>ENA-OQJF01000463-OQJF01000463.1-human-gut-metagenome-genome-assembly--contig:-NODE-463-length-10515-cov-5.096457_pt1 | contig 10515 bp, 11 predicted proteins | sample MGYA00242595_ERZ504761 | MGnify/ENA primary metagenome ERZ504761 (study PRJEB26092, sample SAMD00036367) | human gut metagenome | host: Homo sapiens | study: EMG produced TPA metagenomics assembly of...
TGCCTCTTCCTTAAAACTCGCTGATCTTCTACACAGACCATTAATCTTATACCGAAGATAACGAAGAACTCATCATGAATACCTTTCATGCCCAGAATATGAATCCGGACATCTTCTGTGTCTGCGACGATCCGAGAGGTGCAATGCTCTGGGCAAAGGAAAATCTTGCGACTGCCATCTTTCCACAGTCCATGGCAAGCTTGTGTGATGGCCTTTGTATACAAGAATTGGATGAGCCGGATCTTGTAACTAAGATACTTCTGATCTGGGCAAAGGGTAAGAAGCCGGTGCCGCTTGTACAGGAGTTTCTGAATGTGTGTGGAGAGCGTTAACGCATTAGAGCTTACGGCTCACCCACCATATACCAATTATAAGATATACCGCCATCATTCCCAATATGGCAGATGTTGCAACCAGTTGATTCATATTTTCCAAAGCAACTACTAACAACAGAAGTACAATTTCGCCACACCAATAGGACCAGATACATTTCCTTTTTCCGTAATCAGTAATCCAAGTTTTGGAATCCACAATCCAGAGTAAATTGATGAATATTCCAAAACCAATAGATACAATTAGAGAAGTGGCCGCTTCCGCTGACATATTTATCATTCCATTTTTTACAAATACAATACATAACACCAATAAATCATACGCCAATAACAATATGCCATTTCTTTTCAATGATTTGATACTTTTCTGCATATCTATCTCTCCTCTCCAAATAGAAATCTTAGATAAACCCATCTACTTCTTCCTGCAGATTTACTCCATAAGAGAATACATAGGCTAAACATAAAACAATAATTCCAAAAATGAATCCTCTCACTTCAAAATTGATATCTTTCAGTCCATTCATTTTAATCAATACTCCGCAAATATAAACGACCACATTCTGAATCGTCGGCATTACTATACTGTAAATTCCTATTTTCTTTACTCTTTCTATATTTTCTGCTGTAAACGGTGTGCCCATTTCTGGTTGTTCCTTTGTGCCTTCCAGTGACTTCAGTATTTTATGAACGTTGCGAAAAATCAGGGCCAGTAATATAGATGTTGCTCCCAACAGCAGAAGCCACACGGATACCAGATGCATCCGCATATTTCCCTTTGCATCAATCAGTGTAAAGAGCATCCCGTAGGCATTAATCATGGTATCCTGTTTGATGCCGAATATAGCCCCGTTAATGTGCACGCTGTGCATAGGTATAGCCGATCCCGCCCAAAGTAATACGATACCATCGAACCAATGTAAGATTTCCAGAAATCTCATCAGACTGGTCAGTGGTTTCCGGAATTTTTCAAAACTTTTCATCTTCATATTATTCACCCTCCTCTTCATCCAGATTTCCATCAAATTTTAAAATATCACCTACATCACATTGAAGGAAATAACAGATACGATTCATCGTATGCAAACGGATACCTTTGGCTTTTCCGCTTCGGAGTACCGACAGATTGGCCTCGGTAATACCGACTTGTCTGCATAATTCTTTTGAAGTCATTCTCTTCTTTTTCAGGACTTCATCCAGGCATATACGAATTCCCATATTTCCTCCTTTCTGTGTTTGAAAATTATTGTTTTTCGATAATTTATAATTTTATTATAGCAAGGAATTATCGTTTGTCAATAATTTTTACCACGCAATATTCCAACCGTTTTTTCGTAATTATATGATTTTTCCAACTTTTCTTATATTTTTAACTCTAAAGAATCTTCTTTCGGCAACTACTTATAAACGCATGGCCCAAAAAAAGATTATCCGGATACTTCCCTTTCTCCAGATAATCTTTTCTTCTATGATTCACTATGCTGTTTTATATTCTCGCTTACTCCACCTTCGTCTTCTTCGGCAAAAACAGACTCAAAAGTAACGATACCACAAACACTCCTGCCACTGCATTTCCATTAAACACATCTCCTACCGCACTTGGAAATGCTGCAAAGAAGTTCCCGGATGTCTGTGTCAGACCAACTCCGATACTAAATGACAGTGACACGATAATCATTGTTCTGTCATCGAATTTACATTCTTTCAGCATCTTGATTCCTTCATACATGATCGATCCAAACATCATAACTGTACATCCGCCAAGCACCGCCTGTGGAAGTGAATTGAAGAATGCTCCAAGCGGCGGGAATAAAGATGCAAGTATCAGAATCAGTGCTCCCATCAGAATCGTAAAACGGTTGATCACCTGTGTCATCGTCACAAGTCCGATATTCTGACTGAATGATGTCAGCGGCAGACATCCGAAACATCCGGAAATTGTACTGGAAAATCCGTCAACTGCAAGAGATCCCTGCAGCTCTTCAATCTTAATGTCACGGTCTAAAGATCCTTTACATACTGCAGTTGTAGCTCCGGTTGTCTCAGCGGCAGAAACCAGGAAGACAATCGCAATTGTAAAGAATGCTCCAAGGTCAAATATCGGTGTGTGACCAGTGAAGAATACAAGTCTTGGAAGGCTGAAAAATCCGACTTCACTGATTGTTTTGCTGATTCCGGAGAAATTGATCATTGGAGCAATACCAGCAACAGTAAAGATTGCGGAAAGGATATAACCGAAGATTAATCCAACAAGAATGTTCAGGTTTTTGTATACACCATGCAGTAAATATCTTGAAACCAGACAGACAATCAGTGTCACAAGACCTACAAGAAGGTGATACCAGGATCCAAATGATTCGGAACCGCTTCCACCGCCCCAGGAATTCATTCCAACCGGGAGAAGAGAAAGTCCGATCGCGATAACAACACAGCTGGATACAACCGGTGTTAAATATTTCTTCCAATACTGGGCACTTAAACCAACAACTCCCTCGAAGATACCACCAAGGATAACGGCACCGACCATGCCTTCATATCCGAGATCCGGATTTGTACAGATCATCAGAAGACTTCCAAGGAAAGTGAAGCTGACACCCATAACGATCGGCAGTTTCGAACCAATCTTCCATATAGGGTAGAGCTGTAAACAAGTACCGATTCCGGCTACGAACATGGCGCACTGAAGAAGTCGAGTGATTTCAACAGCGGTCAGATGATCACCGGTGCCTCTGACAAGAGCAGCACTGCAGACGATTAATACAGGAGCAAGGTTGGCTACGAACATGGCCAGTACATGCTGTAAGCCGAAAGGAATCGCTTTTCCGAGTGGTACGCGGCCGTTCAGGAGATAGATATTTTCTTCGCTGAAGGTTGTGATATTTCGTTCTTTATCTTTCATATTTACATACCCGTTCTTTCTAGATATTTCATATAATGGTTCTGTATCTGTTATACAGATCCCCAAACAGAAACCATTATATACTGGTTCGCAGATTGTTGTAAATGACGATCTGCAAACCTTTTATGTGATTGTAGTTACAACGTTACAATTGAGTGCTGCTTCTGTGACTGGGCACAAAAGCTGTGCCCAGTTATGCTGTCCCCAGGCAGTGTAGAACAGCAACCCAATTCACTTTTAGACAGCGTCTGCTTCTTCATTTTTTCCGAGTCTGCGAAGCATTGTCTTCTTGACTGCACGGAAAATGTTTTCATAACCTGTGCAACGGCACAGGTGACCGGACATCATTTTACGGATCTCATCATCTGAGAATTCTTTGCCGGCATTCAAAAGTTCAGTTGCACTCATGATGAATCCAGGTGTACAGAAGCCACACTGAACAGCTGCTTCATCAATAAATGCCTGCTGGATATCGGATAACTCACCATTCGGTCCGGCAAGTCCTTCCAGCGTGATAATTTCTTTTCCCTCAGCCCATACACCGAGATAGATACAGGAGTTGAAGCATTCCCCATCAATGATTACATTGCATGCTCCACATTCTCCGACTTCGCAGCCTTTCTTTACGCTAGTCAGACGGAAGTCATTTCTTAAAACATCTGTAAGTGATGCACGGACATCGATCATTTTCTCAACTTTCTTACCGTTGATCGTGCAGGTAAGTAATTTGTACTGTTTATTCATCGATCACACCTCCTGCCAATCTGATAGATTCTGTCAGTGCACGCTCTGCAAGAACAGTAGCGATATGCTGACGGAATGCCTTGGATGCTCTCCAGCTGTCACGTGGATTGATATCTTCCAGAACAGCCTGACCAAATTCATGAACAACAGCTTTTGTAAGCGGTTTGCCCTTTGCTTTTGCCTCAGCAGAAGGTGCACGCATCGGAACAGGTCCTGCAACTCCGTAAGCAATTCTGACATCCTCGATTGTCTTCTTATTCTTCAGAGAGTTTTACATTGACAGAACATCCTGTTGTTGCGATATCCATTGCATTACGCATTGCGTATTTAATGTAATGTCCGTGGTAGCCTTCGTATGCTTCCTTCGGAATGATGATCGCTGTCTGAATCTCTGCCGGTTTCAGATCAACGACTCCTGCTTTAATATAGAAGTCATGGATCGGGATTCTGCGAACTCCGTCCGGTCCTGTGATCTCAACAATTGCATCCCATGCATGAAGTGTTGAAGCGGAATCAGCGGATGTAACACCATTACATGTGTTTCCACCGATCGTTCCGATGTTACGGATCTGTGGTCCACCAACCATATCAACAGCTTCCCCAAGTACGTTGATATGCTTCTGGATGATCGGATCCTTTGTAATATGAGAGAAGCTGGTCAGAGAGCCAATGCGGATCGCACCGTCTTCTTCATAAGATATGCCTCTCATTTCATCAATTTTATAAATGCTTACAAGTTCTTTTCCTGCGCGGCGTCCTTCACGCATCTGTACAAGAACGTCACTTCCGCCGGCAATGATCTGTGCTTCCGGATGTTCCTGTAAAAGCTGTATAGCATGAGCTACGCTTTCAGCTTCATAAAGTGCTTTAAGATCATACATTTGCTTCTCCTCCTTCCTCAAACATATGTTGTTCCTTCATACTGCGGAACAGATGGTGTGGATTCACCGGTGCATCATTTACATAGACACCTGTTGCCTGATAAACTGCGTTACGGATTGCAGGTGCAATGGAACATGTCGGTGGCTCACCAAGAGATTTTGTTCCGAATGCACTTTGTAGGCTCCGCATTTTCTACGAAATAAGCGCGTAGTCTCGGGTGATCCATAAATGTGGATAACTTGTAATCGAGCAAGTTATTATTTAATGCTCTTCCGGTCTTCGGATCAAAGAGTAGGTTTTCAGAAAGTCCGAATCCGATTCCCATACTCATACCACCGTGTACCTGAGCTTCAGCAAGTGCCGGGTTGATAAGAGTTCCGGCGTCATGTACATTGACGATATCAAGCAGTTTTACCTTACACATCGGGATGTCAACTTCAACTTCTGCAAATGTACATCCGAAGGAGTAAGCATTGGACTTAATCTGTGCTGTACTTTCAGCTGACAGATGCTCACTGTGTGAAAGGCTGTAAAGTGCTTCTGTTGAAAGATCTCCAAGAGACATCAGAACACGGTTATCTGTGATACGAACAATCTGTCCGTCAATGATATCCAGGTTATATTCAGGCATTCTTGTCAGTTCATGCGCATATTTTAAAATGCGTTCTTTCAGAAGCAGTGCTGTCTGGCGAATTGAGAATCCGGCTGTATAAGTCTGACGGGATGCATAAGCACCTGTTCCGAATGGTGTAACGTCTGTATCCTGACAGGAAACAACGTGTACAGCTTCAAGCGGAACGCCAAGAATATCTGCAGTCATCTGTGAATATGCAGTATCAGCACCCTGTCCGATCTCTGTCTCACCGAGCTGAACCTGAAGAGAACCATCCTGATTCAATACCATACGGCAGGAAGATGTCTCAAGTGAGATTGGCCATACAGCTGTGTTGTACCAGAAGACTGCCATACCGATACCTCTGCGGATATCTCCTGTCTGGTTCTGGTATTCTTTGTATTTACGAAGGTAATCAGTAACTTCGATTCCTTTGTCGAGGCACTGGTTGAATGTGTCGCTGTATAATTCATTTTTAGAAAATGCATCCTTGAATCCGACCGGCATCAGGTTTTTGCGGCGGAATTCAAGCGGATCCATGTTAAGTTTTGCACAAATGTCTTCTGTATGACATTCTACAGCCCACATTGCCTGTGGAATTCCGTAACCACGCATCGCACCGGCAACGGATTTGTTTGTGAATATTGTATAAGCATCAGCCTCTACGTTATCACAAGGATAAAGCTGCGGGAATGCGCCAACTCCTTTGGCACAGATACTGTGACCGTGAGATGCGTAAGCACCCTGATCAGAAAATGCTTCCAGTTTTCTTGCAGCAAATGTTCCATCCGGGCGAACCCATGAAATGATGTGGCTCTTGATCGCATGACGTACACGAGTAGAAACAAAGGTCTCCTCTCTTGGTACATCAAGTTTAATAAGATGTCCGTGAAGCTGCATGGACAGCCATGCACAAAGTGGTTCATACAAAACATCCTGTTTATTTCCGAAACCACCGCCGATGTAAGGCTTAACGACACGGATCTTACCCCATTCAACTCCGAGTGCCTGACCGACAACTCGACGTACGATATGAGGAATCTGAGTAGAACTTACAACCTTGATGCGGTCGCCTTCCATCTCAGCATAGCAGATGAAGTTCTCAATATGACAGTGCTGAACGGTTGGTGTGCTGTACCAGCCTTCTACTTTGATCAGTCCAGGTTCTTTGATTGCTTCTTCGTAGTTACCTTTACTGATCGTTGTGTGTTTAAGAATATTGTTCGGATAATCCTCATGAAGCTGAGGAGCATCCTCTTTCATAGCATCTAGAACATCCAGAACAAATGGATATTCTTCATATTCTACTTTGATCGCACGAAGTGCCTGTGCAGCGGAAACCTCATCCTCTGCTACAACCGCAGCGATATCATCCCCATAAAATCTGACGCGGTCTGTAAGTACAAGACGATCGGCAACATCCTGATGTGATTCATCTGTGGACCATGGATGTCCGGCAGTTGGGAAATAATGCTTCTCCTTTAAATCAAAACAGGTAAATACTTTTACAACTCCAGGTATCTTCTCAGCTTCAGATGTGTCAATAGAAAGAACACGTCCGTTGGCAATTGTAGAGTGTAAAATACGTGCAATATAGGCACTCTTATCACAGAGATCATCTGTATATTTTGTACGTCCAATTACTTTATCGTAGGCATCTACACGAGTAACCTTTTTTCCTACATACATGTTATCCCTCCTAGTATAATAATGATGTAGTCAATCAAGACTACTTGGTTAATAAGTTTCTATAAATCAGATAACAGAAGAAGGGGTTCTTCCTTCATCAGATGTTATCCGTAATAATGATCATGTCTGACGGTTCCTGATAGACACCAGATAAAACATAAGGTATTATCTCTTAGGATAGGACAAAGAATGTTCACCTCCTTGGGAAGTCACTCTTGTGACTGATACCTACAATGAAGTCAATTAGTCCATTCGACAGGGTTTTATGTTTTAGCTGGTTGGGAGCCGGAAGGCCATACCCGAATAACGCGCTAGGTTGTGTACCTGCCAGATTGGAAATGGATTCCTATCAGAAAGGAGCTATTGCTCATGTCAAACAAAGTTATCTTTAATCTCGATGATTTATTCATCTCTGTTGGTATTGATGTCGGTGCTGACTTCTCCTGGATGTCTATAGCACTTCCAAACCAACAATTCGTAGGAAAACCTTACAAAATCCTACATAGCAGTATTGATTCCCTTACAACCGCTGTTTCTAAAATAAAAGAAGCAGAAGAGTTGTATTCTTTGGAAAGTCGCATTTTCCTCGAATCCACGGGAATTTATCATTACCCACTCTTCTGCTATCTTCGTGATAAGGGTTTTAACTGCTCTGTTATTAATCCTATCATCACTAAGAATAGCACAAACATCAACATACGAAAAGTACATAATGATCGTTTTGATTCTAAAAAAGCTGCTTTGGTTGGTTTGAAACCTGATTTAAAGGTTTCACTTATGCCTTCAGACCTTGCTCTAAACTGCCGTAACCTATGCCGTGAATACTACGATTTAATGGATAATCGCAGTGCCTATGTGAATAAGCTTCAGGGTGAATTACGCATGGCGTTTCCACAGTATCTCGGCATCTTTTCCAAGGTTACAATCAACACTTCTCTTACACTGTTGGAGACTTATACATCTCCCTCTGCTTTTCTTGAAGCAGACAAGCAAGAGATTATTAATATCATCAAATCAACAGCTCGCTTTGGGCTTACATATGCTCAAAATAAGTATAATGCCATAATTCAGGCGGCAACTGATGCAAATCAGTTTGGTTACATCATAGACAGCAACATCAAGCGTATTCGCCTTTATATCAGCTTCATACGTAAATATGATGAAGAAATCAACAACATTCTTGAATCGCTCCATGAGCTTGTTGATGCTAATGAAGATGCCGACTTTGTCAAGCAGATTCATTTGATTGAAACATTCAAAGGTGCTGGTTTCTTGTCTGCTGTATCCATCATGGGTGAGATTGGTGACTTTTCAGCATTTTCAAAACCAAAACAACTTTTCGCTTATTTCGGTCTTGATCCGGCAGTAAAACAATCCGGAAAATTTGAAGGTACCAAAGTTCAAATGTCTAAGCGTGGTTCTGCCATAGCTAGACGTGTTATTCACACGTTAACCTTACAAAGCATCAGTATCTCCCGTAATGGAGAAGCTAAAAATCCAGTTCTTCGTGAGTACTACCTCAAGAAATGTGACTCAAAACCAAAGCTCGTAGCAATGGGAGCTGTTTCACATAAGGTATGCAATATGATATTTGCAATACTCAGAGACAACAAGTCTTTTGAAATCATCACTCCACAGGAGCATATCAAACAATACAATGCTTCCAAATGCGACATGGCTGCATAAAATACTGTACATCCAACGAATCAATATCTTTCAAAAGAACGATATTTTCACCAAGGGGGACGTCTACCCTTTTTTAGCCAGAAAATAAGAGCAATTTTTTCATTTAACTATTGACATTTATTAGCTGGACTTAAACATAAGTTTGGATCAACCGTTTACGTAAAAATCAATATCCTGTTTCATCTGAAGATATTGGGCCTTGGTAATCACGATCTTTCCTTTATTCAGCGTCAGAAGATTCATCTCTTCCAGCTTTCTGATGTTTCTGTCCAGAGTTTTAATAGAAATCCCCACTTCTTCGGAAATGCGCGCTCGTGTCTGGTTGAGTACCAGAATCTCCGGTGCCGGGACCTTTTGTTCATATTTACGGACTAGATGAACCATTAATCGGTCTTTCCTTCCATAAACAGATATTTCCTGGCTTCCGCAGTTTGCAGAACGAGGCGGCTGATATTTTCCTGTGTTCTCATGAACAGTGCATCAACATCCATATGCATCCACTCCATATAATAAATAGATGGAATGGCAAGCAGCCGGCATTTTGTTGAAGACAGAATGCTGATCCGGTATCTTGGAAGTCCGGCAAAACATTCAATCTCACCAAAGAAGTCACCTGGTCCAAAGTCCTTAAAGAAATAAGATTTCTCATGCATCGGCCATTCGACTCCGGTTACTTTCCCTGATAAAATGATGTATATGTACTTGCATTCTTCTCCGGCTTTGATAAAAGTCTGGTCAGCTTCCACATCAATCACGGACATGTAATACTTGACTTCCTCCGTACAGTTTCTGAAAAGCCGGTTCATATATTCCTGCTTTTTAAGTGGTAAGCTATTAAATAAATCCACGAATCTTCCTCCTCCTTTTTATTCATTATAGAGAGAAAAGGTGATACATTAAAAGGCCATGTGACATTTTTTCTCCGCTTTTTTGAATTATGGCGTTTTGGACAAAAAATGACTATAAATTAACAATATTATAACGTTTATTTGGTGAAAATGACAGTTGGAATTGAAAAAATATTGATTTTTGAAGTTATCTACAGATTATCAACAAAAAAGATGAGTTATAAACAAGAAACATATTGCAATTAAAAGTGAACTGGGATATTCTGAGAACATACCAATTCATGAAGTTGGTGTTGGACATTCTTTATTTTAAACATCGCATCAAAATAAAAGATGAAAAACAAATTACAAAACTATTTTCCAATGATCAGAACCAAAGGACAAGTGCTTGAAGAAATTCGCAATAGCCCGGAAATGTGGAAGACATTTTGTGGATGGGAAGAAAAATACCAACAGGAATATCTTGACATTTGCACTGGGGTGAAAGGTGTAAAACTTCTCTATGATACCTATTTTAAAGTTATTATGAATCCGGACACTAGACCTGAAAGGTTAAATGATTTTCTATCAGAAATATTGGGAAGAAAAATTAGAATCTTAAAAGTACTTCCGAATGAATCGGCGCGTATTGCAGCGGAGAGCTCCTTATTGATTATGGACATTGTTGTTCAGTTTGAAGATGGAAGTATAGCGAATGTTGAGGTTCAAAAAATTGGGTATTTATTTCCTGCGGTACAGAGAAGTGCCTGTTATTCTTCCGATTATTTGTTACGACAGTATAAACGAGTGCGCGCAGAATTAGGAAATTCATTTACTTATAAG
>ENA-OQJF01000464-OQJF01000464.1-human-gut-metagenome-genome-assembly--contig:-NODE-464-length-10511-cov-3.868066_pt1 | contig 10511 bp, 12 predicted proteins | sample MGYA00242595_ERZ504761 | MGnify/ENA primary metagenome ERZ504761 (study PRJEB26092, sample SAMD00036367) | human gut metagenome | host: Homo sapiens | study: EMG produced TPA metagenomics assembly of...
AAAGTCACCCCTACTTTCGTCTATTCCGGGGGTGACTTTTTTTTGTACCTACATACTTACTTGTTTGGATAAAATATTGTACTTTTGGAAGTCAATAAATTATCCACCCAAACTAACTGAATAAACATGAAGCTAAGAAGCCTTTTACTCATTGCCCTCGTTGCGGTCGTATTTTGTGGTTGCCACAGTTATCAACCGACCTCTATCACCGTTGCCTCCTATAACCTCAGAAACGCCAACGGCTCCGATTCTGCCAAAGGAAACGGTTGGGGACAACGTTATCCGGTCATTGCCAAAATGGTGCAATACCACGATTTCGATATTTTCGGAACACAGGAGTGTTTCATTCACCAGCTGAAGGACATGAAAGAAGCATTACCCGGTTATGACTATATAGGTGTAGGCCGCGATGATGGCAAAGAGAAGGGGGAACACTCCGCTATCTTCTACCGCACCGACAAATTTGATGTGATAGAGAAAGGCGATTTCTGGTTGTCGGAGACTCCGGACGTGCCGAGTAAAGGCTGGGATGCAGTCCTGCCCCGCATTTGCAGTTGGGGACACTTCAAATGCAAAGATACGGGCTTTGAATTTCTATTCTTCAACCTGCACATGGACCATATCGGCAAGAAGGCCCGCGTGGAAAGTGCTTATCTCGTGCAAGACAAGATGAAGGAACTCGGTAAGGGTAAAGAGCTTCCGGCTATCCTGACCGGCGACTTCAACGTTGACCAGACTCATCAGTCTTATGACGCTTTTGTCAGCAAAGGTGTGCTTTGCGACTCTTATGAAAAGTGTGACTTCCGCTATGCAACCAACGGAACATTCAATGATTTCGATCCGGACAGTTTCACGGAAAGCCGCATCGACCATGTATTCGTCTCTCCTGTTTTCAAAGTAAAAGATATGGTGTGCTGACAGACACGTATCGCAGTATCAGAGGAAACGGAGGCAAGAAGGACGCAACGGACTGTCCGGAAGAAATCGACATCAAAGCTTATCAAGCCCGCACGCCCTCGGACCATTTCCCTGTAAAAGTAGAACTGGTGTTCGAGGGAGAAGAACAAAAATAACTCGAAAAGCTTTACCTGTACTAGGTCTACCCGACAAAACACACTGTTGGGAGAGTTAATTCTGAGACTTATCAATGAAGGAAAGGTTGACTTATTGAACAGCATCCAATCGTTTCCACTCCCGCTCTTACCCATGAAATAACTGTTTCATACGGCAAAACCAATAGTTTCATGCATTGGAACCTTTGGTTTCGCCGTACAGAAACCATAGTTTCACCGGTGGGAAACTTTAGTTTCATCATGGAGAAACTTTAGTTTCAGACGCTTGAAACTTTTGTTCCCAAGGCTTGAAACTTCCAGTTTCATACAGCGAAACTACTCTTTTCTCTATGAACAGTGAAAGCAACAGTTACCGTCACACTATTGTCACGCCTTGCTATCACAGCAGAACTCACATATTATCAACTATTTATATCTTACCATGTGACAGATGACAGTATTTTTTTTAATTCATTTGTAGAGAGATAAATCCGATGTTGGTATCAGACACCGAACGCTCCGCCCCGACTATACAGCCTCCACCGAGAGGATACATTTCCAACGCAAAAAAAAAGGATTTGTACTGATTAAAACAGTTCAAATCCTTTCCATAAATTTCCCTCGGAAAGGGGAGCTTTCAGTTCTATCAGCTCCTTCGAGACAGGGTGTACGAACCGTACCCTCCTGGCGTGCAGACAAATACTTCCATCCGGATTGGAACGCGGAGAACCGTATTTCAAATCTCCTTTGATAGGACATCCCATTTTTGCCAGTTGGCAACGAATCTGATGATGCCGTCCGGTTTTTAAGTCAACTTCGAGTAAATAATAGTTCTCCGAACGACCGATCAAACGGTAGTCCAAAACCGCTTTCTTACTATTCGGCACTTCCTTGTCGTATGCATAGCTCTTGTTCTGCTTTTCATTGCGCACAAGAAAATGCACCAATTCGCCTTCTGATTCTTTCGGAGCATTCTTCACAACTGCCCAATAAGTCTTTTTCACCTCACCGGCGCGGAACATCTCATTGAGCCGCGTAAGCGCCTTACTCGTTTTGGCAAAAATAACAAGACCGCTTACGGGGCGGTCCAGCCGGTGTGTCACACCGAGGAAAACATTGCCGGGTTTCTGATATTTCTCTTTCAGGTACTGCTTCACAGTCTCCGAAAGAGGCGTATCACCCGTCTTGTCTGCCTGGACAATCTCGGAAGCGGTCTTGTTGACTACAATGATATGGTTGTCTTCGTATACAACAGTCATTCTGTTCGATTACATGTTCATACCACCATCTACCTGAATCACCTGTCCTGATACGTAAGAAGACATATCGGAAGCCAGGAAGGTAGCGATGTTTGCCACATCTTCAGGAGTACCACCACGACGCAAAGGAATTTTCTTTGCCCATTCTGCTCTTACTTCGTCAGAAAGAGCGGCAGTCATGTCTGTCAGGATGAATCCCGGAGCGATAGCATTGGCACGGATGCCACGAGAACCGAGTTCTTGTGCGATAGACTTGGCCAATGCAATCATACCTGCCTTGGAAGCAGCATAGTTAGCCTGTCCTGCATTACCGTGAACACCTACGACAGATGCCATGTTGATAATGCTACCGGCTTTCTGACGCATCATGACAGGTGTACAAGCGTGGATGAAGTTAAATGCAGATTTCAGGTTCACGTTGATTACCATATCCCACTGCTGTTCGCTCATACGCATCATCAAACCGTCGCGAGTGATACCGGCATTGTTTACCAATATATCGATACGTCCGAAGTCTTTGTGGATTTCTTCTACGACCTTTGCAGTATCTTCAAAGTTAGCTGCGTTAGAAGCATAACCTTTGGCTTTTACACCCATTGCTTCAAGTTCTTTTGTTGTATTTTCTGCATTTTCGTCAATGACAAGGTCAGTAAATGCGATGTTTGCACCTTCGGCAGCAAACTTCAGAGCGATAGCCTTACCAATACCGCGGGCAGCACCGGTTACAATGGCTGTTTTTCCGTCTAATAATCCCATACTAAAAGTTATTTAATTAAATTTCTGTTCTATGCAGTGCGCCAAACACAATGTTGGCTACGTACTTATTTCTCGTATCTTCATCCAGATGTGCACCTATATGACCACGGATGTAAGGAACTTCAATCCCTTTCACACAATAATGAATCAAGTCAGCCGTCATCTCCACATCGTCAATGTGAAAAACTCCCTTTGCCTGTCCTTCCAAAAGAACGGCCTTAAAGAGTTGTACCTCCTTCGCATCAAATTTCTTACGGACTTTCTCCACCCGCCAGATATCACGGAAGAAATAAGCACGTAAGGTTCCGTTTCGATAGACTACTTCTTTTACTGCATCCAACCGGGTATATATCATCTCCAACAGTTTTTCGTCCGGCGAGATATTCTTCTCAGCTACCCGCTTCATCATATCCGACAGGATATCTAATTCCGATTCTACAACAGCCAGATAGATTTCATCCTTACTTTTAAAATAGGTATAAAGCGTTCGTCTACCTTTTTTTTAGAAGCAAGAGCGATATCATTCATCGTAGTGTTCTCTACCCCCATCTTTGCGAAAAGCTGACGGGCAACATCTACTAACTTGGCTTTTGTTTTGGATACGGTCATAGGTTACAAATTGCACATTGCTGAATATTTTGAGCAAAAGTAACTCTTTTCTTTAGACCATACAAGAAAACAGACAGAATATTAACATTTGTATATTAATAGGTACTAAAAAAACTATCATCATTATCCTGCTCATTTTCAGCAAAATAAGAAATAAATGATGATTTATTCGAAAAATATTCAGCAATTTATTTGTTTGTCTCAAAAAAAGCCGTACCTTTGCACCCGTTAAACATCGCGGAGTGGAGCAGTTGGTAGCTCGTTGGGCTCATAACCCAAAGGTCATTCGTTCGAGTCGGATCTCCGCAACTAGAAAAAGAAGAATCGTAGAAATGCGATTCTTCTTTTTTATGTAGACTCTTTCAATAGTAGTTCAATTCACAAGTTCCTTTCAGTTACCAACAAGAATACCAACAAAGTTATTAACAGGTTAATTATCTAAAAATAAAATAATTGCTCCTAAACGAGAACTGTTTATAAACAAGGCAAGATTCACTTATTCACAACTATATATTTCGTTGATATACTATAAATTCACTCTTCTCTCCCAAACGAACGATACTCCAACGAAGTAAGCCCTGTACGCTTCTTGAAAAAAGAAAAGAAGTATTCGGTAGACTGGAAACCAAGAAAAAAAAGAATCTCCTTGACGGATTGGGAAGTACCGACCAGTAGTTGTTTGGCTTTACGAAGTTTCAGTTCTTGAAAGTATTTGGCGGGAGCATATCCTGTATATTCTTTGAAAACACGGTGGAACCATGAATAGCTAATATTCAACCTCATCGCCAACTCCTCCGGATCCACATTGCCGGCTACATTTTCATTCATTATAATCTTGGCCTGTTCAATCTTCTGATCGACATCACTCATTTCAAAAATCTTGTTTTTTGGAGACAGAATGTTCTTTCAACGGATAAGGAGAGTCGGGAGGAATAGACTGATAACCGAGCGTATTAACCCACAAACCGAATTTCCGGTCCATGTCATTTACAATCAAGTATTTAAATTCCACTCCTAAGCCATTGTCCTCAGCCATATCAATGTGTTCTCATACAATTTGGGTTAGACAAAAATAAGAATTATCTTCAGAAATCGTATGACTAAGAAACAAAAACACCCGGAGTGTCTTTTGGATACATCCGGATGTTCTCACAAACAAATATTATTTAAACATTAAAATGCTTTGCGATATAATACTTCAATGTCTTCAACTGATGTAGGACGAGGGTTACCACCCGTACAAACATCATTAAAGGCAGCTACCGCCAATGCAGGGATATCTTCTTCTTTCACATTGATCTCATGCAATTTTTGCGGGATACCGATACTGAGAGAAAGAGATTTTACCGCTTCAATAGCCGCTTTTACACCTTCCGCCTCACTCATACCGGCAGTTTCGACTCCCATAGCTTTCGCTATATTGATATATTTCGGAGCAGCCGGAGATTCGGCATTATATTCCATTACATAAGGCAACAATAAAGCATTTGCCACCCCATGAGGAGTATCATAGAAAGCACCCAACGGGTGAGCCATTGAGTGAACGATTCCCAAACCTACATTTGAGAATCCCATACCAGCAATATATTGTGCTTGAGACATCGCTTCACGGGCAACTACATCTTTGCCATTATCCACAGCCGCTTTCAGATTCTGCGCAATCATTTCAATGGCTTTCAGTTCAAACATATCGCTCATCGCCCAAGCTCCCGGAGTGATGTAACTTTCGATAGCATGCGTCAAAGCATCCATACCCGTAGCAGCAGTCAGCCCTTTCGGCATAGAATACATCAATTCCGGGTCCACAATAGCCACTGCCGGAATGTCATTCGGGTCTACGCAAACCATTTTCTTACGGGCATCTTCGTCGATAATCACGTAATTGATAGTCACTTCGGCAGCAGTTCCTGCGGTAGTAGGCAATGCGAAGGTCGGCACAGCCTTATGTTTGGTATCGGCCACCCCTTCCAAAGATTTCACATCTGCGAAATCCGGATTGTTCACTACAATACCAATACCTTTTGCCGTATCAATAGAAGAACCACCACCCAATGCCACGATAAAATCAGCACCGGAAGCTTTATATGCAGCCACACCATTCTGTACATTGGCAATAGTAGGATTGGCTTTTACATCACTGTAAAGTTCATAAGGAATCTTATTGTCGTCGAATACTTTGATGATTTCGGCAGCTACACCGAACTTGACAAGGTCTTTATCTGTAACAAAAAAGGCTTTCTTAAAGCCACGTCTAGCTGCTTCCACAGCAATTACACTCCGGCAACCTGCGCCGAAATAAGAAGTCTCATTTAAAATAATGCGATTCATGGTTGTGTTATTTTGTTTAAAGGGTTAACCGCAACATCTCCTATTGTAGGAAATATTGCGGTCGCTAAAGTAGATAAATTCAATGATTAATACAAATATTATTTAGGAAGATTGAAGGCAACAGTCATTTCCTTCATCTGTTCCCGGCTCATGCCATCCGGTTCGAAGCCCATATTCTTGGCTGCAATATAAATTAATGCGGATTTATTTAATACGTCAATTTGGTCGAAAGCCTGCATCGCATCGCAGTCAACAGCAAATACTCCATGCTTTTCCCACATCACCACATCATAGTCCTGCAATTCCTTAATCGTAGCTTCTGCCAGTTCTACCGAACTAGGCAACTTATAAGGAATGATTCCCAAACCTCTCGGGCAGAATGCCTTTGTCTCCGGAATCATACTCCACAACAAATTGGTAGCCACATCCTTTTGAAGGAATTTTTCACAATGCGTCATTGCAATCAATTCGATAGGGTGAGTATGTACGGAAGCCTTATAAGGAGAATTCTTACTCAACAAGTCATTATGCACGCTCAAATGAGAAGGCAGCTCTGATGTCGGGACAACCGCCTCATCAGCTATAATAACATAACTGGCACAATCATCCAAAATCCGGATTACCGAACCATTCTCCATCGGCCAGCGAGCTAAATCACGCATACGTTTGTTGGTTCCTTTACAGTAAAAATAACAGCCTTTGAGATAAGGCAGTGTGACACCGATTGACCTGACTTCACTAATCGGCTGCATCCGACGAATTTCATCGTCTACAAATTCTGTGATATTAATGGTGATATTACCGCCATTACGTTCAGCCCATCCTTTCTGCCACAAGTATCCGGCAACTTCTGCTACCTTGTCTACTTCCTTGGCAAGTGCCGAGCGATTTTCTAAAATTGATTTCATATATATCTATTATTTAAAACAAATTCGGGAATACCAGCGAGAAAATCAACACCAGCAGTCCACAAACCAGCACAGTGATTGTTTTCACAGATACTCCCTTCCATTCTTTCAGGATAATCCCCCAGACATTACTGAAGGTCACATTCAATGCCATTAGGATACACCAGGAAAAAGCCAGTAATACGGGGCTTTCGGCAAGAAAGCTCTTTCCCATTTCCAGTCCGAAGAACTGCATATACCACAGCACACCGGCCAACGCACAGAATACTAAATTGTTACTCCACACTTTCCCTTTAGCATAGTCATTCATGGATTTATTAGTCACATTCTGTTGCAAACAATAAATTGCATTTGTCAGGAACCCTCCGAATGTAACCAGAAAGATAACAGGAAGACCTGCATAAAGTCCTTCAACTCCTCCCGCTAATGCAGCCTCCTTGATAGGTGTCCCGGCATCCAGTCCCAAAGCGAAACAGGCACTCATCACACCTGCCAGCAACGCTACCAACAATCCCTTCGTCAAAGCAAAGTCTTTCACAGCAGCGCGCTTTTCTTCTTCACTCATATTCTGCGCACGCAAACTACCAGCATAGCCAATAATCGCAATACCGGCTAACGTAATACAAACACCTAGCAGAAGAACCAGTCCGTTACCTTCGAACAAATTTGTTCCCGCAAAAAGAGCCGGAAGGAGCGTTCCGAAACCGGCACAAGTCCCCAACGAGATGCTCTGTCCCAATGCAACACCCAGATAACGCATGGAAAGCCCGAAAGTCAATCCTCCTACTCCCCACAATATGCCATACAAGATGCTCATTCCGGCACCTCCAGCTCCCCACAGTTCAAACAAACTGCCTCCTTCGGACACCCCCAGCAATGATCCCAGGAACGGAAACACTAACCAGGCAAATACACCTTGTATCAACCAAAAGCTTTCCCAACTCCACTCTTTTACCTTTTTAATAGGTACATAAGAACTAGACTGGCAAAAGCTACCAATGGCTATAATCAGCAAGCCGATCAGAATATCCATAACTTATCGTTTAGAAGTTACTTCAGCTTCGTACTTTTCGATCTCCGCAATGAAATCTTCGCCTACCGGAACATTATTTTTCAAGCAGAACATATCCCATACCGCATTCCAAGGAAGCGCTTTTTCTTCTTCAAGCAAAGCCAAACGCTGAAATCCTTGTCCGTTAGCTTCGTATTCACGCAATTTGGCAATCGGTTCAAGCAAAGCACGAGTCATACATTTCTGTGCAGCACGGCTACCGATTACATAAGCACCGATACGATTGATAGATGCATCGAAATAATCAAGGCCATAGTGTACACGATCTAGTGCACCACAACGAACGATTTCACTGAACAGTTCCATAGTAGGATCATCCATGATAGTGACGTGGTCGGAATCCCAACGTACCGGACGGCTTACGTGCAGCATCAGTTCAGGAACATAAAGTAACAATGAAGATACTTTGTCAGCCACACTTTCTGTCGGATGAAAGTGACCTGTATCCAATGTAATCATCTTATTGTGTGAAGCACCATAGCCGATGTAGAAGTCATTAGAACCTACCGTATAACTTTCCAAACCGATACCAAACACCTTAGATTCGATACAGTCTTTCATATTCTTATATCCAGTAGCGAAAATCTGGTCCAGAGAATCTTTCAACAGTGCACGGTATTTCATACGATTGACTGTAATATCCTTGCTTCCGTCGTGTACCCAAAGATTCATGATGCAAGGATCACCTTGCGCTTTACCCATTTCTTCGGCCACTGCACGACAACGTTTCGTATGTTCAATCCAGAACTGGCGGATACCCTCATCCGGGTTAGAAAGCGACAAATCACCGGATTTCGGATGTGAGAAAGAAGTAGAATTAAAGTCCAGTTTCATATTATGTTCTTTCCCCCACTCTATCCAGCTTTTGAAATGTTCGGGTTCCACCTGATCGCGGTCTACCACCTTCCTCTGAAAATCTCCGTAAATCTCATGCAGGTTCAGCCGATGAGTACCCGGGACATAAGAAGCGGCTTTCAAGATATCGGCACGCAGTTCGTCAATATTGCGGGCTTTACCCGGATAGTTACCGGTAGCCTGGATACCACCAGTCAACGAACCGGCCTGTACTTCAAATCCTGCTACGTCGTCAGCCTGCCAACAATGAAGTGACAGATGAAAATCCTGCATGGTTTTCAATACTTGTTCGGTGTCTACCCCTACCGCTGCATAACGTTCCACAGCAATCTCATACGCTTTCTGAATCAGTTCTTCTTTTTTCATGATATTCTATTGTTTAAAATGATATTCCACCGGTTATTTATTAATTATCGAATGCAGTTTTTAAAGTGGATATAAGCCGTATCCCAAGCATCCGTATCTTGTGGATGATAAGTTTTTAAAGGAACAGACCGCTGAATTAGCCGACGCATACCTGCCATATCCGTTGCTTCCCCCGCCGCCATTGCCTGAATCATCACATTACCGATAGCAGTGGCTTCGGACGGTCCCGCAACTACCGGAATACCGATAGCATTGGCAGTAAACTGGTTCAGTAAATCGTTACGGCTGCCACCGCCAATCACATGCAATGTTTCAATCGGACGAGGAGAAAGAGAACGCAAGTTCTCCAACACCTGACGATAACGCAAGGCCAGACTCTCAAAGATACAACGCACTACTTGTCCACGTTGTTCGGGAACAGGCTGTCCAGTGGCATGGCAATAGGCAGCAATCGATTTTTCCATATTCGCAGGGTTTACAAAGCAATCATCATCCGGATTAATCAGGCTGCGGAACGGTTCGCAAGCATCTGCCTCGCTGATTAACTCAGGATAACTTGTATCTCCCCAATTCAAACGGCAACGTTCCAATAGCCACATTCCGCAAATATTCTTCAGCAGACGAATTGTTCCTTCCACACCACCTTCATTCGTAAAATTCAAGGTTTCTGTTTCGGTATTAATCACCGGAGCGTCCGTTTCAACTCCCATCAACGACCAAGTACCGCTACTCAAATAAGCAAAATTACGGTCTAACGCTGGAACAGCGGCAACAGCAGCCCCCGTATCATGTCCGGTCACAGCAATCACAGGCACAGCTCCCAATCCGGTTATTTTCTGCACTTCTTCTGTCAATACTCCTACCTTTTCACCCGGGAATACAAAACGACCGAAGTTCTTCTCTGTCAATCCAACCACTTTCAGTAACTCCGGTTCGAGACTTCGAGTTTGTGCATTCACCAATTGAGCAGTCGAAGCAATCGTATATTCCGTCACCATTTTCCCGGTCAGCATATAACTTAATGCATCCGGCATAAACAATATCTTATCCGCTGCCTCCAATGCGCTATCATTATTACGGCGTAAAGTATCTAACTGAAAAAGTGAATTAAAATTCATTATCTGAATACCCGTCTTTTCATATACCTTGCTACGGGAGATGCGGGAAAAAGAGAGCGTCCGGAGCTCCTACCGTATGAGGGTCACGATATGCATAAGGCTGACGAAGTAAGTTTCCGTCTTTTCCGACACAAACAAATCCACTCCCCACGTATCAATACCGATAGAAGCAATAGACTCGCCACGGT
>ENA-OQJF01000465-OQJF01000465.1-human-gut-metagenome-genome-assembly--contig:-NODE-465-length-10508-cov-8.301127_pt1 | contig 10508 bp, 7 predicted proteins | sample MGYA00242595_ERZ504761 | MGnify/ENA primary metagenome ERZ504761 (study PRJEB26092, sample SAMD00036367) | human gut metagenome | host: Homo sapiens | study: EMG produced TPA metagenomics assembly of...
TATATGAGCTATTTTTCGAGAAGCAGCAGTCAGCTTCATAAAAGGGCATTAGCCCTTTTATGAAAGTGACATTTTTTCAAATAAATTTCTATATTAAAAAGTGACATTTTCATAAGTTATTGACAGAAATAAAAGTTTAGTAAAAATTCACATTTATTTTGTATGATATGGTGTATTATAAAAGGATAAAAGCGGAGGGATAAATTATAATGAAGAGAAAAATTACAGCAGCGGCGGCATTTGCATTGTGTGTGGCAATGGGAGTCTGCGCATGCAGTCCGTCTGAAAAGGAAGATACATTTACGGGAAAGGAAAAGGAAGAGCTTGCGTGGCAGCCGAATCTTGACCGGATTTCCCCTGAAGTATATGCAGATATCAGTAATCTTGACCTGAAGCCGGGGACGTATATATCAGTCATCGGAAAGAGAGAGGGAACGGCTTACTGGAGCGAAGTGCAGGCCGGAGTTGAGCAGGCGGCGGAAGACATTAATAAGCATCTGGGATATAAAGGGGAGGACAAGATAAAAGTTCTTTATAACGCTCCGGCAGACAGTGAGAATATTGACGAACAGGTGAATATCCTTGACGAGGAGCTGGCGCGATATCCGGATGTGATCGCTGTTGCAAGCGTAGCGGAAGATGCGTCGGCTGTTCAGTTCGATCTTGCGGCAGAAAACGGAATTGCAGTCGTGGCATTTGATTCGAGGAACAATTATCAGGGAATTCAGTGCACCTGCATGACGGATAATGTGGCGGCGGCAAAAGAAGGGGCTCGGAAAATGAGCGAGGCGATCGAAGAAAAAGGAGAGATTCTGTTGATCGCACAGGATTCTGTTTCGGGAACGGCAAAAGAGCGAACAAAGGCAGTGACAGAAGAAATTACGGCAAATTATCCGAATGTGAAGGTTGTAGAGACGATCTATATGGATCAGTTTGACGATCTTAAGATGCAGGCTGCAGCGGACGAACTCGGGGTGACGAAAGAGCAGCTTGCCGAGTGGACGGTGGAATCGTCCGGTCAGACTCCGGCAGATGAAGGGGAAGAAGCGATGTCGGAAGAGGTGCGCACGAAACTGGAAGATATTCGCGCTGTCGCGGACGGGATGACAGATGCGGATGTGGTTGCCCGTTATATGGAAAAATACCCGAACCTGAAGGGCTGTTTTGCGGTAAATGCCGATGCGGTTTTACTGGCAATGGATGCTTTTGAGACAGCAGAAAATGAAGAAGATATCGTGTTGATGGGATTTGATGCCGGAAAGGAACAGATCGCGGCATTGAAAAACGGAACGATAGATGGTCTTATTGTGCAAAATCCGTTCGGCATGGGATATGCGACAGTTGTGGCGGCGGCGCGGGTTGCGCTTGAGATCGGAAATGAGGCAACCGTCGATACAGGATATGTTTGGGTGGATAAAAGAAAATATGGACGACCCGGACGTGAAGGGGATGCTTTACGAATAGTCTTCGTCAGGCGTAAGCGGATGCTTTACAAATAGTTTTCGTCAGGCGTAAGCGAGGAAACTCTGTTTTCCATTAGCGGGTAAAGAGTTACCCGCTCCGACTGAGTGAAAAGATAAATTCAGTGCCGACTCCTTCGGTACTTACTACATTAATATGCTCGTCATGAGCTTGAATAATTTCTTTTACGATGGACAGGCCAAGGCCTGCCCTTTTTTATCTTTGCCGCGGGAAAGGTCTGATTTGTAAAAACGCTCCCATATTTTAGTCTGCTCTTGCCGCGGGATTCCGATTCCGTGATCTTTTACGGAAATAAATACTTTTTCGTTCTTTTCACTAACCTCTACAGTAATCAAAGAATCGTTTTCGCTGAATTTAATCGCATTATCGATCAAGTTATAGAGGACTTGCTGGATCTTACGTTTGTCTGCCAAAACAAAAACAGCATCAGGCATGAGAAGCAGTTCGATGGAAATATGTTTTTGGGTACAGGCAGATTCAAAAGATGCGGCGGTACTTTTCAGAACTTCCTGTATGTCAAAATCTGACTTGTTAAGAAGAAGTTCTTTTGTATCGAATTCATTTAATGTCAGCAGATCTCGCGTGAGGTCGGTGAGACGCTCTGTTTCAAACAAAATAATATTTAAATATTTTCCGTACAATTCAGGCGGGATCGTTCCGTCGGCCATTGCCTCAACATATCCTTTTATGGACGTGAGAGGAGAACGAAAATCATGAGAGACATTTGCGACAATTTTTTTTTTGATAGTCATCCATATCTTTCAGTCTGACTGCCATGTAATTCAGTGAAGCAGAGAGATATCCGAGTTCATCATGAGTGTGTACCGGAATCTCATAGTCAAGATTTCCGATAGCGTATTGTTTTGCCGCTTCGGAAATCTGCCTGAGCGGACGATGGATGAAAAACTGCACGCCGAGGAGAAAGATAAGAGAAAGTGCGAAAATGACTGCTGTGGAGATGTATACCTGAGTCATGATCGGAGCGCATCTCTCTTCGATGGCAGAGACGGGACTGTGGATCAGAAGGTATCCCTTTGTAGAAAAACCTTGTGTCACAGGCGCCATAACGGTGATCATATCTTCGTCAAAATATCCGTGATATGTACCTGTAATATAGCGGTTTCCGCCGATTTCGGCAGGGTTGAAGTCTTTGATCCTATCAGGACATACAGTGTCTTCTAAACTGGAAGAGGTAAGTGTTCTTCCGGTACTGTCTACGAACCAGATAGAAGCGTTGAAGTACAGTCTCATTGCAGACAACTGTGACTGGACGTTATAGATGGAAGAATCGCCGGAGAAGTAAGATGGGAGATAATCATTGGCAACAAAAGTAGCTTCTCTGTAAAGCGTATGAGAAGTGTCTTCGGTAAGCTTATCTGTCACAAGCTGCTCTGTAAGCGTTGCAGTTGAGAATAGACATAAAAATCCAAATATGATATAAAGTGCAATAAATTTAATGTGCAGAGTGCTTCTCATACGCGGTAGTCTCCTGTTTATCTGTTATTTTGTCTCAAATTTATAGCCGATGCCCCATACGGTTCCTAATTTCCACTGAGGATGATCTTTAAGTTTTTCCCGGAGACGTTTGATATGGACGTCGACAGTGCGGGTGTCACCGAGATATTCATAACCCCATATACGGTCAAGGAGCTGCTCCCTTGTAAATACCTGATTCGGAGATGAGGCGAGACAGTATAAAAGCTCCAGTTCTTTTGGCGGCATTTCAACAGTGTTTCCGTCACAGAGAACAGAATAATTTGTCAGGTTGATGGTCAGTCCTTCATACTCGACACACTTTGGCTTTTCCGCCTGGGACGGTTCGTTTTTTATCGGATGATAACGGCGAAGAACGGCGCGCACACGCGCAATCATTTCTTTTGAATCAAAAGGCTTTAAGATATAATCGTCCGCACCGAGTTCCAGACCGAGTACTTTGTCGAATATTTCCCCTTTCGCCGAAAGCATAATAATCGGCACGCCTGATTTTGCCCTGATCTCCCGGCATACTTGATAGCCGTCGATGCCCGGAAGCATAAGGTCAAGAAGAATCAGATTCGGTTCGTATGTTTCAAATGTGCTCAAGGCGTCTTCTCCGTTAAATACTATTTTTGTGTCAAAACACTCTTTTGTAAGATAGAGAGAGATAAGTTCTGCGATATTTTCATCATCGTCAACGATTAGTATTCTTTGTTTTCCGATCATATTTTTCCTCCGTTTTATGGGTGAACCCGTTATCCGAGCTCAACGATTGTGACTCCGGCATCGCCTTCTCCGAACTCGGCAAGGCGGTATGATTTTACATGTTTTTGTCTTCTGAGATATTCGTGGATTCCTTTTCTTAAAGCTCCGGTTCCTTTTCCGTGAACTACGCGTACGCTGTTTAGATGCGAGAGCAGGGCGTCATCTAAATATTTATCCAGTTCGGCGACCGCTTCGTCTACTGTTTTTCCGAGCAGATTGATCTCAGGACTTACAGAAAGTGACTTGCTCATCTTGATCTTGCTTTTTGCCGTACGGTTCATCCGCTTCGGTGCGTAAGGCGATACTTCTTCGATAATTTCCAAATCGGAAATATTGACTTGTGACCGAAGGATTCCCATCTGAACTGTGACGTTGCCTCTTGCATCGGGGAGAGAGCCGATGGTGCCGGTCAGATTCATACTTAATACTTTTACAGATTCTCCGAGTTTGAAATCAGACGGTTTGTAAGTCTTTTTCGGTTTGTTTGTTTTCAGTGAAGCAGAAGCGGAAGTATCTTTGATCTTTTTGCGCAGACGCTCCCGTTCTTTTTCCATTTCAGCGGCGGAGATATTCTCCTTTCCGAATTTGTGAAAATTGCGGATCGTCTCGTCGGCAACTTCTTTCGCTTCTCTTAGTATTGCATTTGCTTTTTCATTTGCTTCACGGATGATGCGGTCACGTTGTTCTTCGAGCTTTTCCTGTTTTTGCACAGCCTGCCGTTTTAAAGTTTCGGCCTCTTTTTTATAAGCGGCAATTTCAGCCTGTTCTTTTTCGATCGTGCGTCTGCTTGCCTCAAGATCGCTTAGGAGATCTTCAAAAGAGACGTCTTGTTCACTCAGACGTTTTTTTGCATCGTCGATAATATAGCCGGGAAGTCCGAGCTTTCCGGAAATCGCAAAAGCATTACTTTTACCCGGAATACCGATGAGAAGCCGGTAAGTCGGCCGGAGACTTTCCACATCGAATTCACAGCAGGCATTTTCAACGCCCGGGGTAGAAAGGGCATAGATTTTCAGCTCGCTGTAATGGGTTGTTGCCATAGTGCGTATGTTTCGCTTATGGAGATGCGATAAAATAGCAATGGCAAGGGCCGCTCCTTCTGTCGGGTCGGTTCCTGCGCCTAATTCGTCGAAAAGAACGAGAGAACGATCGTCGACCTTTTTCAAAAAGGAAACAATATTTGTCATATGTGAAGAAAATGTACTCAGACTTTGTTCTATGCTCTGCTCATCTCCGATATCGGCGTAAACCTGTCGGAATACGGCGATTTCCGAACGGTCGCCTGCCGGAATATGAAGTCCGGCCTGCCCCATGAGGGTGAGAAGTCCGACCGTTTTTAAAGAGACGGTCTTTCCGCCTGTATTAGGTCCGGTGATGATGAGAAGAGAAAATTCATCGCCGAGAGATACGGTGATCGGGACAACTTTCTTCTGGTCGAGAAGAGGGTGGCGTCCTTCCCGGATACGGATACGTCCTTCTTCATTTAGAATCGGACGACTTGCGCGCATAGTAAGAGCAAGAGCGCCTCTTGCAAAAATGAAATCCAGATCGGTGAGAGATCGGTAGTCTGTTCGGATCTCTTCGATATATTGTGCGGCCTCTTCGCTTAAAGAAGCAAGAATCTTTCGGATCTCATCCTGTTCTTGTACATATAATTCTTTTAAGTCATTGTTCAGTTTTACAATAGCCATAGGTTCAATAAATAATGTAGAACCGGATGCGGACTGGTCATGGATCAGCCCTTGTACCTGACTGCGGTATTCGGCTTTGACAGGGATACAATAGCGGTCGCCGCGCATTGTGATCAGAGCATCCTGCAGGTACGTTCTTAAAGAACCGTTTACAAGACCTGAAAGTGTTGTGTGAACACGGTCGTTGAGATTATTTATGCTCCTTCGGATATGCTTTAGCGCACTGCTTGCGTCATCACTGATTTCATCTTCGGAAATGATGCATCTTTCAATTTCATTTGAAAGAGGTGTGAGCGGCTCAAGTCCGTCAAAATAAATATCAAGACAGTCGGCAAGATCTTCCTGCGTGTCATGCCGTCCGTATGACTTGGCCCGCGCAGTGTTTGAAAGAAGACGGCAGATGCGGAGAAGTTCCGCTGTATTTAGAGCGCCTCCGATCTCAAGTCGTTTGAGAGATTCTTCCACAGGAGCTGCGTCGCCGAAAGAAATCCGCCCCTTTTTAATGATCCTTGTAAAAGCGGCGGCGGTCTGTTCCTGAAGCAAATCGATCTTCGTAAGATCCGTTACCGGTTTCAGCCGTCGGCAAAGTTGTTTTCCGCGGAAAGAACTTGCCTCATTTTCCAACATGGAAATAATTTTATCAAATTCAAGTTTTATTAATGTTTTGTTATTCATAAATCTTCACCTGTCTGTAATGTTTGTATCCTCATTCTACTCTATTATCCGTATAAAGAAAAGGACTTTCAGGAAGTAAGAAAAACCTTTTCATAGAGGATTGAATCAGGTATACTAGAATTTGGAGGAAAATAAGTCCATGCCGAGTGATAAAGAACAAAAAAAATCGCCCGAAGAAGAGGCGGAAGAGAAGAAATATTCTTTTTTACAAGAAAAGATAAAAGGGAAACAGGGCAGCAGGGAAACGCTTATAAAACAATTTATCCGAATTGCGATCTATGGTCTGATATTGGGGATGTTTGCCTGCTTAGGTTTTTTTGCGCTTAAACCGTGGATGCAGCAATGGTTTGCGGGAAATGCAAAGACTGTGATGATCCCCGAAGATGAACAGGCAGCGGAAGATTCTGAGAAAAATCAAGAGGGAAAAGAAGATCCTGCGCTCGATGCGGAAAGTTATGAAGAGATGACCGCCGGGTTGAATGAACGTGTAAAAGAGGCGAGAAAAAGTATTGTTTCTGTATCTTCTGTATCTGAAAAGGCAGACTGGGACGGAGAGATGACAGGAATTTTGCAGAGTGTTACAGGTGTTATCGCCGGAGATAACGGTCGGGAATTTTTGATTATCGCCGACAGTTCGATCTGCACAGGCGCTTCTGCATGGAGAGTGACAATTTCCGATGGAAAAAGCTTCGATGCAGCGCTGAAAAAGGTCGATAATAACAGAAAGATAGCAGTGTTCGGCATCGGGAAACATGTCGTAGATGAGGATGACAGCGGATTGATCAAAGTAGCCGTTTTAGGTAATTCAAAGAAAGTGGCGCAGGGAGATGCAGTGATCGCTCTCGGAAATATATTTGGATATGCAGACGGAATGTCTTACGGCGTTGTCAGCGCATCGAATTATAAGGCGACATTTTTCGACGGAGAATGCGCAGTGATCGCGACAGACATTCCGGCAGAGGAACAAGGAACAGGCATGTTGTTTAACATGGATGGCGAAGTGGTAGGGATGATTTCTTCATCCGTATGGAACGACACAGGAAAAAATGTTGTGAATGCATATGGAATTTCAGATTTGAAGCCGATTATAGAATTGCTCATCAATGGGAAAAGCGTTCCATATATCGGAATTTACGGAACAACGGTGACGGAGCAGCTTGCAGAAGAACATAAAATGCCGTCAGGTATTTATGTGGCAGATGTTGATCCGGATTCACCGGCGATGGCGGCGGGAATACAAATCGGAGATATTATATGTGAAGCATCGGGAGAAGAGATAAAGGATATTGCCGCATACCAAAACATTGTGATAGGCTCGTCTGTAGGAGAAACGATGGAGTTTGTCGGAAAACGGCTCGGTTCAGACGGATATGTCAATATAAAATTTTCTGTCGTGACCACAGAAAAAGAAGAAGTTAAATAAAGAAGCGGGAATGAGAAAATAAGAAAAGAAGAAGTTTGGTAAGAAGCAGGAATGAGAAAATAGGAAAAGAAGAAGTTCAGTAAAAAGCGGGAATGAGAAAATAAGAAAAGAAGAAGTTCAGTAAGAAGCAGGAATGAGAAAATAAGAAAAGAAGAAGTTCAGTAAGAAGCAGGAATGAGAAAATAAGAAAAGAAGAAGTTCAGTAAAAAAGCAGGAATGAAAAAATAAGAAAACAGATTAAAAGAAATAGAACATAGAGAAATAAAGAAAAAATAGAAAGAGGAATAGCGAGACATGAGATATATCAGTGGGTTACATGAAGGAGAAACAATCAGAAATATTTATCTGTGTAAGGGAAAACGTTCGGCTGAAACAAGAAACGGAAAACCATATGACAACGTGCTTTTGCAGGATAAGACAGGAACGCTTGACGGAAAAGTATGGGACCCGAATTCGCAGGGGATTGCGGACTATGATGAAAAAGATTTTATAGAAGTATATGGAGAAGTGATCAATTATAACGGAAATCTGCAGATTAATATAAAACAGATCCGCAAAGCCGGTGAAGAGGAATACAACCCGGCAGATTACATGCCTACCACAGAGAAAAGCGTTGACGGGATGTATGAACAGCTGACAGAGTTTATCCGTCACATTTCCAATCCGTATCTGAAAAGTCTGTTAGAATATTTCTTTGTGAACGATCAGGAATTTATTAAAAAATTCCGGTCACATTCTGCAGCGAAAACGGTACACCACGGATTTTCGGGAGGACTGCTGGAACATACGTTGAGCGTACTTCGGATGTGCGAATATTTTGCCGGATCATATGGAATTTTAAACAAAGATCTTCTGTTGACAGCGGCAATGTGCCATGACATCGGAAAAACAAGGGAACTTTCGTCATTTCCGGACAATGATTATACAGATGAAGGACAGTTGATAGGGCATATTGTGATCGGAGTGGAAATGCTCGACGAGGCAATCAGGACAATACCGGATTTTCCGGTTCGCCTTGCAAATGAATTGAAACACTGTATTATCGCCCACCACGGAGAGTTGGAATACGGTTCTCCGAAAAAACCGGCGCTTGCGGAGGCGGTAGCGTTGAATCTTGCGGATAATGCAGATGCAAAAATGCAGACTTTGACGGAAATATTTAAAGGGAAAACAGGTACAGACTGGTTAGGATTTAACCGATTGTTCGATTCTAATTTGCGCAGAACGTCAGGAGCGTAAACAGAAAAAGCCGATTGTAGGCGGCGGATAGATCGTAACTATACGGTGTTTCCGGTGGGGAAATATGTGCGCAGATGCGGATGTGCAAAAAATGCAGGAAAACAGAAAGAAAAGGGAAGATATGTGTATGCAGAAAAATGATACTGTAGTTGTTGAAATCACGGATATCGGTGTCAACGGAGAAGGAATCGGAAAGATAGACGGATATACGCTGTTCATAAAAGACGCTGTAATAGGAGATGTTGCAGAAGTTAAAGTGATCAAGGCTAAGAAAAATTACGGATATGCCCGATTGATAAACGTGCTTGAACCGTCAAACAGCCGGGTTGAACCTAAGTGTCCTTTCGCAAGAAAATGCGGGGGTTGTCAGATTCAGGAAATGTCCTATGAAAAGCAGCTTGAGTTTAAAGAAAGAAAAGTCAGGGGAAATCTTGAACGGATCGGCGGTTTTTCATCTGAACTTTTGGAATGTACAAAAGAGCCGATCATTGGGATGGAAACTCCGTTTTATTATAGAAATAAGGCGCAGTTTCCGTGTGGAACAGACAAAGAAGGAAATCCCGTAACAGGATTTTACGCAGGCCGTACACATGACATTATAGCAAATACAAACTGCATTCTCGGTGCAGCGGTAAATGAACATATTTTAGAGAGCATTCTTGATTTTATGAAAAAATATAAGATCCGTTCCTATGATGAAAAAACAGGAACGGGTCTGTTTCGTCATGTGCTGCTTCGTTATGGATTTACGACAAAAGAAATCATGGTGTGTTTTGTTGTGAATAAAGATAAAGCGGATAAAAGCGGAGAATGGTTTCCGCATCAGAAAGAGTTGGTGGAAGAGCTTGCTAAAATTGACGGAATGACGAGTATAACGGCAAGTCCCAACACAAAGCGAACAAACGTAATTATGGGAGATACGTTTGAGGTGCTTTGGGGGCAAGGATATATTACAGACTATATCGGCTCAGTGAAATATCAGATTTCTCCTTTGTCGTTTTATCAAGTAAACCCGGTACAGACGGAAAAATTATACTCTCAGGCGCTTGAATATGCAGGCTTAAAAGGAGATGAAACGGTTTGGGATTTGTACTGCGGTATCGGAACAATTTCTTTGTTTCTTGCGCAGAAGGCAAAACAGGTTTACGGCGTGGAAATCGTGCCCCCTGCGATTGATGATGCAAGAGAAAACGCACTGTTAAACGGAATAGAAAACGCACAGTTTTTTGTGGGAAAATCTGAAGAAATCCTTCCGAAATACTATAAAGATTATGAAGAACAGCACGGAGGAGAAAAGGCACACGCGGATGTGATCGTCGTAGATCCGCCTCGGAAAGGGTGCGACGCTGAATTGTTGGAAACGATTCTTAAGATGCAGCCGGAGAGGATTGTTTATGTAAGCTGCGATTCCGCAACATTGGCAAGAGATCTGAAAATATTGTGCGAAGGGGCACAGGAAGACGAAAAAACAGCAGGGTATCAGATTGAGAAATGGAGAGCGGTTGATCAATTTCCGATGACGACACATGTGGAGACGGTTGTTCTTTTGTCCCAACAAAAACCAGATGACACGATAGAGATCGACTTAGACCTGGACGAGCTGGATGCCACCAGTGCCGAGTTGAAAGCAACCTATCAGGAAATCAAAGATTATGTGCTGAAAGAATTTGGCTTGAAGGTTTCAAGTTTATATATTTCTCAGGTAAAACGCAAATGTGGAATTGAAGTGGGAGAAAACTATAATCTTCCAAAATCAG
>ENA-OQJF01000466-OQJF01000466.1-human-gut-metagenome-genome-assembly--contig:-NODE-466-length-10484-cov-2.767790_pt1 | contig 10484 bp, 12 predicted proteins | sample MGYA00242595_ERZ504761 | MGnify/ENA primary metagenome ERZ504761 (study PRJEB26092, sample SAMD00036367) | human gut metagenome | host: Homo sapiens | study: EMG produced TPA metagenomics assembly of...
GGGATTCTGTACCGGAAGCGCGGTGTTGGAAGCTTTGTTTCGCGAAGTCTTTCACCGGACAGCAAAGCAACCGATACGCCGAAAATGATTTCTCTTCTTCTTCCGTTCGCCACCACACAGGGAAATATTTCGGAGGCAATCGGAAGCTTAAGCGCTGTGCTGGCTGAATGTGGCTATTTTCTAAGCATTCACGTCACCGGCTCTTCCTCACCGAAGGAACGCACAACACTGGAACTGCTCCGGTCTCAAAATATTGCCGCGCTTGTCTATTATCCGAAGCGCGACAACATTCACCTGGAAAAGCTGAACGATTTCATGTTCTCCGGCTGTCCGATCGTCATCGTTGACAAGCAGACGGACTGTCCGTATCTGAACAATGTTGTCTGCGACAACTATGACGGCGGACGACAGGCAGCGCGCCATCTGCTCGGGCAGGGACACCGAAACATCGCGTTTTTCACCGCGGCGCCACTCTCTGAGACTTCATCGGTACGCGACCGCTTTGCCGGATTTTTGCATGAAATGAAAGCCGCCGGGATCGCGCCGGACCCGCATCAGCTTGTCACCTGCTGCGAGGAGCTTTCCGATGATGCCGCACTTTCCACAGAACGCACACCGTTTCAGCAGAAGCTTCTTGCCATGCACAGCGACGGCATCACCGCCATCATCGCCGAAAACGACCGTATCGCCGAGCTGATTTTCCTCGCCTGCCGCACGATCGGTCTTCGCATTCCGGAGGATCTCTGCCTCTGCGGCTTCGACGATACAAATGTCAGCCGAAGCCTCGGCATTACCTCCATTCATCAGGATTTTGCCGGAATTCGGACGCGAAGTCGGACGGATTCTGCTTGCCGCCCTCAAAAATCCCGCCGCCGAGACGGAAAAAATCATTCTTCCGGTAACGATCGTTCCGCGCGCATCGTCGCAAAAAAATCTGTCTTCTATTTCCGAACATGATTGAAAAATCTTTTTTATCATGCTCGAAAACCGCAATAGCCTCATATGTTTCCGACCTGTGAGGCTATTGTCTATTTTGTTTTGTATTCCCATTTGACACATACTCTTTTTCCGTAATGTGCCATTCCAATATAACAAATTTTCCCTGCCATCTCTGCCTGTGTAAGACCCTCCTGTTTCCGAAGCAAGGTCAGATACTCACCCTTCCACCCCTGCCAGAAATTCCCGGATCTGTTCCGGTGACAGCAGTGCATAAATGCTTTTGTGAAATGTTGCCGCCACTTCGAGTTCGCCGTAGTAACCGGTGCGCACATCGCAGTTTCCGTTGAATGCTTTGTTCAGCGCAGCATTCAGTAAAGCTCCCTCCGGACTGTCCATGAAATCTTTCAGCATGCGGCAGCAGGTGTGCGTGTTTTCATAATAGCGGCGGTATGCCGGGTGGAACTCGCGCATCCAGCCGCTGACAGAGACGCAGAAAACGGCGATCGGATGGATGAGCGGCTGGTAGAGGAGACTCCATTTTTCCTGCTGTACCGGGTCAGAGGCAAACGCAAGGAGAGAAGTTTTCAATTCTTCCACAAACGTCGGATAATCCGCCCCCGTGAGAGCAATGATTTTACTGGTTCCGCAGATACTGGTTAATATTCGTCGCATCAATCCGCTCCGGGGAAATAGACTGCAGATAACGGGACATCATTTTCAGATCTGTCCGCGCATGTTCCATGGTAGGAATCGGTCGCGTTCTTCCGTGAGGCGTATTGTCCGCCGGTGCTGCAGCCAGAGGATGCTACAGAGCAGCAACACCGTTGCCAGAAGTATTCTGTTTAATCTACTCATATGATACTGATTCTTCGGGGATGAACCACAGAAATTCATCCATATAGATTTCTTCCAACAATACAAGGCCGCCCCGGTTCTTTTTTCGGTTCTGCGGGAGGTCTTCAACGACCAGTCCACGGCGACCGACCAGTTCGTCCAACCTCATTTCGGAGAGTTCAGGCGAAGCGATGATGGTAACGTATGCATTCTTTTTCATAACTGGTCTTTCCATGATGTTTTTACTTGTGCGTTCCCTGACATTTGAGAAGTTCACGGATATCGGCACGGATTTCGTGCAGGTCATTCTGTACCGTGTTGAGCTGCATCATGGTTGCCTCGAACACGGACTTGTCCAGCTTCATGGCGTTGATACGGTCATACTGGTTCTTGATTTCCACTTCCAAACCGATACATTTGGTTTCCAGTTCTGCAATTTGGGCGGTGTTGTTGACATGCTGTATGTACAGTGTCAGCGAGAACGAGAGTACCACGACAATGATCTTGAAGTACTTCATTACAAATTCTTTGAGTTGTTCCATATCTTATTCCATTAAAAGTGAGAATGCGTCCCTGATAGCCCTCAGCAGAGTCTCGGCTGCCGCACTATCCCGGAACCCATAGATGACAAGCGCGATCATCAATCGCCAGATAGACCCACCAGGCGATTTCTTCCTTAGTGATTTTACGTTTCCGCTTCGCCATCTTTTACAGGATTTTGGGGTACGATTACATTGAAGATAACATTGCCGTCGCTGCCTTCGATACGCAGGCGGTTCTCCTCCTTGTGCCTGATGGGGAAGATATCCATCAGCGCCTTGGCGGCATTGACCGACACGGCCCTGAGCGGTGCCGGAGAGAGCGGCACACCGAAACGGTCTGTATAGTCCGAAGTGGCCGTCTCGTCCATGATTGCCTTGAGAGTCTCGGTCACCTGCAGCTTTACAGCCATCGTCTCCATCTCGAACCGTTCCGAGGAGAGCAATGCCTTGATATGTGCCAGCACATGCGGTTTGTTCATCAGGTAATTGGCCGAAGCATACGGGTTCTTCACCGTATCCTCACCGAATACCTCCACAAAGCATTTTTTCGGCCGTCCGGCATATTCCAGCCCGCCGTTCACATAGAGGTTGCAGAATTGCAGCTCCTGCTCCGTGAGCGGTTTCTCTTCCGGCCTATCCTGCGTGTTCGTTATCTTGTCTGACATCGGTTCTTCCTTCCTTTTCTGAAAGAGTAGCGGGTTTGTATCCCGGAGGTTTTACAAAATCCGCCTTTTCATTGAGCAACTGCTCCATTAATGCGTCATAGAATACCTGGGCCAACGCATCGGCACACGCCTCCGCATCCGCTAGCGAGTTGATGAGCCGCAGGTTGAACTTGATTTCCAGGTCGTAGCCCGATATGAACGCCATCAGTTCGTTCCCGTCATAGCCCAGCGCCCCGTAGGTCATCCGGTCCGCCGTACGGAATGTAATGGTCTCGGGAATCTGTTCCCGGTCAATGCCTTGGGCTTCCTTATTCGTGTCCATACTCATATCTTGAAATATTTACGGGTTTTCTCTTTCTTCTGTGTAGCGATTGCCGCCCCTTCCGTCTGGCGCAGACGGGAGGTATAGACCCCCAGGATGTCAAGCGTGGCCGTCACATCCGCAGCCGCATCGTGGGCATCGTCCAGTTCCACCCCCAATTTTCGAGGCTACCAGTTCCAGTTTATACGAAGTAACCTCCGGATCAGCGGCAAAGCCAACCGTCCCATGACAAGCGTGTCGATGTAGTGCGGCTGGAAGTTGCCGTAATAGTCCTTGGTACCGGAAAGGTCTTTCAAACTCGGCGGCCAGTCCGGCATAGTTCATCAGCTGTTGCAGGAATCCGATATCGAAAGCGATGTTCTGTCCGACCAGCACGGGCTTGCACTGATAGCCCTTCGAGAGGGTGCTGCGTTTGGCGAAGGCGATGACTTCTCCGGCGACTTTCTTCATGTCCACACCCTGTGTGCGCAGCATCTCCATGGTAATGGCGGAATAGTCCAATGCCGTCTGTTCGTACTTCATCGGGACATATTCCGGTTCTTTCGCCTGTTCATGGCGGGTACGCAACACCTTGCGTCGGGGAAGCCCCGCGTCCTGTTTCCCGTAGGGGGCGATATACGCCTGATAGCGGTCGAATACCTGCCATGTGTCGAAACGGACGGCTTGCAGGGCGATCTGTGTACAGGCGCATTCACGGCAGTCCAGCCCTCCGGTCTCGAAGTCCAGCCCGATGCCTACATATATCTTCTGTTCTGTCTTGGGTGCCATATCTTTTCAGGATTGAATGAATAACAATGAGTTCCTATAGGTCTGTAATGTATTGCATCCGTTGTAGTCGCTGTAACGGATGACGGCAGTGAGGATGACCACCCGGTCTTTGAGCGACTGGATCACGGTGTGGTGTTCCATGTAATAGTCGTTCCAGCATACACATTCCGCCAGACGGTTGTTCTGGGAGAGTGTCAGCTTGGCGAAACGCTTCCGGCTTCCCGTCTCCCTGTCCTTGTAGGTATGTTCGGTTACATCCACCACCGTGGCGCAGACAGTCGCACGCCTGCCGTCGTTCTCGTCCCGTGCCACCTCGTCCAGGGTCAGGTAAGAGGCTTTTCCCTTGACCTGCCTGCGGGCTTCCGAATTGTTGAAGATGCGGCGATAATCGATGCTGCCTATGCCCGACACGGCAATCTGCTGCTGCGACCAGAAGAAATGCCGCCCGCGCATGTCCTGCGGGAAGTCTTTTTCAGAAAGGGAGAATCCCAGTTCCCGTGCTGCGCGTTCGAGCAGCGCGCAGCGTTCGGTAACCGCCCCGACTTTTTCGATACGGTCGAAGCATCCGGCAAGGATCATGTGCTTGACATGCCGGGCGTTCACGGGGACTTTCACGGCCTCTTCCGCGTTGTCGGGGTCGTCCCAGTAACTGTATTTCTTGAGTTTGTAACGGAATATGCGGTGGATGAAGTTCTCGATACCGGTATATGCCCCGCCCCGGTCGCGTTCCGTGACGATGTATTCCACTGTCTTGACACCGACCTGTTTGATACGGGTAAGCGACCAGAAGATTTCATCGGTGGCATAGTCGGTGAAGAACTCCGTCCCGGAGCGGTTGATGTCCGGCGGCACGATCTTGGCCGACGAGCAGCGTTCCATCTCCGCCATCAACGAAGGAATCTCCTTGTCGTCCGCCCATTGCAATGCCACCGTGTAGAATGCCGAGGGGTAATTGGCCTTGAGCCATGCCCCGCAATAGGCTGTAAGGGCGTATGCCGCGGCATGGGAACGGTTGAACGAATATTTCCCGGCTACCTCTATCTTGTGCCAGATTTCCTCCGCCTCATAGTCCGGGCATCCGTTCCCGACGGCTCCGGCAATGAAATCCGCCTTCAGCGTGGCCATCAGGTCGGCTTTCTTCTTTCCTATGGCCTTGCGCAGATAGTCGGTCTTCCCGAGGTCGAATCCCCCGAGCGTATGAGCAACGGACATGAACTGCTCCTGGTAGACCATGATTCCGAAAGTGTTCTTCGTTGCTTCATAACAGCCGTAGTTATAGACCGGGGCCACTTCGCCACGCCTGAAACGGACATAATCATCGGTGGCACCGATGTCGAGTGTGGCGGGACGGTACAGGGCATTGATGGCGATCAGGTCCTCGATACACTCCGGCTGTACATCCTGGATAAACCGGGTAATGCCCGGCGAAGAGAACTGGAACACATTCTGCGTGTTGCCGTCCGAGAGCAGTCGGTAGGTCTTCCCGTCTTCCAGCATATCCTGCGTAATACGCCCGATAGTAAGTTCCTGCCCGAAATTCCGGTTGACCAACGCGATGACGGCACTCAGTTTGGCAAGTTCCTTTGTCGCCAGCACATCCTCCTTCAACAATCCGATCTCATCGACCGAATAGCCGTCGAACTCCGATACCAGTGCCCCGTCCATCTTACGGACCGGCAGGAAATCGAAGCATTCGGCGGGCCTGCCGTCCCGCGTGTCCGGTGTGACAACGATGGCCGAGGCGTGTATGGAGGCCGCTTTGGGCTGTCCGAGCAATCCTTGCACGTCCTCGATGACCAGCGGATAGGTCTGGATAAAGTCCCGAAGTTTTCTGTTGAAGGCAGCCTGTCTGAACAGTCCTGTCCAGTCCGTGCCGTCATCTATCATGGCGGTAATATAGTTCACGATGGAGTGAGGCACGCGGTGTACGCGTGCCACGTCCTTCAAGGCGGCTTTCAGTTTCATCGTGGTAAAGGTGCCGGCGGAAAAGACACGCTGGCGGCCGTCCGCGTTGTACCGTTCTTCCAGGTAATCCTTGATCTCCTGCCGCCGGTCGGAGGCATAGTCGACATCTATGTCCGGCAGCGAAGCGTGGCCGCCTTCTGTCAGTCCTTTGTCCACAAAGGCATCCATGACCGTCAGCGGTCCGTCTGCTTTCCTGATTCTTATATGTGTTACTTTCATCTGATATATTTCTTGTATCGTATTATCGCGCTTACCGTCTGGCGGCTGACACCGTACTGTTTTGCCAGGCTGTTCTGGGAAGCCTGGCCGGAGGAATACCTCACCCGTATCTCTTCCGCCTGCCCGTTGGTCAGTTTGGCGTTCACGCTTTTCTCGCCGTAATCCCGTTTGAGGCCACCCGCTATGGCATGTTCCATATTCCGCTGGTGCGTACACATTTCCAGGTTATCCGCACGGTTGTTGTCGCGGTTCCCGTCGATATGGTTCACCTCCAGTCCCGGATTCCAGTCGGGCAGGAAGTGCTGTGCCACCAGACGGTGCACGGAGAACTTCTTTCCGACACCGCCCTTGTAGAGTCGGACACAGTCATAGAGCGAAGTCGTCCCACACCAATGACACATGATACGTTCGGGTTGTGTCCAGGTGATACCGTCATGCGAAACTTGCCGTTCCAGACTCTTGACACGCCCGAGGTTGCTGATCTTGTACTTTCCTTCATAGTTCTTGATATCCACCCAGATTTCCCGGGTGTCAGCCATGGGTTATACGGTTTAGTGCTGTCTGAAAAATTCCCAGGTCTATCTCCACGCCGATGAACCGGCGTCCCGTATTCCGGCAGGCCACGGCTGTACTGCCGCTGCCCATCGCAAAGTCGAGGACGATGTCTCCTTCGTCGGTGTAGGTGCGTATCAGGTATTCCAGCAGGGCGACAGGTTTCTGTGTCGCGTGCAGGCAGGAGAGCTGCTTGTCCGTCTTGAATTTCAGCACACTGCGCGGATAGCGTTCCGTGGATATGTAATCCCGGAAATTATCGTGCTTCCGGTATATCTCGCCGGCATCGCATTTCCGCTGATGTTCGGCCATCACGACCTTGCGCTTGTGCCCGTCCGTCTTGATCGGATGATACTTCGGCAACCTGTCGTAAAAGACCAGAATGTCCTCGTGCGCCTTCATCGGCATACGCCTGGCGTTTAGGAAGCCTGTCGCCTGCGTCTTCTCCCATACCCAGGCATACCGCAGCCTGCGGAGATTGGAGCTGCCCAGCAGGCTCGTAAAAGGATGCTGGCAGAACAGCAGTACGGGAGTGTCAGGTCTGGATATGCCCTGTACAGCATTCCACATCCCGGGGATGTCTATCACGGCGTCCCATCGACAATGTGTCGTACCGTATGGAGGGTCTGACAATACCATGTCGGCAGTGATGCCTTCTTCAGCCAGCAGGGGCAGCACATCGAGTGCATCGCCCCGGTAAAGGTCGCAACCGTCATAGGGACGGTGGTGTTCGTAGGTCGGATTCATGGGTTTCGAGTTCCTTTAGGTTCCACAAGCAATCTCGGCGGTCAAAAAGGATTTCGTCGCCACACATCAATTCATCTGCGTATATCGTCCGCTCTTCTCCGTTACGGATTACCCGCATCCGGGCATCCGTGCACAGACGGTAAGTCTTGCCTTCAGATTCCATCTCCACATAGCGTTCGCCCTTGCCGAGTGTGATGTCCGGGGCAAGCACCGTCAGTTCGTCTTTCCAGCTGAGCCCGCAGCGTTCCGGCACGAGGAAGCGCGAGAAGATAAGGTCGTATTTCAGCGGGTCGATGGAGGTTATGCCAAGCAAGTAGGAAACCAGCGAGCCCCCGGCGGAACCGCGACCTATACCAGTTGCGATGCCTCTCCGGTGCGCCTCCCGCACCATATCCCACTGCACCAGGAAATAGTCCACATTGTCGGTCGATTCAATGATATAGACTTCCTCGTCCAGCCGTTCCCGATAGCGTTCCCGCTCCGGTTCCGGCACTTTCCGGTCCAGCCCGTCGTCAAGCAGTCGGAGGAACATCGTACGGCGGTCACCATACCGTTCCCGCTCTTCCGGTCGCATACGGTATTCCGGCATGAACATTCGCCCGGTCTCGAATGAGGCGTCCGCACGTCCGGCAATCTCCACCGTGGGACGGCACATGCGCCTAAACAGGGAATCGAAGTCCCATTGCCCGGAGAACAGAGGACGGAGCGTGTCATACAATTCATCCGCTGTCTTGAAATACTGGTCATCGCTCTGTTCATGGGCGGCTCCCGTGGCAATCTTGTTCACCACGATTCTGTACCCTGCATCGTCCTTGTCCATGTAGTAGCAGTCCGGAATCAGGACTGGTTCTACTGTAAATGAATCCGTGTCGGCATCATAACAGTTGCCGAAATAATATTTCAGGGCTTCTAGTTGCTCCCTGTCGATGCGGTCCGCCTTGTATTCGTTGGCGTCGACCTGGTAATAGACCGCTTCGGCACCTTTCCGGATACGCTTCACCTGTTTGGGGTGTCCGGCCATCCAGTAGACGGAACGGATGGCGAAAACCACCACACAACCTGCGGCATACATCAGCAGCTGTTCATAGCGGAGGGTGTTGTCTTCCGAATCGACCATGACGGCCCTTGGATGCGCAGCAGATTATGCAGCCCCTCGTTATCCAAGGCATAAATCTTCAGCCCGACTACGTTCTTCTTCGTGCATCATTGTCAGCGAGTAGCCGAATATATGTTTCAGCCCGGTATTGGCGCACTCCTTCTGAAGGTTCAGCGTGGCGGCCATTGTATTGCGGTCGCAGATGCCGACAGCCGTATGCCCGAGCCATTTTCGCCTTGCGGCACAAATCTTCCGGCGAGCAGCAGGCGTTCAGCAGCTCGTAGGAGGTATGGATGCCGAGGTTCACGAAAGGTACATCATGTACCGGAGGCTTGGGCCGGCCGATATATTTCAGCAGGTTGAAACGGAATTCTTCCCGCAGGTCATAGTAGTACCAGTTCCTGCCGAACGGGAAGGCCACATGGAAGATTCCTTCTTCCATCAGCACATCCGGACTTTCCATCAGGTTGAACACGAGCTTGTCCCCGTCGCCGCGGAAGATGGATTCCACTCCCGACAGGTCGGCCGTGAAAAGCCGCCCGAAGCCGGGAATATCCACCACTTCCGTATCGACCGGGATATAGGTTATCCGTTGTGCATCGAGCCATGAGAAAAGTTCCTGTATCATCTTTCCTGTACTTTTTTGAGTTTGTATTCAAGGACGGACAGCAGGCGGCAGGCGAAAATCCCGTAGATTTCCGCTTCCGTGAGTTCGTCCCAGTCTTTGGCGGCATCAGCAATGTCCGCGATGAAAACCTCGAAATAGGGTTTCAGCCGTTCAGCCGTCCGCTTTACCGACTCGACGGCATCACCATCGTAACCGATGACTACGGTTCTGACGCCTTTCGATTGCAGCTTGTAGATCTGTACATCGGATATTTTCTTTCCGAAAGTGGCCACGGCTGCGACATGGGAATTGTCATAGAGTTCGAGTCTGCGGGTCAGGGCGATGACATCGAAAATACCTTCCGCGAGGATGACCGTATCGGTTTCATCCATACGGACGGCATCGTAGTTATAAAGGAGTCTGGAAAAGTCGTTTTCCGTGGAGTTCCGGTAACGCAGGATCTTGTACCCGCCGCTATGTCTGGTCTTGCGGTTGTGGGCGTCTATATCCTCTTTCGGCCAGGTATGGCGGGAGACATAGCCGACAACCGTACAGTCATCGATGACCGGAAAGACGACATAGTCCGCGTAGCGCGGATTGAGCCTGCCGGTTATCCCGACCGGGAAATACTCGTAATCGTCGAAACAGAAGCCGCGCCGCTGCAAATACGGATGCCGGAAAGTGCGCTTGTAAAAGTCCGGCAATTCGACCGGCACCAGTTCGTCGTCTATTTCTTCCGCCTCGTCCTTCTCCAGCAGGTGCAGGTTCAACGGTGCGGCAATGTCAGCTGTCTGCAAAACCATCAGGTCCATGCGACCGATAGCCGCCAGAAGTTGCTCCAATGTACGGGTGGATGCCCCGCAGGAGAAGCAGTGGGCCATGAAAGGCCGGCGGTGGGCAGTCGCCTTGCCGATGTAGATACCGAACTTACCGCCCGACTTTCCGCAGAACGGGCAGCGCGGAACGATAAGGTTCTTACCGCTCCCGTCCCGTTTGGCACCCGTCTCGCGGGTTATCTCCGAAACCAGATATTGATATTCCTGTACCGACAGTTCCATATTAAGGTATAGTCGTGACCGCTACAGGTTGGTTTGAAATGTTTGGAAAAAGAATCCGGATTAGCCCAATAAAAATAGACCGGCAGAATCATGGAAGGTCTTTCCACCCAAAGGAAAAGAGAAATTGTCTTCCCGGCTGGACAAAAAATGACTGCTTTTGTCTAATCGAT
>ENA-OQJF01000467-OQJF01000467.1-human-gut-metagenome-genome-assembly--contig:-NODE-467-length-10477-cov-3.156232_pt1 | contig 10477 bp, 7 predicted proteins | sample MGYA00242595_ERZ504761 | MGnify/ENA primary metagenome ERZ504761 (study PRJEB26092, sample SAMD00036367) | human gut metagenome | host: Homo sapiens | study: EMG produced TPA metagenomics assembly of...
CAGTCAATCTCTGCCAAAGAGACTTACTCTACCGTACATATTCTTCTGGGAAAGTGCATTCCTCACCGTTCGGACATTGTACTCAAAATGGCATACATCACCTGGATGCTGCATGACTCGGCATTAAGGGACGATCTCTGTGCTTATCTGCCTACTCTGGAAACTTATATGAGAGCAGGATATATCGGCATTGTACTGAATCCTCCCACCAGCCAATTACAAGAAGAATACGTACTTCAATCACTCGGTGACCGTTCGGTAGATGTACGCGACGAAGCTTATAAAGTATTGTCCGATATGACTTTATCACCCGAACAGAACCTGTAAGGTAGAGGAATTGTTACGATTCAAATACAGCGAGATGCGTATTAACGCTATCAATCTGCTGATGAAACAGACCGAAAGAACAACTGGCAGACAGTATCCGCCGCTTACTGACAGATAAGGTATTGGAACGCCGTCTGGCCGGTCTGGATATGATGAAGACTATCCATAATACAGAATATCTACAGGATATCTATCAGGAACTTCTTCCTGTTGTCAAAGAAATCCGAAAACCGAACGCCAAGGAAAAGGTATTGATAGAGTCTCTGATTGGCGACGGAACGGAAAAGACAGTCACACAGCACTACACGAAAGAGAACGGTTTCGGACTGTACGACCCTGCCCTGGAAGTCAACCTGCCGGAAATCACTCCGGACAAAGGATTCAATGTGAGAAAAACATTTGAACTTATCTGCTTCGGAAGGGCAAAGCTCATCTTCAAGAAGCTGAATAAATACATTGAAACATATAAGAACGCGGAGTTTAAGAATAGCTACGGGGAAGCGTGCCTGATAGGCAATAGTGTCTTGATAAACTGGAGTAACTACGGAGGATTGAGCGGACTCGGACGTCCGGAACTTTGGAAAGCCTTCTATGAAGAAGAGATAGGCAGTTATGACAAATTACTGATGATGAGCTTCATGCTTGCATCGACAGGAACTCCCCAGGATGAAGACGATTACGACGAGGAAGATGAGGAAGACAGAAAAGCAGACCAGAAATCGGCCAATAGCTTCGATCCGCTTATCAACCGGATGTATACAGGTGTCGTCTATCGCGGGCTGCAAAAAGAACTCCGCAAGCTGACATATTACGATCAGATTAACGATATCATCGAAGCACTGGCTCATGAATACAGGGATGAAGCTGCCTATCAACAGTTATCCGTCAATATGCTTCTCCAATTATTGCCATTGCTGAATACAGAAAACATTTTCCGTCAATATACCAACAAGCACGCATGGCTCAGGGATAAAATGGAATACGGAAAGAAACAAATCGTTTACCCGATACACAACAACAAGTTTGTGAACTTCTGGCTCGAAATACCTCAAAAGCCGATCAGCGATGATCTGTTCGTCCGCTACTTCACCGTACGCTACCAGCTCTACAAGCTCACCAATTACATGGAGCATACACCCGAACTGGAAGAAACGGACTCTTACCTCCAGGCTACGGACTTCGCCCGAGCATGGATGCTGGGATTAATTCCGGCCGAAGAAGTTTACCGGGAAATGATGGGACGTGTCAACTCCCCCAGCCGCGTAGAGGCTATCACAAAAGTATTGAATGACAATTTCCGTTTCAGTAAAGAGAAAGAAAGGTATGCCGATATCAAAGGAATCGACTTCTCTCTGTTCCGTTCACTGGCACAAAAGGTGGTCGACAGGATTCTGGAAATAGAATTGAAACGGGGAGATTCCGAAACGCAGGTAACCAGTCTTGCCGAAGAATTGTCTTATGTCTACGGAGCCAAAACGTTCATCGGCATCCTGCAGGCATTCGGCAAAGATACCTTCATTCGCGACAGCTATAACTGGAACAATACGAAACGCGGAGTATTGAGCAGCCTGCTCCACGCCTGCTATCCACTGCCGACAGACACCAGTGCCCAACTGAAAAAGCTTGCAAAACAGGCTGAAATCAGCAATGAACGACTGGTAGAAGCTGCCATGTTCGCCCCGCAATGGATAGAACTTACCGAGAAGGCGATCAATTGGAAGGGACTGACAAGCGCGGCTTATTATTTCCATGCCCATACCAATGAGACCTGCGATGACAAAAAGAAAGCGATTATCGCCCGCTATACCCCGATTGATGTGGAAGACCTCCGGGAAGGCGCATTTGATATTGACTGGTTCAAAGATGCATTCAAGACTATCGGCAAACAACGCTTTGAAGTAGTCTACAATGCCGCCAAATATATTTCATGCAGCAACAGCCACACCCGTGCCCGCAAGTTTGCCGATGCAACCAGCGGCACGGTAAAGGCGGCAGATGTAAAGAAGGAAATCATTGCCAAACGGAACAAGGATTTGTTGATGAGTTACGGACTGATCCCATTGGGACGCAAAGCAGACAAGGAATTGCTGGAACGTTACCAATACCTGCAAAAGTTCTTGAAAGAAAGCAAGGAATTCGGTGCACAAAGACAGGAAAGCGAAAAGAAAGCCGTCAGCATCGCACTGCAAAACCTTGCACGTAATTCCGGCTACGGAGACGTCACCCGCCTGACATGGAGCATGGAAACGGAGCTGATTAAAGAACTGCTCCCTTACCTGACTCCCAAAGAGATAGACGGCGTGGAAGTATACGTGCAAGTCAGCGAAGAAGGCAAGTCAGAGATCAAGCAGATCAAAGCGGGCAAAGAGCTCAACAGTATGCCCGCCAAACTGAAAAAACATCCGTATGTAGAAGAACTGAAAGCGGTGCATAAGAAGCTGAAAGACCAGTATACCCGTTCGCGCATTATGCTGGAGCAAGCAATGGAAGACTGTACCCGTTTTGAAGAAAGCGAGTTGCGCAAGCTGATGCAAAATCCCGTTATATGGCCGTTGCTGAAACATCTGGTCTTTATCTGTAACGGACAAACAGGTTTCTACACTGACGGATTGCTGGTGACGGCAAACGCCGTCTGCCTCCCGTTAAAAGCGAAAGACGAGTTACGCATCGCCCACCCCACCGACTTGTATGCAAGCGGCAACTGGCACGCATATCAGAAATTCCTGTTCGATAAAGCAATCCGCCAACCTTTCAAACAGGTGTTCCGCGAGCTCTACGTTCCTACTTCCGAAGAGGCGGAAGCAACACAATCCCGCCGCTACGCCGGCAACCAGATTCAACCGCAGAAAACAATTGCCGTACTGAAGGGACGTCGTTGGGTAGCCGACTATGAGGACGGACTTCAAAAGATCTATTACAAAGAGAATATCATTGCCAATATTTACGCAATGGCCGATTGGTTCTCGCCTGCCGACATCGAAGCTCCTACGTTGGAATATGTTTGTTTCTACAACCGGAAGGATTATAAGCCCATGAAGATTTCGGAGATTCCTCCCGTTGTGTTCTCCGAAGTAATGAGGGATGTAGACCTTGCCGTAAGCGTGGCGCACGCCGGAAGTGTAGATCCGGAAACCAGTCACTCTACGATCGAAATGCGTAGCGTATTGGTGGAACTGACAATGCCGTTGTTCCATTTCAACAATGTGAAAGTGGAAGGCAACTTTGTCCGTATCGAGGGCAAGCTGGGCAAGTACAACATTCACTTGGGAAGCGGTGTGATTCATCAGGAAGGAGGCGCACAGATTGCCGTTCTCCCGGTACATTCACAAAACCGCGGACGCTTGTTCCTGCCATTTGTGGATGAGGACCCGAAAACGGCTGAAATACTGACGAAGATTATCTTCTTTGCAGAAGATGACAAGATAAAAGATCCAAGTATATTAAATCAAATCAAGTAACAACCGATATGGCAGAAAATTTATCAATCAACGCGGGAAGCAAGGAGGAAAAGTATCGTGAACTACTCCCGCAGTTATACGCATTAATAAGTACGGAAACGGATTTCATAGCCAATCTTGCGAATCTTTCCGCCGCATTAAAGCAGACTTTCAATTTCTTCTGGGTAGGCTTTTATCTGGTGAAAGGCGATGAGCTTGTGCTAGGTCCGTTTCAAGGGCCTATCGCCTGCACTCGTATCCGTTTTGGCAGAGGAGTTTGCGGCACGGCCTGGAAAGAAGCACATACGCTGATTGTTCCTGATGTAGAACTAATTTCCCGGCCACATTGCATGCAGTTCCGATTACCAAATCGGAAATAGTTGTACCGATGATGAAAGAAGGGAACGTGATCGGAGTGCTGGATATTGACAGTGATTCATTGGATAGTTTCGATGATATTGATGCGCACTATCTGGAAGAAATCTGTACATATCTCCGATAGTCATATTCTCCCGGAACAGTCTTATTAAAACAGAGGCTCTGATTGAGTGAATCAGAGCCTCTGTTTACTATAAATGAAGCCTCTGTTTAGTACAAACAGAAGCTCTATTTTTCTACCGGTCAGTATCTTCTATTTCCCGTTTGCGGTATAGCGTAAGCTGCTTACGGAGTGAGTCCATTTCGCGTTTCATCTCCTCCATTCTTTCCAACAAGTGATGAATGGCGTCAATGCCTTCCATATTAATGGACAAGTCATAATACATCCTGCTATAACGTTCCACGTCCGGAAGTTCGGACACGAGCAGATAATGTTCACTACCTTCAGTGTGCACGTTAATTAAACCGCCTTCTTCCAACAATTCAATGAATGAAGGCTCAATATGACATTTGTGACAGTATTCACTGACAATAATTAATTCGGTCTGCATGGTACTCTATTCATTTTAGTTCATACTCTGTAATTGACGGAACAATTCCTTCGTGTGCATCCGTCAAATTCGTAGGAATCTTAACGGAATAGGTCACAATCAGGTCACCGAATTGTCCTTCCTTCTTATAAACCGGGAATCCTTTTCCTTTCAAGCGTACTTTCGTACCGTTCTGTGTTTCCGGCTTTATCTTCAGTTTCACTTTACTGTCCAAAGTGTCGACTATCTTCTCACCTCCCAATACGCAGTGTAGAGATCTATTTCCACATCAACATACAGGTCGTCGCCCAAGCGTTTGAAAACAGGATCTTCGGCAATGACAAATGTAATAGTACAAGTCGCCTGCAGGTCCCCCGTTGATACCTTCGGCTCCGTAGCCCTTCAGCTTAAATCACCTGACCATCGGCTACACCGGCAGGATAGTGATACGTACCTGTTTACCGTTGACGGTCAATATCTGTTTATGCGTCTGAGCAGCATCACGAAGCGACAGATGAAGCTCCGCATTAAAGTCCTGTCCACGGAATCCCGCAGCACCTTGTCCCTTGCCTCCCCTGTGGCCGAACATCGACTCGAAGAAGTCAGAGAAGCCACTGGCGTTACCTCCGGAAAAGCCTTCTCCATCGGAGCTATACCAATATGTTCCGTTACCATCGGAGAAACCTTGTCCTCCGCCACCGAATCCGCCAAAGCCGCCCGCACCACCAAAGCCTCCGGCCTGTTGCTGCGCTCGTTTCTGTGCTTCGAATTCATCAGCATGCTTCCAATGTTCTCCGTACTCATCATACTTTTACGTTTCTCAGGGTCACTCAGTACCTCATTGGCTTCATTGATTTCCTGAAACTTATCCTTTGCACTAGGGTCGTTAGGATTCAAGTCAGGATGATACTTCCGGGCCAACTTACGAAAAGCCTTTTTGATATCATCTTGTGAAGCACTCTTGTCAACTCCAAGAATCTTGTAATAATCTATATAGGCCATGTTTTATGAATTTAATCGTTCATACATCATATTGCAAATAACACGCCAATCTGTCTTTTGGATGAAAATTTTAGCAAGTATTAAGTTTAGGTGTTGATTTCCTGTTTTTCCAACATATGGAAGTCCTGTTTCTTCATCCCTAAATCATCCAACGGACGAGGTTCGTTATGGTCGTTCAGATAGACTCTCGGCCTCATTTTATAAAGAGGGGTTGCCACAGATTGCGAATCATCCCGGTAAGGAGTTTTTATTCCTCCCAAGTCCAGCATCGTCGGAAAGAAGGAACTGCTGGAGGAAATATTCTTTTCTTTATTAGCCGTCACAGCTTCCCAGTGTTCGGGATAGGTTTCCCGATAACTGTCGGACATCCAGATAAGAAACGGAATATGAAGCTGATAATAGGACGGTACAGGTGAGGCATGAAGGAAAAGATGACGGGGGTCGTCAAAAATATCTTCTCCGTGATCGGATGTATAAATCAAGGCTGCATCTGTACCTTGATTCTCCAACATACCGATAAGGCGTGCCAATAAGCTGTCCGTGTAACGGACAGAGTTATCGTATGCATTTACCAGATTATCCCGAAATTTCCTTTCCGCCTCAACCGGATAGTCCGGTGTAAAGAAAGCGTCTCCCGACGGATAACGTTCCCGATAGTTGAAATGAGAACCATAGGTGTGAAGGACGATAAATTGTTTTTTTGCACCTTTGGCCAGTTCCTGCTCTACCAATTTCAAGAGTTCATTGTCAGAAGGATTATAGGAAAAATCCAACGAATCCTCTTTTATAAAATCAAAGGTATCGGCTTCCCTTCCGAAAAAGTCGATGAAAGAATGATTAAAACGTTGGTTAGAGAAAAAAGACTGTCCGGAAGCCCGCTTCTTTAAAGGCAGTAATGATTCCTTTCCGATGGTAAATAGAGTCATAACTGCAAGCAGTAACGTCAGACAATAACATAGGCACACTTTTATGCGTGGTATTCGATTCTGTCAGCACTTTCGGGAAAGCAACCAATCCCGACTGCTGGACAAGCAACGGATTCGTTTCCCGTTCATAGCCATACAGTTGCCAGTTTAATGCACGGGAGGTTTCGCCCACTACCATCACGTACACCTCTTTTTTCTCCTCCGGATGCGTAGCTTGGGCATGGAAGGTAAAGTCTTTGGAAGTGTGGTGATAGTTCTGCGTCAAGGCAGTCCGCTGAAAAGCAAGCCCTACGTTATAACAGACATTCAAAGGGTATAAGTCCGATTTCAGTTCATAGCCGGGATCCTGTACGTATGCCCCGGCAAGGCTGAGAAGGGAGACTCCGAAGACGACGAAAGCCCTTTTACGTTCTCTGCGGATAAACGCTGCCGATAACATTCGTTTTCGGACGATTGAAATGGTAGCCAACACCAAAGCCGGTATATACAGTATCACCACAACGACAATGGCAGGCGTCAGATTGCCAAGCAGTTCCATAGCTTCGCTCGAATTGGTGGTCACCAGGTTCAGAAACATATCGACAGCAATAATGGACTGCCCGAACAGATAGAGCAACACAATCTGGAACGCTCCGAAAAATAGAAACAGGAACAAAATCCAAAGCATTTTACCGCAATTTCTCGATAGTGTCATTAGCAGGTAATAACATCCAAAAGTTAACAGGACATTGCAGACCTTTGCTATAAACGACAGCGGCTCCGTAAAACAGAGCACAATATTAGGTACTATCAGGATGAACAGAAACAAGTAAAACAGATGTTCCTGATTCTCCAACCATTTCTTTATGTTTTTAAAAAGCTTCATTTATATTAAAAATAAATCCGGTCTGGTGTTTACCAAAACCTAAATCCAAACGTACATTTACTCTCTTTTTAAATTCCCAACGATAACCAAAACCATAATTAGGAAGAATATGTTTCGGAGTAAACGCAGAAAATTCCGGGAAGATTGTTCCTGCCCCTGCCCATACAGCTACCCCATTTCGCTTCCAGACATGCTGGCGAAGTTCTATTTGTACATCCATAGCACACTTGTCACGATAACGTCCTTCATAATATCCGCGCATCGAATAAGAACTTCCCAATGTTGCCATTAATCCCCAAGGGGTATCTCCATAAGTCAGCAGAGTGTGAAACTGTCCGGCCAATATCCCTCCCTTCCATATAGGGTGATAATAACTGGTGGTCAGTTCCGTACTGCTGAAAGCATATTTATTACCAAAGAAGGCGGGGCTGAACCGTTGGTCTATCCTCAGATAATATCCACGATAAGCATTGGTCAGGAAATCACGTGAATCATAAAGAAGGGAAAGCCCGAGACTCGTATTCGTTGTCCGTGCCGCCATTCCTTCCCAAAGCTCCGGTTTTTCTAAATCCCGTCCGTCAATATAGTCGAATACGGCCATTGGACCGATATAAAAGTTCTTTGCCATTCGGAACATAAAATCGACTTTTACCTGTGCCTGAAAACGTTTATAGTCACTTTCGTTATCGGAGTTTGCCCCATTGTCGTATCCTCTCCCCCAATAAAGGCTGGGGAAAGAATAAAAATAAAGGTTATAATTCAACCGATATTTATCCTGCGGAAACAAATGATTTCCACGAACTCCCAACAAATAGAAGCCGACAGTCGACACATCTCCATAAAGAGAAACATTTGAGGGAGGAAGAATCGTATCAGCAGAATCGGTACGATACAAGCCTGCCGCCACCAGCCCGAGCCCAAACTTGGTATCACTAGAGTAGTGAGGACCACCTATCACACTGAAATCAAACTTTTTATTCTTTTTCTCCTTGTTGGCGTCATTGAAGTAGTCAAGGAATTTCTTGAAGAAGCTGCGCTTTGCCGGAACAGAATCGTTAACGGCCGCAACAGATATAGAGTCTTCCGGCAGTTCTATTTTAGTAGAATGCGTCTGCGCACTAATAAAGGTTTGTGTCAATAATAATAGTGCGAATAAGATTAGCTTGTTCTGTCTAGTATTCATATATAATAAGAAGTTGAAAACTCTAGAGACAAAGTTAGTTTCAAACTTCTTATTACAACAGCGTTATGTGGGCTTTTGTTGTCCCCTTTTTCCCTTTTAACGTTTTAAAAGTCGAATGAATTCATCAACATCTTCTTCCGTTGTATCAAAAGAAGTTACCAGACGAATTTCATCCTTATCTTCATTCCAAAAATAAAAGAAATAAGATTCCAACATTCTATCAATAATAGGACGGGGCATTGTAAGGAACAACTGGTTACTTTCTACCTTTTGAGTAAAAGTTACTTCCGGGAGTTTCTTTAACTCTTTGTAAAGCTTAGCTGCCATTACGTTGGCATGTGTGGCATTCTTCAACCAAAGTTCATCCGTCAGATAAGCGGTGAACTGGCAAGAGAGATAGCGCATCTTCGAAGCCAGTTGGGCAGACTGCTTACGGACAAAACGGGCTTCTTTCTGCAAGTCCTTATTGAATACAATAACACACTCCCCCATCATCAGTCCGTTCTTCGTTCCGCCGAAACTAAGGACATCCACTCCGCAATCCACAGTCAGCGCCTTAAAAGAAAGCCGGAGGGCGGCACAGGCATTGGCAATTCTAGCTCCGTCCATGTGGACATACATACCGTTCAAATGAGCAAAGTCCGTCAGACGTTTCAGTTCCTCGGGCGTATAGATAGTTCCCATTTCCGTACATTGGGAGATGTAGAGGGCTCTCGGTTGAGAATGATGCTGGTCACCGAAACCATGCAAGTAAGGTCGCATCAGCTCGGGAGTCAGTTTACCATCGGGAGTAGCAATCGGACGAATCTGACAACCTGTCATCTTCACGGGAGAGCCGCATTCGTCAACATAAATATGGGCTGTTTCGGCACAGAAAATAGAATGATACGGACGCGTCATTAACTGCAACGCCACCACATTGCTACCCGTTCCGTTGAATACAAACAACGGCACACAGTCCTGTGTAAAAGTCTCTTTTATTTTTGCAACGGCTTCTTCCGTCCATTTATCGTCTCCATAACCTAATGCATGGTCTGTGTTTGCCCGGTTCAACGCTGCCATTACCAATGGATGCACACCGGAATTATTATCAGAGGCAAAACTTCTCATTGTTTCCTTACATTTTAAATTGGATGGCAAAGTAACAGATTTATTTTCAAAAATCAAGTAGCACGAAGATATATCTAAAAACAAAAATCCCCGAAACACTAACTACACGTTACCACTCCGGGAATTTCTTTGTTTTCAGCAAGTACCAAACTCCTTTAGCCGATGTAAACATTTACACAGAGATATACATAGAGTTCTTCATCACATTGGTCAAACTCTATCTTATTCTCTCTTGATAACCAGCCTAAAGCGGCACCCAGCTCTTTATCTTTCAGCCCGGATTTCCTTTTCAGAGTTCCGTAGCCCCATTTCTCATTATTGCTAAGCAGCTGCCAAACTTTACCGGCATTCAAACCGATTTCATTTCTGTCCATTTTTCTAGAGTTATTTAGAGGTTTAAAACATTAGGTTAAGATTTTACCTAGAAAGATAACAAAAGGACATTACATTTGTTTATGCTACTTTACCAAAAACCTGTTACTAATTTATTTTTAACATAAAAGCCGCGATGTGTACCGACACAATACCGGTATTAGCGTATGTTAAAATAGAACTTTTCTTTGCAGACATCTGTTATTATCAGAGAATCAATCCTAAACCTATTACAGATATGGCAAAGAAAATAGCAGAACAACTAATAGACACTCTGGCAGAATCGGGAGTGGAACGTATTTACGCCGTGACAGGCGATAGTCTGAATGAAGTAAACGAAGCTGTCA
>ENA-OQJF01000470-OQJF01000470.1-human-gut-metagenome-genome-assembly--contig:-NODE-470-length-10465-cov-3.514123_pt1 | contig 10465 bp, 15 predicted proteins | sample MGYA00242595_ERZ504761 | MGnify/ENA primary metagenome ERZ504761 (study PRJEB26092, sample SAMD00036367) | human gut metagenome | host: Homo sapiens | study: EMG produced TPA metagenomics assembly of...
TTGCTTTGTGCTTCTCTACCGTACATGAGCATTTGCTCCGGGAATGTCTTAGTTAAACTTGAAAGAATTAGTATTTTCATTCTACATTACACAAATATTAATTAGATAACCAATTACAGAAATATCAATGCTCGTTTATAGTTTTGTTTTACTCCGCCAGGAGAAGTAATAAAAATCGTAGCATATTCCCCATTTTCATAAAGGGTAATTTCTTTTATATCTTTTTCTTCATCTTGGTTCGTAGTATCGCAATAAAATTTTATGGTATATTTAGGGTTCATACCTATGCTTTTTTCTGTCTCTTTCCATGATTTTATATTTAAAGCAGAAATAACCTTGTCTATATTATGCTTATCATCATACTTTACCAGCAATTCCTTATTTGCGGCATCATATATCTCTATAACTTTTACACCTTTTACATAATTGTCCATTCTCTGCCTTTTTCCGCCCCGCCAGATACCTGTGCCGGTATTTCAGCTCTGCATACTCTGTGATCCGTTTCATGTAGACTGCATCATAAGCTCCGCCTACAGCACCAACCACCGGAATTCCCTGTAAGAACTTCATATACAGAAGCTCTTTTGACAAAGCTCCCGCCGTTTGTTCGATCTGCTCCTTATCCTGATACTCTTCCGGCAGTATTCCGTTTCTGATAAATTCATTTACTTTCCCGTCAATCTCACAAAGTGTATCCCCATAGGATACTGCTCCCCGGATCAATAATAAGATAAAATATTTTTCTTCCCTGCTTTCATAGCTGTATCCATACTGCAGAGCAGTCTCATAAATATTCTTTAAAATCATCCCTGTAAATACCGGAATATCCGGCAGACCGATTCCCAATACGCCCATCCCGATTCCAGACACACCGGATAGCAGTAAATTCTTTGTTCCCGTATCTCTTGCCTTTTTAGAAAAAGAGCGGAGGGATTTGGAATTCTGCTTTACATCCGCCATATACTGCCGCACCTGATAATCCTGCTCCAGTTTTGTCCGCTGATACGTCTTTTCAATAACCCCGGTTCCTTTCTCGAAAATCAGAGCAAATGCCTTCGCAAAAGCGGTATCCAATGTTTTCTGAAGTTTCGGCGGTATCTTTTCCTCCAGTTTCTGATTCAGAATGCTCTCCCTTTTCTCTGAACGCTTCTGAAGGAATCTCTGCTCCTGTACTTCCAGCTTTTCCCACTCCTTCTGAAGCGGTGTCCTTTTATCAAATAATCGCATCTTAATACACCTCCGCACCAAACGGCATCAATGCCAGTTTCGCCAGTTTAAACTGCTGTAAACCAAACGGGATTCCGATAATCGTCACACATAAAGCTGTACCCAACGCCAGATGCTCCAGTGCAAGAGGCAGACCGGATACAATCAGCCAGATGATATTCAAAAGGAACGAACCAGCTCCGCCACCATACTGCACCTCTTTTCCAAAGGGGAAAAACTAAGCGCCGCAAATTTAAAACACTGCATCCCCACCGGAATCCCCACAACGGTAATACACCAGAGACAACCTGCCAGACACCAGCTCAGCCCACTGACTGCGCCGCCAAACACAAACCACAACACATTTCCCAGGCATCCCATATGCTACACCTCCCCATTCATCCGATTTTTCACATCAGCAAGTATCTTTTCTATCCGGTTGATGGCATCATCCACCTGTTCTCTTGCATCTGCAATCTTGCTCTGCACCATATAATCTGCCACCAGCCCGTCCAGAAAGAAATCCGCAAAGGAAAGGAAGCTGCCGATTTCCATGCGCAGATCCAAGGAAACCTGCACATCTCTTAATTCTCTCTGAAAACGCTGAATATCGCTTTTCGCCTGTTCCATCAACGCAGCTGCGTCATTCATTTTAGAATGCTTCACAAAGTCACTGATAAAGCCTCCTCCAAGCATATCAAAAATGCCCCAGTTTCTCGCACTTCCCAACTTATCCCTTGCTGCGTAAAGGCTCTGAAGCGCCCGCTCCCCTGCCTGTACTGCTTCCTGCATTTCCCGTTTCATCATTTCGTTACTCATCGTTTATCCTCTCTTTCTTTTTAGCAGACTATTGCGGCAGATTTTCTATATTTCATAATAAAAAAAGACTCCTATCATGACCTCTGCCACAATAAAAGTCTTGCTATCTCATTTGCTACGGGTATCTCTCGATACCGGTTGTCGGTTACAAAACCACCTCTTTCAAGGCGTTCAGCTACTCCCTTTTTTGCTTGAGATGAATATAACATATTGGAAATAATTTGTCAAATCATGCATTTTTCTTTTCCAACCGTTCCGCTTCTCTGGCAAATACATGCGAGATATCAAACAGTTCCGGTACATCTGATATGGTACACACATTCACACAATAATTGAGCCATGGAAATTCTTTTGTCATCTGATAAATAACTGCCATGGCTTTTGCTTCTGACATTGCTTCCACCGAATGATATCCCGATCCCTGAATATGCTCAAATCCGTTTGCTTCAAAAAAGTCCCTTACATCCGCATATGCATTATGCCAGTCACCTTTCGGATAATATTCCTTTAGTGCTTGTGTATTCAGGTCAAAATTGATGCCTTTCCTCTGTAAGCTGTCCATCTGTTAGTTCCTTATAAAGTCTGTAATCAGGTTCTCCTTTTCTGTTCCGTTATACCAGAAACACTCTAACAAATTCTCTGCAATTCCTACGGAGTTTTTCAACTGAAAGATTGCTGCCCAGAATCTTCCATAGTCCTGCTTGCGTCCCCGGTCAAGATAAATCCTGCTTCCAAGGGCTTTGACTGCACAGCTTAAATCCTCCTGCTCAAAAATCTGATCTGCCTGTTCACACATCTGATTTACCGTTTCCGGAGCGAGCTTGCTTGTATCAAATTTAAGTTCTACTTTATACATTATACTCATCCTTTCATACAACAAATGACTGAGTGACTCTTCTCTTTCTACTGTAATTCTACCATGAAACCTATATAAAGTCATTCCCCATTTTCACTTGCTTTAATATAAATTTTTCCTTTTATTTTGGAAACACAATCTCCACACAGAACTCATTCCCTTCTATCCGGGCGCTGATTTTCCCATCCATACGAAGTACCAGCTCTTTCGCAATTGATAAGCCGAGACCGCTGGAAGTCTTACTGCGTGCTTCATCCGCTTTATAAAACCGTTCAAACACCTGATCTACATTTATTTTTTCCACATGACATACTTGATTTTTTATCTGTATCCGGATGTTGTTTTCAACTTCTTCCAGTGAAATACTGATTTTCTTCTCCCCGTGATCCAGTCCGTTTTTTATGATATTCTGAAAAATTCTCTGGATTCCCTGTTCATTTCCGTTCATAAACAGCAGTTTATCTGTAATCTGTATCTCCGGTTCAATTCCTCTGCCCGTCCATTCATCGTAGTAGGAAAATATGGTATCTTTCAAAATCTTGTTGATACAGCAGGATGACATTTCCAGATGAAAAGAATCGTTTTTAAGTTTTGTAAAAGTAAATAATTCTTCCAGCATTTCTTTCAGGCTGCCGATTCTCTCCTGTATGATCTTCATATACCGTCTCTGCTCTTCCTGGTCTTCACAGGTTTCCATTAACTGAAAATATCCGTCAAGGGATGTCAAAGGAGTACGGATATCATGTGAGAGATTTGTATATGTATCCGAAATCATCTCCTCTTTCTTCAAGTATTCCTTCTTTTCCCTTCGCTTCAGTTCCAGCCATTCGTTTAAAACATCTGCCAACTCACCAATGCCTCCAAAATCCATTTCTCTGGTAATCAGCATGTTGCTGTCGTGCTTCATCAGAAACGACAACTGGCGGCAGATGTCTTTCACCTGCCGCTGGTATTTCCAAAATAACATTCCTTGTACCAGTATCACTGCTATCAATAGCACGAACCCTAGTTTTATCATTTAGATATCTCTCTTTCTGAATACCCATGCTGTCAGTAATGTAACCACGATTCCGAACGCCGCCGCAATCACAACTGCCGTCAGGCATTCCTTATTGGTCGGTGACATGGATAAAAGTGCAATCTTTCCTGTCACTGTATATTTCAAAATCTGGAAATTCTCCACACCTGCCTTCTGGATCAAATGATTGATCACTCCGTATAAGACAATCATGGTATTCATGCACAGGCAGATAACAATCGTCATGCTGAACACGTTGCTGTTCAAAACCACCGCAATCGCCATACTGATTAGTACCAGTGCATAATGAAGCAAAATCTGAATACCAAAGTATCTCAGCAACTCGCTTCCATTCCCCCACTCCAGATATCCGAAGTACATCTGCTGTGCAATAATCTGAATGATGAAATAAAGCAGCATGGTAACAGTCGTATACACAAACAACACGGAAGCTTTGGAAAAGATCAGGTTTCTCCGGCTCCTTACCTGCCCGCCGATATTTTTAATATAACCGCTTCCTATATCTGCACTGGAAAACAGCACTGTAAAAATCACCAGAAACAACGCCACAAACTTCGCCTGCAGGTTTGCATATACCTGATCAAAGACCGTTACTTTTTCTCCCGGCTGTGTCGGCAGGAATACGGACATTCCCATATTGATGGTTTCTGGTTTCACTGTTTCTGCAATGCTTTCTGTCTGCTGTTGTTCCGCTTCCTTGTTCATCGTATCAATATCCAGTTTCGACATGGATGTGGAGAAGAATATAGCTGCCGCCATCACAATCCATACCACATACATTACTTTTTGTCCGGACCATCCGGTACAGATCCATTTTTATCATATTAAGCATTTTGATTCCCTCCTGTCAGATTCAAGAAATAGGTTTCCAGTTCTTCACTGGTAATGGAAATTCCATTGACCAAAATTCCTGCTTTTGCCAGTTCCATATTGACATTGGCGCTTTCATTCAATCGTTCAAATATATGGATATGGCTCTTATCTGTAACCTGATAGTTGGTAAATCCCATTCTGTCCAGAATCGGGACTGCCTGCTCCGGATGGATTAACTCTATTTCAATCCGTTCACTGCAGCGTTTCATCAGTTCTTCGCTTGTCAGCTCCTGCAGAAGACTTCCATTATGGATAATTCCATAATCCGTTGCAATCTTAGATAATTCCTCTAAAATATGACTGGATATCAAAATCGTCATATTCCGTTCATCTCGCAGTCTCTGTATGGTATCACGCACCTCTGCAATTCCCTGGGGATCAAGCCCATTGATCGGTTCATCAAGGACCAGGAGATCCGGCTCCCCGACCAGTGCCAGCCCGATTCCGAGACGCTGCTTCATTCCAAGGGAAAAATGTTTCGTTTTTTTCTTTCCGACACCTTCCAGTCCGACCGTCTCTAAGATATCTTCGATGTATCCCTTTTTCCGAATACCAAACAATTCACATTTTATTTTCAGGTTTGTATATGCATTCATGTTGCCATACAGCCCCGGTGCTTCAATCAGACACCCCACACGAGAACGAATCCTCTCCAGTTCTTTTCCTTTACACCCGAACATCTCAATCTCTCCGGCTGTCGGTCTTGCAAGTCCACTGATCATCTTCAGGCAAGTCGTCTTTCCCGCACCGTTCCGTCCGATAAATCCATAGATAGCACCTTTTTATGTGAAGGTTACTTTATCCACTGCCTTATGATGACCATACTGCTTCGTCAATCCATTTGTACTTAATAACAATTCACTCAATGTCTTTCATCTTCCTTTTCTTATCTGCTGTTATCATATCGGATAAATCCTAATCAAACGCAAATAAATAGTAAAAAAAGAGTAAAGATTAAGAATGCAGACGGTAGCCGATTCCCATACGGTATCAATATATTCCTCCTGCGTTACTGCTTTTATCTTTTTCCGGATATTGCTGATATGTACATCCAGTGTCTTTGTCTCTCCCATATAGTGTTCATCCCACGCATATTCAAAAATCTCTTCTTTGCTGAAGACCTGTTTCGGATGCTCCAGTAAAAGCTCCAGAATTGCAAATTCCTGCTTTGTAATTTTGGGAAGCAGCACTCCGGCAATCCGGACTTCAAAGCGCTCACGGTCCAGTTCCAGGTTTTTATATGACACGCTTTTATGTTCCGGCTCCTGCTGCATATGGCGGAGCTGAACCTGAATCCGGGCAAGCACCTCCTGTATCTCAAACGGTTTTGTAATGTAATCATCTGCCCCACTGGTAAGAAGCCCGATTTTTTCATCCAATCCGTCTTTGGCTGTCAGGACAATAACCGGCGTATTGCCCTGTTTCCGAATCTGGGCAAGCACCTCTTCTCCTGAAATTCCCGGAAGCATCAGATCCAATAGAATCAAAGAAAAGCCCGCCTTATCCATCTGGAACAGCATCCTCGCTTCCGTCCCGGAAAAAGCCTGTACCGTCTCATACCCTGCTTTCTGTAATGCCGTATATAAAAGATTATTGATATCCGTATCGTCTTCTACAATCAGAATTCTGTTTTTCTGCTCCATTTTTCTCATCCTTCCATTTTCCGATTTAAACAATATTATATTGCACTTTTATAACTATGTCCAAAATTCTTTTGATATTATCCTTCCACCTCGTCTACATATGCTATATATAGTTCTAATTCTTTTGACATATGCTATATCTTGTGTTAATATAATCTTGTATTTAAGTTTTTGTGCTGTCCCGTCATGGGAGTCTGGACCATTCATCCAGAAGCATATGCAGTTTAAGTTTGGAAAATCGTGTCATTATACTGCCGTTTTATACGGTGCTATAATGGCACTTTTTTTATTTTAATCTATTTTAACGCCCAAAGAGGCAGAAAGGAGAATTTTTATGTCAGCAATTTTAACAATTTTAGGGAGGGCCACAAGAGATCCTGAGATGCAGCAAGGAAAAAATTCCGGTACGGAATATGTTTCTCTGGACATTGCAGTTTCACAGCGAGGCCAGGATGGAAAGGAAGAAACCATTTACTATCAGTGCTATTTTAACAAGTTCCTTGCAGAACGCTTAGCAAAAGCAGGCGTAAAGAAAGGAACCGGGCTGATGATCTATGGTGATCTGGAGCTTCATCCGTTCATTTATCAGAAAGGAAAGAATGCGGGGCAGGCAAATGCCGGTCCGAGGATCAATGTCAAGGACTGGCACTTTGTACCATCCAACCGTTCTGACAGCAATACCGGACATCCGGGTGCAAACCAGAACAGCCAGCCGAATGGTGGTGCGGCAACGCCCGGTGCAGCCGGCAATGGCAGCTACCCAATGCAGGGAAATCCCAATGGCAGCTACCAGAATCAGGCAATGCCTGGCGGCTATCCACAGCAGGGAATGGCTCCTGCTAACGGTGCCTACACGCCTCCTGCAAATGGCGGACAGTATCAGGCTCCGCCAAACGGAACCGGTCAGCCACAGAGCAGCTACCCGCCGCAGGGCAGTTATACCGGAATGCCAAATTACGGAGGTATGCCGGGCAGTCAGCCAACTGACGGCTTTCAAAATGTGCCGGAACAGATGGCATCCCAGTTGCCCTATTAACTCTCAAGGAACCCTATGTTGAGGAATTGCATTTATCATCTTTGTGATGATGCAGTTCCTCTTTTTCATGTCCGGAAGCGGCGATTTCCCATCCAGCTTCCGGGCTTGTCTAAGAATCATGAATCAGAAAGGAATCAGCTCATGAAAAAATCAAATCGAAAAAAATTCTTACAGTTTGTCGTGCTTGTACTGTTTCTTGCAGCACTTTTCGTACCACAGGATGCCAACCGGCTTCTGATTGCAGGCATTGCCCTGATCGGTATCGGAGTCACGCTGTTCAGTTATCTTCTCCCGCTTTTCACGGAACGCCTGAAAAACAGGGAGCATAAGCTACGAAAACGCCCAGAAAGAACTCGTCATCTGGAAGGAACACCTGATCTGGAAACCATTCTCTGGAGACAGATCAAATTCCAGATTACCGGAAAGCTCAAGGAAGCCTTCCCGGATGCCACATGGGATTTTGTGAAAGAACCACCGCTCTCCCAGATACTGGATGGGGAACCATTACGGATTCGCACACGGAATACCGGAAGTTATAATTTTGCGGAAATTCTCATGGATGCCCGTGGCAGTCTGACGCTTCAGATGATGACCATTGAATCCTTACATAAAAAGGAACCGTCAGAAGGAAATCCGGATTCCAGACCAGCCGTTAATCCCAAATCATGGTATTCCCTGATTGGGAAACCGCTACTGATGGAATTGGTCGGTGACTTACAGGCAAGGGGCTATGAAAAGCTGTTTATCAACGAGCAGGGAGATGTCTATATTCTGAACGGCACTGAACCGGAAGTCCGGGGAAAGCTGGAACATTTCCCGCCCAAAGATTACTGGGGCGAATTGACGGAGATTTTTACTGAAGATGAATTGACCACAGAAGAGACCGAGCAGGCACTGGAACTGTCCTGGATCTCATAAGAAGGAGGAACGAATCATGGCAAATAACATCGTAGCAACCTGGGGGTTCAAACGCAAACTCCCGGAACCATTTGAGGATTATACGGACCATGCAATCTTTGATGACATTGCATCCAAATACTGTACTCAGCCACGGAAAAAATCCACGCTTCATGCAGCTACCCTGCGGGCAGTCCTTGCTTATCTGGAGCTGGAAAACCCGGTTGGCAGTACCCCGCCGGAAAAGCTTGGGGCGGTCGGTACCCAATCCAACAATTTTGTTGTGGCGGAATATCCGAGCAAAACCGGTGATCTTCAGGTGGTTGTCTACAACCAGCTAAACGGAAAGTTTTACGGAGGCTGCTATACTCCTCCGCCGGATGTGGAAAGCACACCGGAAAAATACGAATTTAAAGACTCCAAACAGTCCGGTGCGGCTCTGCTGTTCGCACTGATGCCGGTTTTTCTGGCAGATGAAGAGTGTAATGAAAAGTATCAGGAATTAAAAGCGCACCGGGACAACGGTTATCCCGATCTGGACGCCGCTGCGGAAACAGCAGCCGTTCTCTGCGACAACATTTACCGGAGAACCCGCTATGCATCAGGTCTCCCGACCGGTGGTGTTAAGATTGACCTTCCGGCAAACGGCGTATTGTCGCTGATCAAACCGTTAAATATCCAGAAGGGGGTCTATGCACCAACCGAAGTGCTCCATGGAGACTTTCAGGTGTTACGTCCAGGAAGTGGATTTAAGAAAGCACAGGCAGCCATTTCCAGAGATGATTTTGTTGGGAAATTTATCCTGACCGCATCCCGAAGGCTGTCTCCGGAAGAGGAGGTATCTGTTCCGACATTGGCAGAGTGGTACATCATCCCTCCGGAAATCAAACGGATCTGCGAACACGCAAAACTGACAACTGATACCACACAGCCGATGCGGAATTTCTTTTACGGGGACCGGCAGGTACCGGAAAGACCGAAGGAGCCAAAGCCATTGCTTCCGCACTTTACCTTCCTTACCGCTGCATTACCTGTTCCGCAAATACAGAGGTATTCGACCTTTTAGGTCAGATTCTTCCGGATGTGGACGGAAAACGCACCCGGCTTCAGCGGCAGTACCCGTCTTTTCAGGAAATCCAGTTAGATCCCTCCGGTGCCTATCAGAAGCTGACCGGAAACTATGATGAAGAAATTTCTGCCGAGGACACCTACCAGAAGCTGATCGATACGATTTTTGATGAAATGCACAGCTATTATAAGGAACACACCTCCGGACAGAACTTCCAGTATGTGGATACGCCTCTAGTCGAAGCCATCCGCTATGGGTATATTCTTGAGATACAGGAGCCTACGGTCATTGCTAATCCCGGTGTACTGGTTGGACTTAACTCCCTTTTAGACCGCTGTAACAGCGTATATCTTCCAAACGGAGAAACCATCCACCGTCATCCGGATACGACCATCGTAATCACCACAAACAATGACTATGCAGGCTGTAAACAGATGAACCAGTCTGTCATTTCCCGAATGAACCTTGTGATTGATCTGGATGAACCGGATGAGGATACACAGGTAGAACGTGCCATGGCTGTTACCGGATGCAAGGATGCAAAAACGGTACGTCTGATGACACGCATTGTCAAATCCATGGCTGTCTACTGCCGGGAAAATCTCATTACAGATGGCTGCTGTGGCATGAGGGAGCTGATTTCCTGGGTGCAGTCCTACATGGTCTGCGGGGATATCCGGGAAGCGGCCCGTTACACGGTGCTTGCCTCTGCCTCTGCCGATGCTGAGAACCGTACGGAAGTGGAAGAAAGCTGTCTGGATGCTGTGCTTGCTGCGTAGGACACGCCTATGAGAAAAGCAGCACTCACAGAAGCCCAGATCCGAAAGCATCTGGCAGATAATCTGTCTTATCTCCGGCAAGCCAAAACACCGAAGTTATCACAAAAGGCAGTTGCCAGAATCTTAAATCTTCCCCCGAAAACCATTATGAATTATGAAAATGCAAACTCCTCCCCGATGGCTTATTGCCGTCCTTCGCCTTGTCTGTGTATTACGGCTGCACGATGGAGGAACTGCTAGACAAAAAT
>ENA-OQJF01000473-OQJF01000473.1-human-gut-metagenome-genome-assembly--contig:-NODE-473-length-10430-cov-2.205086_pt1 | contig 10430 bp, 10 predicted proteins | sample MGYA00242595_ERZ504761 | MGnify/ENA primary metagenome ERZ504761 (study PRJEB26092, sample SAMD00036367) | human gut metagenome | host: Homo sapiens | study: EMG produced TPA metagenomics assembly of...
TGCAGATTGCTGAGGCTCACTTCGTCGTCATCTGACCAACCCGATCGGTACCCACTCCAGCGCCGGCCAGAGTAGAGGGCAATGGGAGAACCGAGTCCTCCTACGCCTACAATCAGTACTTTGGCAGCTTTTAGCTTTAGCTGTCCTACTTCTCCTATTTCCGGAAGCATGGTTTGTCTGCTGTATCTTTCCATAATTCCCTTTATTTCAGTTATCAGCATTGGGGTAGCGTCAGCGCCGTGTCCCAGTCTTTGTATACCGGTATCCGCCCCAGCGACCGTAGTGCTGCATCCACCTCCACGGCTTTCCGCTCGTCGCTTACGTGAAACTGTTCCAGTGCTTGCGGATAGGTAAAGTATCCTCCCGGTTCCGTTTTGCTTTCCGCACTCATGGTGGTCACTCCGAGCGTAGCCATGTGGTTACGGAAGGCTGCGCTTTCGCGGGTAGAGTAGGAGATGTCTACATCATGGTCGAAGATACGCATCGCAAAAGTCACTTGTGCCAACTCACGGTCGTTCATCACCACATTGGGCTGGAAGCCTCCGTTTTCCGACGGGCGCATGCGGGGGAAGTTGACACTATATTTCGTTTTCCAATAATGCTTCTGCAAGTAGCGGAGATGATAGGCCATCATGGTGATATCCGTTCTCCATTCCTCCAGTCCGATCAGTACGCCCATTCCTATCTTGTGTACTCCGGCCTGTCCCATGCGGTCGAATCCGTTGACCCTCCATTCGAATTTAGACTTCATGCCGCGGGGGTGGTAGATGTTGTAATTGGCTTTGTTATACGTCTCCTGAAAGCAGATGACCCCGTTCAGACCTGCATGTGTAAGTCGTTCATATTCTTCTGCTTTAAGTGGCATTACTTCAATCTGAAGGTTAGCAAAGTAGGGCTTTGCCAGCAAGAGGGCACGTTCGATGTAGTCCACTCCGGCTTTGGCAGGATTCTCTCCTGTCACCAGCAACAGATTCTCAAAGGGGGCCAGCTTCTTGATCGCCTTGTACTCGTTCACCATCTCTTCTTCCGTAAGGATGGTACGCTTCATCGGGTTGTTGTGGTTAAAGCCGCAGTATACACACGAGTTTGTACAAGAATTTGTAATATAGAGAGGCACGAACATCGAGATTGTTTTTCCGAAGCGTTCCATCGTATACTTCCGGCTGAGACGTGCCATCGTCTCCAGATATGGAGCGGCAGCCGGCGAAATCAATGCCATAAAATCATTTACATCGCAGTGTTCCTTCGACAATGCGCGGCGCACATCAGCGTCAGTTTTGGAATAGATGGCTTTAGTCGTCTCTTCCCAGGAAATCTTTTCTAATTCATCTGAAAACATTTTATTTTTCTTTTATTCTTCTGGTTAATCTTCTTCAATGTGTTCCGTACAGCCGATTTTACGGCGGTCGAATACATTTCCGTTTCTGTACTCTCCAGTATGGTACGCAGCTCATACAGCAACTCCGGCTCGGGCTCGCACAGGCGGTAAGCCATTCGGATGGCGAGCGATTGCACGCCGATACTCTCTTGGGGCGACAGCATGGCGTCCAGGCAGAAGTTGAGCAGAGCCACGGAAGGCACCTTCGTTGCGGGTGCATGGTAGAGTATGGAAAGAAGCAGTCGTTTCGAGCCATCGTGCCCGCAGGACATCAACCTTCCGGTCAGCTCTTCCCTGAAAGGGATCAGCCACTCCGGCTTCTGCCTGCACAGTTTGTCGCATATCCATAAGGCCCGCCAGGACACCAATAATTTATCGTCCGACGTCAGCCGGTAAATGTTGTCAAAGTTCTCCGGTCGATCCAGGATTTCTTTTACAATCCGGTCCGTCTCCAGTTGGGAGATAGGCACATCGAGTGCTTTCCGGTATTCCGCTGTCCTTTCCGTTACGGTCATCCTATTTTTGTTTTTGAGTTTTCTTCAGATCGCGGCTCAGTCGCATCGCGCAGAAATTCGGTCCGCACATGGTGCAATACTCTCCGTCGGTATGCCGTCCAGCATGGAAGTAAGAGAATGCACGTTCCGGATCGAGCGATAGGTCGAACTGGTCTTTCCACCGGAATTCGTACCGGGCTTTGCTCAGTGCGTTGTCGCGTACCTGTGCCCCCGGGTGTCCTTTGGCCAGATCGGCCGCATGGGCGGCTATTTTATAAGTGATTACTCCCACGCGTACATCTTCTTTATCGGGCAGGGCGAGGTGCTCTTTAGGGGTCACATAGCATAGCATAGCTGTTCCCAGCCATCCTATTTGTGCCGCTCCGATAGCCGAAGTGATGTGGTCGTATCCCGGAGCGATGTCCGTCACCAGCGGGCCGAGCGTATAGAACGGGGCATTGTGGCATTTTTCAATCTGGCGTTCCATGTTTTCGCGTATCTTGTGCATCGGCACATGTCCCGGTCCTTCGATAAATGCCTGTACGTTTTTCTCCCTAGGCGCGGCACCACCAGTTCGCCCACTTGTGTCGAGCTCGGCAAATTGCGCTTCATCACTTGGCGTCGTGGGTCGATCCGGGCCGTAGGCCGTCGCCGAGCGACACTGCGACATCGTATTGTGCCAGGATGTCGCAGATGTCATCGAAGTGTTCGTAAAGGAAGCTTTCCCGGTCGTGCACCAGGCACCATTTGCTCATGATACTTCCGCCGCGGGATACGATGCCGCAGAGGCGTTTTTCCGCCAGGTGCACATTATGCCGGCGGATGCCCGCATGGATGGTGAAGTAGTCCACTCCCTGCTCACACTGCTCGATCAGTGTGTCGCGATACAGTTCCCAGGTCAGGTCCTCTACCTTTCCGTTTACCTTTTCCAGAGCCTGGTAGATAGGTACGGTCCCCACCGGAACGGGACAGTTGCGGATGATCCATTCCCGCGTTTCGTGTATGTTCTCTCCGGTCGAAAGATCCATCAATGTGTCTCCTCCCCATTTACAGCTCCACATTGCTTTCTCCACCTCTTCGTCTATGCTCGAGGTAGTGGCGGAGTTGCCGATGTTGGTATTGATTTTCACCAGGAAGTTGCGGCCTATAATCATAGGTTCGGCTTCGGGGTGGTTGATGTTGGCAGGCAGCACCGCCCGTCCTTCGGCTATTTCCTGACGTACGAATTCGGGTGTGATATGGGTCTCGATGCCCAGTTCTTCGCAGTTCATATTCTCACGGATAGCCACATATTCCATTTCGGGAGTGACAATGCCCTGTTTGGCATACGCCATCTGGGTGATATGCCGGCCGGCCTTGGCCCGGTAGGGCAGTGCGATATGTTCAAAACGGAGGTGGTCGAGGCTCCCGTCATCCCGCCGCATGCGTCCGTATTCCGAACTGATCTCGGGCAATTGTTCCACGTCTCCTCTGTTCAGTATCCATTCTTCACGCAGGCGCGGGAGGCCTTTTTTCAGGTCGATTTCTATGTCGGGGTCACTGAAAGGACCGCTGGTATCGTAGATGTACACATGCGGATTGGGAGTGATCACCTTCTTTTCTCCTTCGAAAGTTGTGCTGGGCACTTGCTCTACTTTTCGCATACCTACACGGATTTCGGGGAATAGCTTGCCGGACAGATATACCTTCTCAGAGCGGGGAAATTTTATTCTTTGTTCCATACATTCGTTATTAGGATCTCTCAGCCCCGTATTCTTTTCCCGAAGAGTGATCGACGGGAGAGGGGCCGGAGGCGAGGTTATTGTTTTATTCGTTTAAAAATGCCGTCAGTGGTGAACTTGCTTCCGCCACGAACCCTATGGCCTGCATACCCAGTCCGGCCTCGTATGCCGTCCGTCCGGCTTCTACTGCCTGCTTGAAGGCTTTTGCCATTTCTATCGGGTTGCCGGCTACGGCGATAGCTGTGTTTACCAGGCATGCCGATGCACCCATTTCCATAGCCTCCGCCGCATGGCTCGGTGCTCCGATTCCGGCGTCCACCACTACCGGGATGCCGGCCTGTTCGATAATGATTTGCAGAAACTCCTTGGTTTGCAGTCCTTTATTGGTTCCGATAGGTGCTCCCAGCGGCATTACCGTGGCGGCTCCCGCTTCTTCCAGTTGTTTGCAGAGCACCGGATCTGCCTGGCAATAGGGGAGCACGACGAATCCGAGTTTCACCAGTTCTTCAGTCGCTTTCAGGGTCTCCACCGAGTCGGGCAGCAGATAGCGCGGGTCGGGATGAATCTCCAGTTTCAGCCAGTTGGTTCCGAAAGCCTCGCGTGCCATTTGTGCGGCAAACACCGCTTCCTCCGCGTTGCGTACGCCCGATGTGTTGGGAAGCAACTGAATGTGCGGATGTACAATATGTTTCAGCATGTCGTCTTCCGTGCTCTCCATGTCGACACGTTTCATGGCCACTGTCACCATTTCGGTGCCCGATGCCAGTATCGACTGTTCCATCCATTCGTTTGAGCTGAATTTACCTGTTCCCAGGAAGAGGCGGGAGTTGAATTCACGTCCCGCAATGATTAACTTTTCCATTTCTGATCTTGTTTTGAGTTCATTTCACCACAGGGTAACACGGAGTCTCACAGAGTTTTAAATTTCTTGTTTATGGAGTATTAAGAGAAAACCATCTCTGTGGAACTCTGTGTTACTCTGTGGTGAGTTTGAGTTCATTTCCTTATATGTTTAGAATTCTTTTTGTTTCTTCTACCGGGTCCGGTGCTTGCAGGATTGCTCCGGAGAGGGCGATGCCGTTCACCCCCGTTTCCATAATGGCCGGAATGTCTTCCGCTACGATCCCTCCGATGGCTACTACCGGTATCCGGATACCGGCCTCGTTCATCTGTGCCAGTATGGAGGTGTAGCCTTCGAGTCCCAGTACCGGGCTCAGATTTTTCTTAGTGGTGGTAAACCGGAAAGGGCCTATGCCCAGATAGTCGGCTCCGGCGGCATGATGCAGCTTTACGTCTTCAAAGGTGTTGGCCGTTCCGCCAATGATGAATGCTTCACCCAGCATCTGCCGGGCTTCGCCGATGGGCATGTCTTTTTTGCCCAGGTGCACCCCGTCCACTTCCAGCTTTTTGGCCAGCTCTACGTGGTCGTCGAGAATCAGGATCGCTTCTTTAGCTTTACAGAGAGGTTTCAGTTGCAGTGCCACTGCCTCCACCTCTTCCGGCGATGCCTCTTTCATGCGCAGTTGGATCCATTTACAGCCCCCTTCGAGAGCCATGCGCGCCGATTCCAGATAGGAGTAATTCTCTGTTTGATGGGTGATAAATTGTAGACTTAACATAGGCTATCCTCCGCAGGCTGCTTTAATCACAATCAGGTTATCATTCTCTTGCAGCCCGAATCCGTCCCATTGCGGACGCGGTATCATTCGGTTGTTGACGGCGATGGCTACACCGTTTTCGGGAAGTTGCAGTTGTGTGGCAAGCTGGGCCAGTGTGCTTGCGGTTGTTTCCACTTCTTTGTTGTTCACTTGTACTTTCATATTCGTATAGGTGTGTTTGGGGATAAATGAAAGTAAATACAAAGAGGGGTGCGTGCGGGAAAAAGAAAAAACGGAAGAAATACACAATCCCTTCGGCAGTACTAACTGCATCAGGTTCTTAGGGTATAATCTCAGCCACCGGGTGGCACCCCTTTGTCTTTACGGAGGCAAAGTAAGTGAAAAAGAAAATAAGAAGAAAGTAAATCGGGGATTATTTCATCGCGGAGTCATGCGGAATTTGTTTTCGCCCTTTCTCAAAACTCACCATAAAAAACACAGAGTAACACAGAGGCGATTTTAAGTTGTTGATTATTAACAAAAAAAAAGCTCTGTGATACTCTGTGTTACTCCGTGGTGAAAAGAGTTAGGTTACAGCCGTTTTTCTACGACATCCCAGTCGATGATCTCCCACAGTTTGTTTACGTGGTCGGCACGACGGTTCTGATAGTCGAGGTAGTAAGCATGTTCCCATACGTCAAATCCCAGTAACGGTTTCAGTCCCGCGCGTACCGGATTGCTTCCGTTGGGCTCTTTGGTGATGTGCAGCTTTCCGTCTTTGTCAACGGACAGCCAGGCCCATCCCGAACCGAACAATCCTACAGAAGCTGCGTTGAACTCTTTCTTGAAGTTTTCAAAGCTGCCGAAGTCGCGTTTGATGGCTTCTCCCAACTTGCCTGCCGGTTCGTTCTTTGCCGGTTTCGGCGCAAATTGCAGGAAGTACAGAGTATGGTTCAGCACTTGTCCGGCATTATTGAAGATAGCTCCGTCGGGAGCCGAGGCTACGATGGCTTCTACTGTTTTTCCTTCATATTCGGTGCCCGGAACCAGGCTATTGAGATTGTTTACATATGTTTGAAGATGTTTACCATAATGGTAATCGATGGTTTGCTGACTGATTACAGGTTCCAGCGCATTGTTTGCGTACGGAAGTTTAGGCATTTCGTAAGTCATGGTCGTAAATATTAAAGACATTAATAATGTATTCATAAATTCAAATCTTTTATTTCATTTCTCTGAATATATAACAGGATATAGGGCCCAAATGTTCGGAGTTGTCCAAACTTTCCTCTATCTTTGCCCGTGAATAGAGATTTAACAGATAAATTTTATGCCCGACTATATCGAAGAACTTAATGAAAGCCAGCGTGCGGCGGTGCTCTACGGTGATGGCCCTTGCTGGTCATCGCCGGTGCCGGTTCCGGAAAGCGCGTGTGCTCACTTATAAGATAGCCTATCTGCTCGAGAACGGTTACAATCCCTGGAATATCCTGGCACTGACTTTCACCAACAAAGCTGCCCGTGAAATGAAGGAGCGTATTGCCCGGCAGGTGGGCGAGCAGCGTGCACGATTCCTTTGGATGGGTACGTTCCTATTCGGTTTTTTCCCGTATTCTTCGTGCCGAGGCGTCCCATATCGGCTTTACGTCGCAGTTCACCATTTACGATTCGGCGGACAGCAAGAGCCTGATTCGTTCCATCATCAAAGAGATGGGGCTTGACGAGAAGACCTATAAGCCCGGCAGTGTGCAGGCACGCATCTCCAATGCGAAGAACCACCTGGTGTCTCCTTCGGGATACGCAGCCAACAAGGAGGCGTACGAGGGCGATCTTGCCGCAAAGATGCCTGCCATACGGGATATCTACAGCCGCTACTGGGAGCGTTGCCGGCAGGCCGGAGCAATGGATTTCGACGATCTGCTGGTCTATACCTATATCCTTTTCCGCGACTTTCCCGACGTGCTGGCACGCTATCGCGAGCAGTTCCGCTATGTGCTTGTCGACGAGTATCAAAGACACCAACTATGCACAGCACAGCATCGTGCTGACAACTGACAAAGGAGAATCAGCGTGTATAGCGTGGTGGGCGACGACGCGCAGAGCATCTACTCCTTCAGGGGAGCGGACATTGACAATATTTTGTATTTCACCAAGATATATCCCGATACCAAAGTCTTCAAGCTGGAGCAGAACTACCGTTCCACCCAGACCATTGTCCGTGCGGCCAACAGCCTGATCGAAAAGAACGAACGGCAGATCCCCAAAGAGGTGTTCTCCGAGAAGGAACGGGGTGAGGCCATCGGGGTCTTTCAGGCTTACAGTGATGTGGAAGAAGGCGACATTGTGACCAATAAAATAGCGCAACTGCGTCGCGAGCACGATTATGAATACTCCGACTTCGCCATCCTTTATCGTACCAATGCCCAGAGCCGTGTCTTCGAAGAGGCTTTGCGCAAACGGGGCATGCCTTATAAGATTTACGGCGGCCTCTCTTTCTATCAGCGCAAGGAGATCAAAGATATCATAGCCTACTTCCGCCTGGTGGTCAACCCCAATGACGAGGAGGCGTTCAAGCGGATTATCAATTATCCGGCACGCGGCATCGGCGATACCACGGTGGGCAAGATTATTACTGCCGCCACCGATAACAATGTCAGCCTCTGGACCGTACTCTGCGAACCCATTACGTACGGGCTTTCCATCAATAAAGGCACACATACCAAATTGCAGGATTTTCGTGCGCTGATCGAGCAGTTTATGGCAGATGTGACCGTAAAGAATGCTTATGAAATAGGTACGGAGATCATCCGTCAGTCCGGCATCATCAATGAAGTCTGCCAGGACAATTCGCCCGAGAATCTCAGCCGGAAAGAAAACATCGAGGAACTGGTGAACGGTATGAATGATTTTTGTGCCATGCGTCAGGAAGAGGGGAACACGAACGTTTCTCTGATCGACTTTCTCTCCGAAGTATCCCTGCTCACCGATCAGGATTCCGACAAGGAGGGAGACGGCGAGAAGGTGACTCTGATGACGGTACATTCCGCCAAAGGACTGGAGTTCCGCAACGTATTCGTGGTGGGGATGGAAGAGAATCTTTTCCCCAGCGGGATGGCGGGCGATTCACCCCGTGCGATGGAAGAGGAGCGACGCTTGTTCTATGTAGCCATCACCCGTGCCGAAGAGCACTGTTTCCTCTCGTTTGCCAAAACCCGTTTCCGTTACGGTAAGATGGAGTTCGGCAGCCCCAGCCGTTTCTTGCGGGACATCGACACCCGTTTCCTGCAACTTCCGCAGGAGGCCGCTTTAGGCCGGAGCATCGACGAAGGGGCCGGCCGCTTCCGCCGCGAGATGGAAGAGGGGTATTCGCGCCGTTCGTCTTCCGAACGCTTCTCTGCCCGTCCGTCGGCCGACCGTCCGGAACGCGAACGGCCGAAGGTGCAGATCATCGCGCCGACGGTCCCCCGTAACTTGAAAAAGGTAAGTGGGACTACGCTCTCCCCATCGTCGGCTTCCGGAGCCGGCGTCGCCGGCGTACAGCCCGGACAGACCATCGAGCACGAACGCTTCGGCCTAGGTGAGGTGATCCGCGTAGAAGGTACGGGCGACAATGCCAAAGCTACCATTCATTTCCGTAATGCAGGCGATAAACAGCTGTTGCTGCGTTTCGCCAGATTTAAAGTAATAGAATAATTTATTCTCACCACAGAGTAACACAGAGCCGCACAGAGAAATTTTTCTCTCCTTAAGATCCCACTGATAAAAACTTAAAACTCCGTGAGACTCTGTGTTACTCTGTGGTGAACCTTGTAGTTGACTATGATAGATTTTACCCAATTCCCCTCTCCGTGTTATATCATGGAAGAGGAGCTGCTGAGAAAGAACCTCAGCCTGATAAAGAGTGTAGCCGATGATGCCGGAGTTGAAATCATCCTTGCTTTCAAGTCTTTTGCCATGTGGCGTTCATTTCCCATTTTCAGGGAGTACATCGGACACTCCACGGCCAGTTCCGTCTACGAAGCCCGTTTGGCGCTCGAAGAGTTCGGCAGTAAGGCGCATACTTATTCCCCGGCCTATACCGAGGCGGACTTCCCGGAGATCATGCGTTGCAGCAGCCACATCACGTTCAATTCCCTGTCTCAATTCAGCCGCTTCTATCCGCTGACCGTGGCCGAAGGCAGCGGCATCTCTTGCGGCATCCGTGTTAATCCCGAGTATTCGGAGGTAGAGACCGAACTCTATAACCCGTGCGCTCCCGGCACCCGTTTCGGGATCACTGCCGATCTGTTGCCCGCCCGTTGCCGCAGGGATCGAAGGTTTCCATTGTCATTGCCATTGCGAGTCATCTCGTTTGAGCTTGAGCGCACTTTGCAACATCTTGAAGAGAAGTTCTCGCCGTGGTTTTCTCAAATCAAGTGGCTCAACCTGGGCGGCGGCCACCTGATGACCCGCAAGGATTATGATACCCGGCATCTGACCGGCTTGTTGCAAGGATTGAAAAAGCGCTATCCGCATTTGCGTATCATCCTCGAGCCCGGTTCGGCTTTCACCTGGCAAACCGGAGTCCTCACCTCCGAGGTGGTGGATATTGTCGAAAGCCGCGGCATCCGTACGGCCATTCTCAACGTCAGCTTCACCTGCCACATGCCCGACTGTCTTGAAATGCCTTATCAGCCCGCCGTTCGCGGAGCGGTGATGGGAGAGGAGGGACCGTTTGTCTATCGTCTCGGGGGCAATTCCTGCCTGAGCGGAGATTATATGGGGTCCTGGAGTTTCGACCATGAACTGCAGGCAGGCGAACGAATTGTCTTTGAAGATATGATACATTATACAATGGTAAAAACGAATATGTTTAATGGAATTCACCATCCTGCCATTGCTCTGTGGACAGCGGATGGCAAAGCCGAAATCTTCAGGCAGTTTTCCTACGAAGATTATCGCGATAGAATGAGTTGATAATCAAAACATTTGTCGTTTGCCAAAAACACAATGCACATTTTCTTGAGAAAAAAGTGTTCCGAATGCTTGCAGATATCAAGAAAATGCCTACCTTTGCAACCGCAATCGAGAAACAACGGTTGCAAATGCGGAAATAGCTCAGTTGGTAGAGCATAACCTTGCCAAGGTTAGGGTCGCGAGTTCGAGTCTCGTTTTCCGCTCTCTTTGAAATGTTGGAAACCTTTTGCCCAGGTGGCGGAATTGGTAGACGCGCACGTTTCAGGTGCGTGTGTCGAGAGGC
>ENA-OQJF01000474-OQJF01000474.1-human-gut-metagenome-genome-assembly--contig:-NODE-474-length-10425-cov-2.793843_pt1 | contig 10425 bp, 14 predicted proteins | sample MGYA00242595_ERZ504761 | MGnify/ENA primary metagenome ERZ504761 (study PRJEB26092, sample SAMD00036367) | human gut metagenome | host: Homo sapiens | study: EMG produced TPA metagenomics assembly of...
TGGCGATGGAGTTGCTTTCTACTTTGTCTCCATCCTCACGGGACAGACGGCAGTAGATCGCCGTGCGGTAAACCTTATCTGGCATAAAAATAACCTCCGTTTTTCTGTTTGGTGTGGTACATCAAATCAGAAAGACGAAGGCTTGCTTCAACTCTTATGAAGAGGAACACGAAAACGCCACATGACCATCAAGGCAAGCGGCTTAATCCGTATTCTCTTTTTTTGACCGATTTCATTATACCACAGGCTCATTCGCTTGTCCATAGAACCGGGTGAAAAGATTCAGACTGTTCATAAATCAAAGACCTCTCAGATAGTGTTCCAGGCAATCTTCCATTGTCGTGTCCGTCTCGGCGAAGCTGATCTTCACCACTGTTTTCCCGTCCAGATAACAATAGGGATTTCTGATCTGCTTAATGAACTCCCTCAGCCTGTCCTCTCGCGGTGCCGCAGGATTAAGCCGGATGCTGCTTCTCTGAACGAGTGTGCTACGGTCAACCGTTTTCGGGCTGACGTTTTTCATTGTTTCAATGCCCATCATATTCTAAGCACCTCCTGTTTCGTGGAATTATTCAGGACAAAAGGATATGGCAGAGCATCTTGTGAAGACACTCTGCCACATAGTTTTCATCCTGAAACTATATAGTAAGTTTCTTTTGGGTTTGTTTCATTGTCCGGCATATTTGCAGCTCGCGCCCCTGCCAGAAGAACTTTGCAGTTCCGGGAATGCTGCGGACTACCAATGGTCAATCGGTATCATGGGACTCTCACCCCTCCGAGGATCGCTCCGAGCCGCCCCTTCAAAGAATAGACGGAAGTATCATTATACCCGGCATCTGCATCGTCGCAAGCAGCCGCACCACACGACTGTTATAGCTCTCCGGAGGTCGCTCGCTCCCTTTCGGGAGGTCTTGGCGTCGGAAGCTGTGTTGCTTCGCAGAAGCGGAAAGATCCGCAGCACTGAACTATTCAGTTTTCAAGGAACAGCGAAGTGGTCTGATTGACCCTTTCACTTTACAACGGACATCTTTTGCCGTTTGTTGAGTACCGCTCAAAAAATTTTTGAAATTTTTCTGCACCGCTGCTTTGAGGTCAAATGCAGCTCTGATGCCGATGCCTTTCCTCCGGGCAAACTCTCGAAGAGTCAGCCCCTCACGGGTCATCGCAAGATACAATTCGCGCTGCTTCTCGGTCAGAATAGAAAGAAGCTCCTTCTCTTTGAGGGCGGTGATCAGTTCCTCTATGCAGTCGCGGGAGTCTGCCAGCCATGTAGCGGACTTCACATCGTCCTCCGGCATAGCGTCAAGGGACAGCACGGTATCAGAAATTTTCTCTGCGCCGTCCTCATCCTCAGAGGTGTTGTCAGAGCCATACGAGCGTCTGATCCGCTTTTCCTCTGCGCGAAGGATTCTCATAACCTTGCGGTCAACCTCGGAAACTTCGCCGGTTCGTTTCACGCGAACCATGCACTTGCCGTCCTCCGTAGTCCAGAGGTCGTAATCGAACGCGATAGGGGTTTTAGGGATTTTCATTGTTCATCCTTTCCGCTGCGCGGGAGCAGCGGGAAGGGTGAAGACAGAAAAAGAGCCGCATGACGGTGAGGTTTGAATCCCATGCCGATAAAACAGAGTAATTACACTCTGTCTCATGCGGCATTAGGATGACTTCACCTATCAGGCGGCTCCACAGCTCAGCTATGACATATATTTTATTTTAGAACAGAGGCTTGTCCTCTGGTTCTTACTTGGTACGCGGTCGCAGTCTTCTCATATTCAGCACATCAAAGACTGTGATCCGCCCGCATTTCTTGCACTTTGATTCTACATGACCTCTCGTGTCTTCGTAGACAGCAATGGCATTATGCTGACAATAGGGACATTTCAGGTATCGGGGCTTCTGCTGGGAAATGGCAACTCTTGCCCTGCGGATTTTTTCGATCAGCTCCGGCGTCGGTTCCTGAACCCGAATGGATGCTCTCTTCATTACCACACCTCCAATGGGACAACATACTCACTGAATGGACGATCTACCATGTAGCCGAGCTGACGAAGGCGGATAGACGCCGTTGTCTTGGAGACACCGAACAACCGGCAGAAAAGGCGCAGCGTTAAGTGATCACCATACGAATACCTCCCCTCGTAATTGATCAGCGGCGTTTCTGCAAACCGACGCATTGCCAGGTCAACCTCTTTTTGAGGAAGCAGGATCGCCGCGCCCAAGACATTTGCTTGCCACTCGTTCCAGTCCTCGCGGGTTTTCAGCTCTCGCGGCGTATAGGCTGTCCGTGCGGAATATTTCATTTCGCAGGAAGCCTTTACCTCTTCCGATTCCAGTTGGAAGAGAATCTGATGGGCGCACTCGTGGGCAAGGGTAAATCTGCGCTTGGCGCAGAGCCGCTGCACGTTGCCGGATCGAATGAAGCTCTCGTCCAAGATGACCTGATTACGCTTCAAAGCCAGTGTGCGCGTAATACCAAGTTCCGTGATCTTGTACTCAGTGTCGGCATAGGCAGTGACACCGCAGATGCTTCCGTCCGGCGAGAGACGGGCGAATGATACGCGAAGACCGAGATAGTTCTTTGCAAACTGATCAATGGGTGTTGGCAAAGCTGATCGGTCGGGCTTGTCCGCCTCATCCCCGAAAAAGAACCGGTTGAAGTCCTTCGTTGTTGATGCTGCAATTTCTTCAAGTTGGCGCTGGGATAAAATCATGAGCAGTTGTCCTCCTTTGCTTCGACGAACCACTTGTCTCCTTCGTGGAAAAGAAATGACTCCTTTCCGCGAATCTGAACTGTGTAACGGATGCCTCCGCCCCCAACCTTTTTGGATGTGGCGCGGCATTTGTATAGAATCTGGTCGATTTGAAAGATTACACCGTTGTCCCACCAGATAAGGCGAGGGAGGATTGCCCCCTCCTTGTCCACATCCAGCGTAACCGGGACGTATGCTTTTCTGTACTGTGTAGCCATTTCTGTTTTTCTCACTCCTGTTCCCTCATACCGGTGTATGCCGGTACGGATGATCTTCGGCAGCATAAATGCCTGTCCATTTGAACTGCTCAAAAGATGTAACTTTTTCGTGTACAACTACTCATGCCCCTTGACAGGATGAGCAATTCAGGATATAACTATGGAGTAGTTGGATTGCTTCAGTCATTATTATACGCACTTCAAAGTTGCCTTTTGTCAATAGACTTGCGCAATTTGATTAGTCGCAAACTTTTTGTGAACAGGAGTGATTACCAAAATGACGTTTGGAGAGAAATTCAAGGCTGAACGGGAGAAGCGGAAGCTGACCCAGCAGGAAGTAGCCGATGCACTGGGGATCAACAGGCGTATGATTACCCGGTACGAGAACGGCATTTCCTTTCCCCGTACCAAGGACGCTTACAGAAAAATCGCGGAATACTTCAAGGTGGATGTGAACTATCTGCTGACCGAGGACGAAGAGTTTGTGGTTCAGGCATCCGAGCAGTACGGCTCCCGTGGCATGAAACAGGCAAAGGACCTGATTGAAGGAATGTCCGGTTTGTTTGCGGGCGGTACGCTGTCCGAGCAGGACAAGGATGCGGTGATGAAGGCGTTGCAGGATATATATTGGGAATCCAAAGCCCGGAATGTTGAGAAATACACGCCGAAGAAATACAAGAAGACCGGTACGGACGCAGAGGAATAACTGTCTACGTCTCGGTTTCTTGACGGATTTACTTTGACTGTTTTCAACATGAAAGGGGTGAAGGTCCCGTGATAATTCGCTCCGAGGAAATATACAAAAAGGCGAACAGTATTGTCAAAAGCTGTGGAACAAGAGATACCTTGAAGATTGCCCGTGAGCTGGGCATTCATCTCCATTTTCTTGACAATCTGAACGATCTGCTCGGAATGTACACCTACCGCCATAAAGAGCGGCATATTCTTCTGAACTCCAACATGGAGTATCTGATCATGCAAATGGTTTGCGGTCACGAGATCGGGCATGATACCTTTCACCGTGATCTTGCCAAAGGAAACGAACCGCTCCCGGAGTTCGTGCTGTTCGATATGCGCACAAAACACGAATATGAGGCGAATGCGTTTGCCTCACACCTGATCATTGACGATGATGAGCTGATTGACCTGATGAAGCAGGACTACGATGTGGTGCAGCTCTCGGCTGCAATGGGAACAAACATTAACCTGATGCTGATCAAGCTCAACGAACTGAACCGCATGGGCTGGCAGCTCAACTTGCCTTATGTACCGCACTCTGACTTCCTGAAAAATGTCAGACCGGAGGGGTGAATGAGGATGAAGGATAGTAATTAGATGAACAACGACGACTATAAAGAAGCCCTTTTCTATGCCGCTTCCATCTTTAACGAACGCTTGGGGGCAGAGTTCAGTGAGGACAACCTTGTACTGCGCTGCTTTCAGACGGAAAACCAGCAGGAAGTCTTTGAGCAGTTCTGCAAGCAGTATTTCCCTGACCGGCTGGAAGACCGCTATACAGAGGACGGCTATTTTGACTTTCACGCCTCTGCCTTCATCGGCAAAGAAGACGGCGTTGACGGAATCCTGCTGCGGACAGACATAGCGCGTCATCCGGCAGTGTTAAAACACATTCTTCTGCATGAGCTGGCGCATATCTTCTGCATCCGCAACGAGCTTGACGGAGATAACTTCTATGAGCAATACTGTATGGACGATACCATCAGCCGCGAAGAGGACGGAACCATTAACGCCGGTTATGCGGTCTGGCGGGAACTGATTGCGGAGCTGATTGCATTTGAACTGGATGACAACTGTGATATGGTTCCGCTCCGACGCAAGAAAGACCTACTCAGCTATTACGAAGGAGAACTCCTGACCGGCAACGGGAAAATGGGCATCAGCATGATTCTCTGCGAGGCGATGACCAGTGCTGAGGGCGAAGCGTCCATGACATGGGACGCTGCCAAAAGCAAGTTTGCACGGTTCAAGCCCTTTGATGATCCACTGTACAGGGACTTGCTGGAACTGGTCTTCACACACATTAGAGAATGCTTTATCGAGATTGACCGCGGCTTTATTTATGAAATTGGAGTTTTGTATCTAAGCATTGCCGCACAAGCGATGATTGCGTCCCTAAAGAACAGATTTCAGGAAGAATAGACAGACCGATAGAGAGAAAGGACGGGCAATGATATGAAATATAAGCTGTTTCGCTCCCCCGGTGATCTGGACAAGGCGGTCCGGAAGCACGAACTGGTTGCCGTGGAGACCGGCAAAAGCATTGATGATGTGGCAGACGCGCTTATCCGTGCCGTTCGGGATGATCTTGCGGAAATGCCGGAGTATGCGCACTGCGAGACTGCCGCCTATGCACCGGAACCAGTTAAGTCGTTTCGCAGGGTGAGGCGTTACCGGTATGAGATGATGGGTATTGTCTACCCAAAGTACGCCGAAGAGAACGTCCTGATTGACTACGGAATTATCGAGGAAGAAGAGGTATGAGCAATGAGTAATATCATTGAGACCCGCAGGAATCTAAAGAACGTATCCTAAAACATCTGCATTCACGTCTGCCTAACGCGACCGAAATGCAGCTTGAGAAAATCATAAAGGGGTAACGCAATGGACGATATTATCTTTGAGAAGGATTACCGGGAAACCGAGTCTGCCGAATACGATAAATGGTGCGATGAGGTGTTTGACCGCGCAGTTAATTGTGGTATGCTGAAAGCGTACTCCGAAGCAATGGACAAGATACCAAAGATCATTGTACCGGAGGACAAGAAGAACTACGAGTATCTTCTGGAACGCTGTGATGCGTTTGTCAAGCAACACCGCGGGTATATCAAGGGAATCGTGGACTATCATCGTTGGCACGCGGAAATCAATATGTTTCTTCCGTTTGCGGAGTTCGATGACTCAGAAGACCTTGCATTTTTGAAAGAAATTGCAGAAAAATCGCAAACCGTCTGCTTCTCCCCGGACGAAGAAGGTGGCATTCGCGTTCATATTTTTATCAACTACTTTGAAGAATTGATGTCAGCCGAACACAAGTCATACATCGAATACGATGCTATTATGCAGGACAAGAAACTATCTGAGTTACTTGGCATACCGGAGCTTTCTGACGAGGAAAAAGAACTCGCCCTGAAAATGAAGGGCATACTTGACCGCATTGATGATGAAACAAGGATTGACCGTACCACGGCTTTTCGAGCCGTGCTTGATAAGATGACAAAAGAGCCGGAGAAAACTGGTCGCTTCATTATATGGCAACATTGCTGGAAGCTCTGCTATACTTCATGCTGAATGAAGGAAATGAAAAGATTGATGAGGAAGAACACAATGAGTAAGAAACTTGTAGCGTATTTTTCTGCGTCCGGCGTGACCGCAAAGGTTGCCGAGACGCTGGCAGAGGCAATCGGCGCGGACATCTTTGAGATTGAGCCGAAAGTGCCTTATACGGAAGCCGATCTGAACTGGATGGACAAGAAAGCCCGCAGCACGATTGAGATGAACGATCCTGTTTCCCGTCCAGAGATTGCCATAAAGCGGGACAACATGAAGGACTACGACACAATTTTTGTGGGCTTCCCGATCTGGTGGTACGTTGCGCCGACGATTATCAATACGTTCCTTGAGAGCTATGATATGACCGGCAAGACGATCATCCCGTTTGCAACCTCCGGAGGAAGCGACATTGGCAAGACGAACGAACGCCTTGCGCCGAGCTGCAAAGGCGCAAAGCTGATGGACGGCAAGGTTTTCAAGGGCTGCGTCGGGCATCAGGAGCTTGCGGCGTGGGTTGAAGGACTTGGACTTTAAGGGGCAGACAAATCGGAAGTTGTGGAGGTGCTTTATGAACGAGAGAGAAAAAATTATCCAATTATGGTTTGATATGTGGATTAAGAAAGCAGATTTAGGAATTGACAATATTTTTACAGATGATGTTGTATATACTGAGAGTTGGAGTCCTAAATATGAAAACCGCAAAACGGTAAAGCACTGGTTTGACGAATGGAATACACGCGGAAGTGTTCTTGTCTGGGAGATTAAGCAATTTTTTCATCAAGGCAATCAAACAATCGTGGAGTGGTATTTTAAAAACAAAATGAATAATGGAAATGTTGAAGAATTTGACGGAATATCTTTAATTGTATGGACACAGGATAACAAAATAAAATCATTAAAAGAGTTTGGTTGCAATCTTCATAATTACAATCCATATCGAGATAGTGATATTCCCGTATTTCGAGAAGAAAAAGCAAATTGGTTTTGAGAGGACTATAAATTCCAGTTTAACGAACAGGAGATGATGATCGCATGAAAATCCTACATGAACTTTCTTGGCTATGGGAAACGCTGGGCATTGCGCTTGTTGCTGCGGCTGTCTGCATGGCTTGCACTGCTCTGATTGGCAAGGCAGCAAAGAAGAAACTCAGCAAAAAGTTGTTGGCGGTCATAGGGGCTGCGGCATTTGTGGGCGCGATTCTGGCGGTCATTCTGATCGCCCGGACACCGATGCCGCTTTGATAGGACGGAGGATAGAATCATGCCGCTTCAAATCGTCAGAAATGACATCACAAAAATGAAGGTGGACGCCATCGTCAATGCTGCCAACGAGTCGCTGCTGGGTGGCGGCGGTGTGGACGGCTGCATTCATCGCGCTGCAGGACCGGAGCTGCTGGCAGAATGTGAAACGCTCCACGGCTGCGAAACCGGGAGCGCAAAGATCACGAAGGGCTATCGTCTGCCCTGCAAATATGTCATTCACGCAGTCGGTCCGCGCTGGTATGACGGACGGCATGGGGAGCACGAACTGCTGATCTCCTGCTATCGGACATCGCTCATGCTGGCGAAGGAATACGGATGCGAATCGATTGCGTTCCCGCTGATTTCCTCTGGCATCTTTGGCTATCCGAAGGATCAGGCTCTCAAAGTGGCGATTGACACCATTAGCAGTTTCCTTCTTGAAAACGAAATGACGGTGTACATCGTCATTTTCGACCGCAAAGCCTATCAGATCAGCGGCAAGCTGTTTGCCGACATTGCTTCATACATAGATGACCGCTATGTGGACGAGCATACCGATAGTCGTTATGAGCGTCTGCGCAGAATGAGTTCCTTCCGGATGGAAGAACCCATGCCCTGCGAGTCCTCCGTCTGCGATGAAGATGCAATCGAACAGCTCATCCCTCCTGTCTCTGCGGCAGTTGCTCCTAAAAAGGCGGCAACCCTTGATGACGCACTGGGACAGATCGATGAGAGCTTTTCGGAGATGCTTCTGCGGAAGATTGACGAGCGCGGCATGACGGACTCGCAGTGCTACAAGAAGGCGAATATTGACCGGAAGCTCTTCTCGAAGATCCGCTCGGACAAATCATACAAGCCTTCCAAGCCCACCGTAATTGCATTTGCCATCGCCCTTGAGCTGCCACTTTCCGAAATGAAGGATATGCTCATGAAGGCGGGCTTTGCACTCTCCCACTCCAACAAGTTTGACATCATCGTGGAGTATTTCGTGGAGCATGGGAACTATAACGTCTTTGAGATCAACGAGGCTCAGTTTGCCTTTGACCAGAGCTTGATAGGAGCATAAGGCTTATGGATAAAGTATTTCAGAAATTTTTGCGGAGTGGTATTGACCTTTCGCCCGTAGGGGTGGAGCGTCGTGAAGATAATAACCCCTACTTTTGCACGCCCAAAGGTGCATCTATTTTTGGCTGGGCGGGTGTGGATGGCATCCACTTCTGCTTTGTTCGAGGCTTTGGCGGCGTGGTTTTTTCCGTTAGTCCCATGAACTCGGCTCCTGATTATGTTCATCCGTTGGCAAACAATTTTGAAGACTTTTTGAGGCTGCTCCTTGCTTGCAGTGATTCGGCAGCGTTGGAACAGGCGTGGATGTTGGATAAGTCCCAATTTGAAGCCTTTTTGCGGGATAACCCTCCAACGCAGGATCAGCAAAGAACGCTATTAGAGCTTGCCGAGAAAATGAAATTGACGCCTATGGAACAGCCGTGGGCATACATCAAAAAACTGCAAGCATCTTTTGATTACAGCAAGATCAAGTACACCGAGGACTATTATGATGTTGATATGAACCCGGAAGCAGAACTGACCATGCCTGAGTGGAAGGTCTACTTTGAGGGAAACTTCTGGGGACATTCGGGAAAAGGCCGTGCCGGAACGGAAATCCGGTTGAATAAGCAATTTGACTGGGCTGGGCATCATTGGGTTATTCCTGCGGCGTATTCTTGCAGTAAGGGACTCGTCATGGACTTTTGTATGCGCACCCCAGATGAAGACATTCGTAAGTTCATGACTAAATGGGATTTACACCCCGAAAACGACTCCTGCGAATACTTCACACAGGAGCAGCAAATGCAGATAGATTTAGACAATCCACTTTGCCTTGACTTTATTCCTCGTTTGGAATTGAACGGGAAAACAATGCTGACCTCCCACGGCTGTTCGGTGGTCTTTAATCCATGTTTGCCGGACAGGATGATCAATGAAGCGGAAGCAAAGTGGGCATTAGAACACTATGGTTTGGATACATCCTATGGATGGATGATTTTTCGGGCAGCATTTCCATGGACAAGCAAACGCCGTCCTGAAATAAAAGCCCTCTCCCTTACAATGGAACAGCAGTCACGCCGTGTCCCGGGACCGCATTTCAAGACACACGCTCCCGGCGATTCGTTTTCTTTTTCCCATCCGGTCAGCGGAACAAAATATACATTGACCGTTCAGGAAATGGAGCAGCAAACAATTTCTGAAAAGTTCGTTGGTTCCGACCGGTGGTTCTATCCCACGCATTTTACTGCTATGAGCTATACGCTTTCTCCTGAACCGGACAATGATATTTCGATCTGTGATTGCGCTGAGGGAGACAAGCCTTTAGAAATTGCCTCATGCTCTGACCGCTATGCACCAGAGGCACAAAACGATATTGCTTGTATCGGCATTATCGGCGGAGCGGACGGTCCAATCGCAATCGTGTGTGGAGGCAGCTCAAAAGAAAAACTCCATGCGGCTTGTTCCTCTCTACACTTTGAGCCGGTGGAGGGTGATATTGAATGGCGTGTCGTATTCAACATTAAAAACTCTAATGAAATGTCATTAGAGCTAATCTAAGAAGAAAGCGGAGGCAAAGAAGATGAAGCAACGCACTTACATCGCAATCGACCTGAAATCCTTCTACGCCTCCGTGGAATGCCGGGAGCGCGGCTTAGATCCTCTGGACACAAATCTTGTGTCGCGGACGAAAGCCGGACGGACAAGACCATCTGCCTTGCCGTTACGCCGTCCTTAAAGGCCTATGGGATCTCAGGTCGTGCTCGGCTGTTTGAGGTGGTCCAGCAGGTGAAGGAGGCCAACCGTGGTCGGCTTCACGATGCGCCTGGGCATCGATTTTCTGGAAAGTCTTGCTTTCTCTCTGAATTAAATGCCACACC
>ENA-OQJF01000475-OQJF01000475.1-human-gut-metagenome-genome-assembly--contig:-NODE-475-length-10417-cov-3.080272_pt1 | contig 10417 bp, 8 predicted proteins | sample MGYA00242595_ERZ504761 | MGnify/ENA primary metagenome ERZ504761 (study PRJEB26092, sample SAMD00036367) | human gut metagenome | host: Homo sapiens | study: EMG produced TPA metagenomics assembly of...
CCGTGAGCACGCGGCAGACCAGCTGCAGCGGCTTAATGTCGCTGGTACGGCCGAGCATAAGGGCTAAGCCCAGCACCAGCGCGATGGCGCCAGCGGTGAGTGCGACTTTAACGGTGCCCTCAAAGCCGGCAAGCAGGAACTTCCAGGTGGTGAGGTGCGTAAAGAAATACCAATAGTGGACCGAAAGCTGGCCGGTCACATAAAAGCGCTGCAACACGAGGGCGAAGAGCGCGGCGACGGCAACAAGCGAGATGGCGGTGCCGATGCGGATCTTGGCGCGCATCTTGGGGCCGGGGGCCTCGTAGAGCGCATCGCGCATGGTGAGCGCGGAGGTGGAGTGCTTGCTCATCGGAGGATCCTCACCTTCTTATCAATGTAGTTGCCAATGTGGCTCACCACAAAGGCCGTGCCCAGGTAGCCGAGCGCCGAGATAAAGAACGCGGCGACGCCGCCGAGCGAGCGCGTGTTGATGTAGCTCACCACGCCGGTGAGCTCTTGCGGTTGCAACGGCACCTGGCTGCCGAGCGCGGTGGTGAGCATGACAGCGATAAAGAGGTTGGTCATGGGCAGCACGCTCGAGCGCAGCGCCTGCGGAATCACGATCTTGGCGAGGATACGGCTGAAGCTCATCCCCAGCGAGCGGGCGGCTTCCACCTGACCGACGCCGACGGTGTTGATGCCGCTCATAAAGTTCTCGGAGCCAAAGGCCGAGCCCAAAAGGACCGTGGCGACGATAACGCAGGTGCGGTAGGGCAGGACGACCTTGAGCGGCGGCAGCGCATAGACGACGATGATGAGCAGTGCGATGCCGGGGATGTTACGGAAGACCTGGACATACAGGTCGCCAAAGACGCGCAGCGGCTTGAGCGGCGACACGCGCATCACGGTGACGGCGACGGCCAGCACCATGGCGATGGCAAACGACTCAAGCGTCATGCCCCAGGTTGCTAGCAGCGCGTCGATATAGTTCTGGCCATAGAGCGACCAGAGTTCGGAGAGACTCATGCGGACCTCCCGCCGATAAGGAAAGGGGCTCCCGTGTGTACGGAAGCCCCGACAACTCTGTGAGGAAACAGTTTACCACAATAAAGCGCATCGTGCGTTTCCATATGGTTTCGTTGCGGCCGTTACCAGGCTCGCTGCCTAGGCGCCGATCTCGGGCAGCTCGGGAACATTGGTGTCGCCCGTACGGTCGCCGATGCAGATCTGCCACAGCTCAGTCCAGGTGCCATCGTCCTCGATCTTCTTAAGGAAGTCGTTGACAAAGGCGACGCCGTCGGAATCGAGCGGCAGGCCAATGCCATAGGGCTCCTTGCTGCCGAAGGGCTTGCCGGCGATTTTGACTTACCGGGCTCGCGGACCAGGGCGCTCTGCTGCATGTTGTTATCGATGACGTAGGCGTCAACACGGCCCTGCTGGAGTGCCTGGCGGGCCTCCTCGTCGGTCTTGAACTCCTGCTGGCTGGCCTTGGGGCGAACTCCTCCAGAATGGCGGGGCCGTTGGAGCCGGACTGGACGGCGACGTTCTTATCGGCCAGGTCGTCGACGCTCTTGATGTCGTCGTTGTCGGCGAGCACTAGGATAGCCTGCTGGGTGTAGTAGTAGGGACCGGCAAAGGAGACGAGCTTCTTGCGCTCGTCAGTGATGGTGTAGGTGGCGAAGACGGCGTCGACCTGGCCGTTCTGCAGGACGGACTCGCGCGTGTCCGAGGTCACCTGGGTGATCTCGACCTTGTTCTCGCCCAGAATGTAGTTGGACAGGAGCTGTGCGATGCCGGCGTCAAAGCCACGGGTCTGACCGTCTTTCTCGTTGAGGAGGGAGAAGAGCGTGGAGGTCTGAACGCCACCGATCTTAAAGACGCCGGCGTCCTTGACGGCCGTGGCCCAGGTGCTGGCGGCGATGGCGTCGTCATCGGCCTTGGGGCCGTTGTCGACGAGCTTGTCGAATGCCTTAGCGTCGAGCGTGGCGGAAACTTCGGTATCCTCGGAGCCCTTGGAAGAGCCGGCGGCGGAACCCTTGTCGGCCTCGGCGCTGGTGTCGGAGCAGCCGGCAAGACCAAGGCCGGCGACGGTTGCGAAGGTGGCGGCAACGAAGCCGCGGCGGTCGAGAACGACCTGCTGGGAGAGGTTCTTGCTCATGGTAGAACACCTTTCTCAATAAAATCCCTAGCGGTTGAGTAGAGTTATACCCTATCGCGCTCAAATGGGTCAACACGAAATAACTCAGAAACATACTTACCTTATGGGTTATTGTGCCTACCAAAAAGGGACAGGTTTATTTTGGTAGGTTTTACCTGGGGAAACGTCGATTATTATGGCTGAGATAGCGTTTTGCCGACGGCATGATCGCTCGCAGCGGTCGCTATAATGGCGGCAATGCGACGCATATATAAGTAAGGAGATCGCGTATGAACGGTTATTCGTTTTTCGCACCGACCAAGGTGTTGTCTGGCGCGGGCAAATTGGGCGAGCTGGGCGCGCAGAAGCTGCCCGGCACCAAAGCGCTCATCGTTACCACGGGTGGCAACTCGGTCAAGCGCTTTGGATATCTGGGACGTTTGGAGGTCGAGCTCGAACGCGCCGGCGTGGCGCACGAGCTGTTCGATCGCATTGAGCCCAACCCCCTGCGCGAGACCGTCAACGCAGGTGGCTGGATGGCGCGCACCCATGACTGTGACTTTGTGCTGGCGCTCGGCGGCGGTTCGGTCATGGACGGCAGCAAGGGCATCTGCGCGGTGGCGACCAACCCGCATACCGATGCCGAGGGCAACGAGTGCCCCGGTGACATCTGGGACTTTGTGAATGGTGGCACTGCGCTCGGCCTGTCCATCCCTAACGATCCGCTGCCGCTTGTTTGCGTGACCACCACGGCGGGTACCGGCTCCGAGGTCGATGCGGGCGGTGTCCTGTCCTGCGAGGACAATGATGAGAAGCTTCGCCTGGGCGATCCGCGCCTGTTTCCGGTACTTTCGATCGTTGATCCCGAGCTTATGGTGAGCGTTCCGGCACGTCTGACCGCCTATCAGGGATTCGACGCCCTGTTCCATTGCGTTGAGTGCTACATCTCAAATACCAACACGCCCATGGGTGACATGGTTGTCCGCGAAGGCATTCGCCGTGCCGCCGTGGCGCTGCCTGCGTGCGTCAATAATGGCGATGACCTGGAGGCGCGCTCGAGCCTTGCGTTTGCCAACACGTTCGGCGGTTACGCCATGGATGCCTCGGGCACCACGGGCTCGCATGGTCTTGAACATGGCATGAGCGCGCATCATCACGACCTGCCGCACGGCGCCGGTCTCATTATGATCGCCCGTGCCTATCACACGTGGATGATCGATCATGGTGCCGCACCCGAGCGCTATATCGACATGGCGCGTCTGATGGGCAATGCCGCCGCGGATGATCCGCACGATTTGTGATTGAGCTCACGCGCCTGATGGAGGCTTGCCATGTGGCAGACCTCGCCATGAGCGAGTGGGGGATTACGGTCGAAGAGCTGCCGGCCATCGCGCACAACGCTCTGACGACCAACGGCGTCCTGTTCAGCCACGACCCCGTGACGCTGACCGACCCCGACGTCGTCAAAATTCTCAAGAACAGCTACCGTTAGTTGCCTTGCTGCTTTGTCTCGATCTGTAACATCTGCAGCCGTTTTTACTGAGTAACTGTTACAGATTGAGATTTTCTCTTCAGGGGAATTCGAATGTCTCAATCTGTAACATCTGGACGGCCAAAAGGTCTCTATCTGTTACAGATTGAGACAAAGGTCTGGGACTAAGACGTCTTATCTAAATCTGTAACAGTTAGACGGGAATTCGGGCCCTAGATGTTACAGATTGAGATAATTGAGCTGTGAAAACAAAAACCTCCGCAGGGATGCTTCCCTTGCGGAGGTTTTCTTACTCGTTGAGTAGTCTCACGGCTTCGGCGGCCATGTTCTCGACCGTCATGCCGTTCTGCGCGAGCAGCTCGTTGGGGTCGTAGCGGTCGGGGAAGCCCTTGGCGATGCCGAAGGTGCGGGTGCGCAGCGGCGTGCAGGCCAAATAACATGCCACGCGTTCGCCCCAGCCGCCGTCCAAGATGCCGTCCTCGAGGGTGACGACAACGCGATGCTCGGCGGCAAGGCTGTCGAGGAACTTGCGGTCGAGCTCGGTTGCAAAGCGCGGGTTGACGAGCGTGGCCTCGATGCCGTACTCGGCGGCCAAGCGGTTTGCCACGCGCTCGCCCAGCTCAAAGAAATCGCCAAGTGCGAGCACGGCAACGTCGCGGCCCTGACGCACCGCGTTGTAGCGAACGGCGCTGTAGTCGGTGTCCTCGGTGGGCGCCAAGTCGGGGCGGCTAACAAGGCCGATGCCCGGTACGCGGATCGCCGCGGGATGCTCGCGGTGGTCGAGCGACCAGCTCAGCATGGACAGGTATTCCTCCATGCAGGCCGGCGCCAAGTAGTGCATGTTGGGAAGTCCGCCCAGCATGGAAATATCAAAGAACGAGAGGTGCGTCTCGGATGTGGTGCCAAAGATCGACGCGCCAAACACCAGGATGGTTGCGGGGGCGTCGTTGAGGCACAGGTCGTGCCACAGCTCGTCGTAGGCGCGCTGCAAAAACGTGCCGTACACACCAAAGACTGGCTTGGCGCCCGAGCGCGCAAGCGCGGTGGCAAAGGTCACGGCGTGCTCCTCGGCAATGCCCACATCGACGAACTGTTTGCCGGCGGCAGCGCGAAGCTCGGGTGTAAAGCCCATGATGTAGGGCGTGGCGGCCGTGATGCCCACGACCTGCGGATCGCGCTCGATGGCGGCGCTGAGCGCCTCGCCTGTAATGTCGGCATAGGTGCGCGGTGCGGGCTCGCTCGGATGGCCCGGGCAGAGCTTGCGCCCAGTCGCCATGTCAAACGGACCAACGTGGTGCCAGCGCTCGGGGTCGCTCTGGGCCGGCTCAAAGCCCTTGCCCTTGGCGGTGGAGACGTGCAGCACGATGGGATGATCGATATTGCGCAGTCCCTGCAGCGCGTCGACCAGGGCCAACACATCGTTACCGGCGTCCAGATAGCGGTAGTCGAGCCCCATCGCGCGGAAAACGTTGCGCTCACAGGTGCCGTTGCTGGCGCGCAGCTCGGCCAGATTGCGATAGAGGCCACCGTGGTTCTCGGCGATGGACTGGTCGTTGTCGTTGACGATGATGATCAGGTTGCTGTCGAGCTCGGCGGCGTTGTTAAAGCCCTCAAACGCCAGGCCGCCCGAAAGCGAGCCGTCGCCAATGATGGTGATGACGTTGTACGCGTCACCCGCTAGGTCGCGCGCGTGGGCAAGGCCGCAGCCCAGGCTCACCGACGTGGAGGTATGGCCCATGGCAAACAGGTCGTGCTCGGACTCGTCGGGATTGGCAAAGCCAGAAGCCTCACCATAACGCTCCGGATCGATATAGGTGTACGCGCGCCCAGTCAGCGCCTTGTGGGCGTAGGTCTGGTGCGAAACGTCAAAGACAATCTTGTCGATGGGGGAGTTAAACACGCGATGAAGCGCAACCGTAAGCTCAACGACGCCCAAGTTGGGGGCAACGTGCCCGCCGACGGCGGCGGAGCTTTCGAGGATTGCCTGGCGGATCTCGCCGCAGAGCAGCGGAAGCTCGGCGCGGTCGAGAGCCTTGACGTCCTCGGGCGTTGTCGTTTGCGTAAGCAGCATCGTTGTGGGTTACTCCATGCGAATCGAGCGCCGGCGCTCCCTCGGCCGGCACAATTGCACAAAACAGTCTCGCACATTTTGGCGTTTGATATGTGACGGCGGCGCGGTAATTCGCCAACTGGCGGGGCAAAACGTTTTGTCCGATGCCATACTGATGTGTTCCATGATGTTTTTATCGATTGTGCACAGGCCGTGGCTTGTCGCCGTGAGTCGCTGGAAGGAGGCAGCATGTCCGATGTCGTTCGTGCCGAGAAAATCGCGTGCGAAGTAGACCATGCTGCCCGTCAACTGGCACAGGCGGGCCGTCTGAATCTTACGCGCGAGTTTATCCAACATGGCGACGTGACGGTGTATGCGCATGTGATCTCGGTGGCGCGGGCGAGCCTGTCCTTTGCCGAGCGCCTGGGCCGCGTCGGTGTCTCGGTCGACCGCGCCTCGATGCTGCGCGGAGCCTTGTTACACGATTACTTTCTCTATGACTGGCACGATCCCGATCCGAGCCATCGCCTGCATGGCTTTCGCCACCCGTTTTTTGCCCTGGCGCGTGCCGAGGAAGATTTTGAGCTGACGCCGCGCGAACGGAATATCATCGTGCGCCATATGTTTCCGCTGGTACCGGTGCCGCCGACGTGTCGTGAGGCATGGATTGTATGCCTGGCAGATAAATGGTGCGCTCTACGCGAGACGGTTGCCGGCCGTCTACCGCGCAAGGACGAGCCGGACGATGGCGTGAGCAGCGAATCGAGTGAAAAGAGGAGGGGGTAGACGGTGGGAACCGCGATTGATATGGCATTTGGCGGCGCGACGCTTGCCTCCTGTCCGCTCTCGGCACTGGTGCTCTCGTTTGCCTTTTACGGGTTTTGCGGCTGGGCGTGGGAGTCGACAGTCTGCGCCATGCTCAATCACGGACGATTTGCTAACAGCGGATTTTTGCTGGGGCCGTGTTGTCCTATCTATGGTGTGGGCGGCATAGCCTGCTGGCTTTTGCTGCGCGGGATTCCGGATGCCTCGAGCCAGTTTGTCGCTGCGGCGCTTGTCTGCAGCGTAATCGAGTACGGTGTGGGCCTTCTATTGGAAAAAACAACAGGCGCGCGCTTTTGGGATTACTCGCACCTGCCGTTTAACCTGCATGGACGTATCTGCCTGTACTGGGCTTGCGCATTTGGCTTGGGTGCGTTGTGCATTTGCCGTTTAGTGGAGCCGGCATTGCTGGGGCTGCTTGGCCATCTGCCGGTGCTGATTGTGCGGCTGTCCGCCTTTATCGTCGCGGTCGCGATGATGGTCGACGCGGTGTGCTCGTTGGCCAGTTGGCGCCGCCTGTCCGATCAACTGGAGCGTGTGCGTGCCGACCTTGCCGACCGCATCAATGAGTCGCTTGCCGACGCCTCGGACTCAATGCTCGAACGTATTCCCGATTCGACGATTGACTCGGTGGCACAGACGCATATCCGCAGTCGTGCCGTTAACGCGTGGCTGGCGGAGCTGGGCGATGCCGCGCTCGATGCCCTGCGTGAGAAGGCTTCGATGCCGACGTTTATTTCGGACGGCGCGCGCGGTCTGGCGCTTGCCGCCCGCCGCGTGGCCGATGCCGCGCCGAGCGTGCCCCATCCATCGCTCGCCCGTCTCCGTGCCGGCAAGCGCATGAGCCGTCCGGTGCCGAGCGTGTCGCTCAGCCGCCGCGACCTACGCTTCTTTAACGCCTTCCCGCGTCTGCGCATCAATCGCTACGAAGGTGTCCATTCGAGCAACTAATCTCCGCGACCGCGCCCGCGAGCTGTTCCGCCGCTAAGAGCTGGAGTCGTAGAGGCGCCTTGCAAGTGCGTGTTTCCTAGGGAAGTCACCTTATCGCTCTGCCCAATCGTGATTCCCCTAGGGAAAACACGCTACTGCCGCCGCCAACTGTGATTCCCCTAGGGAAAACACGCTAAAGAGTTCCTAGCCGTGTTTCCCCTAGGGGAATCACGTTTGAACTGAGGCTACGAGGCGTCATTGATGCCAGAGGGCCTAGAGAGGGCAAGGAAACTGCCGCCTGCACCTCGAGGACAACCGTTCACCGAGCGACGTAGTTGTGGTGCGCGCCGGGATGACGTCTTTGACCTGCGGCGTCAAGCAGTACGTCAAACTTTTGGTCAGTTAATGGCAAGAGATTGGCAAGGTGCCTTTTGGCTATGCTGCTTCTATTGGGAGGTGGCTTTCGTGAGGAATACCAGCGCACGGCAAAGGATTGAAGAACAGCTTGATGGGGCGGAGCGTTTGCAGCGTTGTCTAGTGCCCAAAACCAGGGCGGATCGCGAGGCACTTCGTCGCGCCGTAGCGGCAGGGGTGGCCGTGCGTCCGTTTAGCGGGATGTTCATGCGCGCCTCCACGTGGGATGCGCTCAAGACGAGTCCGCGCGTTCGTTGGCGCTATGTTCAAAATACGTTTCTCGACGAGCACCCTGACGAGGCCGTCTGCTCCTTTTCTGCTGCGCTTGACCATGGACTTTGGGTTTCGAAGAAATATCTGGACACAATTCATCTTGTAGCTAGCGGGCGCTCGCATGGTAGGTGCGGTACGGGAATCCATCGGCATGAGTGCCCTCTAAATGAGATCGAGCTAAACGGCACCGTGAAACGAACGACGCTAGAACGGACGGTGCTCGACTGCTCACTTGTTGCTTCTTTTGAAGACGGTCTGGCTATAGCTGATAGCGCCCTGCGGTTCTGCAAGCTTGATATCCAAAAGTATCGCGACTATGTTGAAGCGCTGGCGAGATGTCGCTCTGGGGCCTTGTGCGCTGAGATGGTAGCGCGCTATGCCGATGGCGCTTCGGAGAGCGGCGGCGAATCCATCGTGCGCGGATTGATTATCGCGCTGGGTTACCTTCCTCCGACCATGTTGCAAGCCGAGTTTGTTGACCCGATCGATGGCGGTGCGATTCGTGCCGATATGTACTACGAGTTGCCGAATGGGATTCGCTTAATTATTGAGGTCGATGGTTTTGGCAAATACGTTGGTGCGGACGGCCTGGGAAAAGAGATGCAAAGGCGCTTGGTTGCAGAGCGTCAACGAGAGTCGCACATTACGGCTCTGGGCATTCCGGTCATGAGGGTGCAATTTAGTCGCGTGTACGAGGACGGTTATCTCGAACACCTACTGAGGCATTTCGGTGTGCCAAAAGTCGCTCCTCATATGTAGTGTTGGGCAGTGGAGGAGAGGCTGATAAGGGTTGTTTAGCGTGGTATGGCTTTTTGATATGGTCGTCAGCTTCGTTTTCCTTAAGGGGGCGTTACCCTGCTCCGCCCAGATGTGATCTCCCTAGGGAAAACACGCTACTGCCGCCGCCAACTGTGATTCCCCTAGGGAAAACACGCTAAAGAGTTCCTAGCCGTGTTTCCCCTAGGGGAATCACGGACGAATCTGATGCGGAGTCTGCCTTGGGACTGCCTTGCCTCTGCATATAGCTGATTTGAAATGTGGGCATAGATGGCCTCTCGATTTACGCGTTTCCCATTGGTTTCGTGTCCGTTGCCGCGCCGTTTCCAAGATTGCGGCGCCGTTTCCATTCGACAACACAGCGTTTAACAACGCCGTATCTGGTCTACACCAGTTGCCCCTCGGCCGCATTATGGGCGCCGACAACGTTCATACGACCAAGGGGGAGCGAATGTACGATACGGGATCGACAACGTTTATGCTCATCTGCACCATGCTCGTGTTTTTAATGACACCGGGCCTGGCGTTTTTCTATGGTGGCCTGTCCAGGCGCAAAAATGTCATCAACACCATGCTCATGTGCTTTGGCGCCATTGGCCTGGTTGGTGTGCTGTGGATTGTTGCCGGCTGGTCGCTGGCCTACGGCGGCGACGGTTCCAGCCCGTTTATTGGAGGCTTTGACCAGCTGCTGTGCCTGCCGGTGCTCAACCAGGTGCTGCTGGCGGCCGAGGGCAATGCTGCGGACGGTGCCGTCTATCCTCAGATCATCAACATCGCATTCCAGATGGCGTTTGCCATGATCACCGCCGCTATCGTTACGGGCAGCCTGGCCGGGCGCGTTAAGTTTAGCGCCATGGCAACCTTCCTGGGCATTTGGCTGCTCGCGGTCTATGCGCCGCTTGCTCACATGGTTTGGGGCGGCGAGGGCTCCTTTATCGGCGACATCATCGGCGCACTCGACTTTGCCGGTGGCGACGTGGTACATATTTCGTCCGGTCTGACGGGCCTGATTCTCTGCCTGATGCTCGGCCGTCGTCGTGGCTTTGGCGTGGTGAGCTACCGTCCGCATAACGTGCCGTTTGTGGCGCTGGGCGCCGGCCTGCTTTGGTTTGGCTGGTTTGGCTTTAACGGTGGCAGCGAGTTTAAGGCCAACGCCGTGGCGGCACTCGCCATCCTCAACACCGTGACGGCCAGCGCGGCGGGCATGGTCTCGTGGCTTGCCGTCGAGCGCGTGCACACCGGTCGCCCCACGCTGGTGGGTGCCAGCACCGGTCTGGTTGCGGGCCTTGTGGTGGTCACGCCGGGCGCGGGCTTTGTCGAGCCGTGGGCAGCGCTGGTTATGGGCCTGATCGTGTCTCCCGTCTGCTACCTGGCCATCAGCCATCTTAAGACCAAGTTTGGCTACGACGATGCACTCGACGCGTTCGGTTGCCACGGCATCGGCGGCATCCTGGGCGGCGTGCTCACGGGCCTGTTCTGTGTGCCGGAGCTCTCGTGGACCGGTAAGGGCGGTCTGTTCTACACGGGCGATGTGTCGCTGCTC
>ENA-OQJF01000486-OQJF01000486.1-human-gut-metagenome-genome-assembly--contig:-NODE-486-length-10274-cov-2.298512_pt1 | contig 10274 bp, 8 predicted proteins | sample MGYA00242595_ERZ504761 | MGnify/ENA primary metagenome ERZ504761 (study PRJEB26092, sample SAMD00036367) | human gut metagenome | host: Homo sapiens | study: EMG produced TPA metagenomics assembly of...
CAAATTAATTATCTACATTTACGGTCATGACAAAAAGATATGGCATTTACAAACAGAACGTACACAACATAAAAAAACATCTACAATGAAAAAAATCCTATTCTTATTAACGATCCTTGTTTCAATTCCCGCTTTTTCACAAAGCGCCGATGAACGTATAGGAGCTTTTTTAAATCAAGCGGATTGGTTCGGACTTGAAAAAAACTATCCGATACTAAAAGACTCCATGCAGGCGGATTTCCTAAAGCTAATGTCCGAGGCACTGATCGGCTATTACTTCAATCGTCCGGATGAAGCCCTGCAAAGCATCCATAAACTACTGGTCAACCACCAAGCCGAGATTGGCGGTCAAAATGCACTTAACATGGCTATCCTCGCATGTCAGATTGATGGTCTCAAAGGGAATTATGCCACAGCCGCACAAAACTCGCGAAGCATTATGGAACAACTCAAACAGCAAAATGCAGAACAAGGAATGTACAAAAGCCTCGAAGGTATCTGTTATTTCTATGATCAGTTGAAGAACATTCCGGCTCCGGGCATCACATGTCCGCAAGAGGATATCATCATTCCTGTCGATATCAAGAAAGTGAAATTACCGACAAGCATCGAGCCCAAAGGATGGCGCGGTACGACAATTCTAATACCTGTGACCATAAACGGAAAAACCTATCAATTTATTTTCGATACAGGAGCCGGAACAAGCTACATGTCGCAACGCATGGCTAAAGAAACAGGTGTACGCATTTTAAGTGATTCTTTGGAAATAAATTCCAATTTACCCGGAGCCATGACGGGAAATTTCGGAACTTTGGAGAATATGCAAATCGGGAGCATTACTTTCCATAACTCCCTCATCACCATAGCACCCCCCAATGCGTTTGACAGTATTATGATAGTTGACGCGGTTCTCGGTATGGATTTTATCGGCTTATTCGATGAAGTCCGCATTTATCCCAAAGATAAAAAAATCGTTTTTCCCAAGAGCTCCACACCTCTCCCATCTTACGGACGTAACTTGATGAAGGTTGACCGTGCACTGAAGCTGAAAGCCCAGGCAAACGGCGAAACACTTATGCTGCATTTCGATACGGGCAACAGCACAGCCGGATTGTTTTATCAGTATTACGAAAAGCATAAGACCGAATTCGAGAGTATCGGCAAAAAAGAAAAAATAACCGGTGGCGGATTCAATCATGTCGTTACAAAAGATATATTACGTTTGCCCTCATTCGATATGGAGATTGGAGATGCAACCGCCCACTTAAAAAATCTCGCAGTGGATATTACCCCCAACGGCATCCCGGCCGAAGATGACGGAAACATCGGCATGGATATGATCAATCAATTTGATTGCGTAACGATCAATCTAAAAGACATGTTCTTAAAACTCGAATAGTGTCTCAATCAGGACTACTGTAAACAGGGGGCTTCGGACAATGCCGTCAGAAAAGACGAAACAGAGTACCGAAGCCCTCATTATTTCTTCTTTTTCTTTTCGGAATCCCAACAATGAAAATGCAAAATTCATCCTCCACGCCTAACATTCATAAAAATATTTCTATATATTTGTACTTAATTACACTTACATAAATTAAAAATAAAGATGAAAAAGTTATTTGCATTATTATTCATTTCTATGATTTTCGGGAATGATAATGGCCCAGATCCCGGAGGTTTCGGGCACTATTGTGTTTAAAAAGGACGGACAGCCCGTCGTTGGGGCATTGGTGAGCGTATTAGGAACAGATATCAGCACCATCACAGACGTCGACGGACGTTTTACTTTAAAAGAAATCCCCGAAAAGGCACAGAGAATACGGGTAAAATACATCGGTATGCAACCCAAAGACGTAAAAATAAGACCCATAATGAATGTTACCCTCGACTTAGAGAAAAAACTGGCATTCTTTATACAAGCCGGGGTTGGAGTCAGCGGATACAATCTTGAAAACAATAACGAAGACATCTATGGAGGCAACAATCATTTATACATCCAGGGCGGAGTCGGATTGAACTATAATTTCTCAACCTATTTTTCATTGCAGCCTTCTGTCAATGTGGTGGCCAAAGGTTGTAAGAACATGGGCAGAAGAGGCTCCGATGGCCAAGGAGAAATCACTGTCGACCCTGTATATCTGGAAATCCCTGTCCTGATAGCCGCCCGCTTCATCATATCGGATTTCGGCCGACTGATTTTCAATGCAGGCCCGTATGCCGCCATCGGAATAGCCGGCAAAGGAAAATACACCGACGAATGGGAGGGGACAAGCATGAAATTCGATCTGTTTAGCGGTGACGAAGCCGTTCTCAAACGGTTCGATGCAGGAGTGCAGGCAGGGTTTGCTTACGAAATCAAACACATCGGTTTCTCGTACACTTTCGGATACGGACTCCTAAAACCATTTAAAGAATGGAATAAAGAATGGGGAGCGACTCCACACAACATCAGCCACAACTTCGGACTTAAATATATATTCTGATACAGTCCGGATAGCGTCATAGAAAAAGAAAGCACTTGAGAAAGGGTGTTTCATAACTCACCACAGATTACACAAAACGATTTTAATCTACTGATAACCAATACTATTTATCTGTATAAATCCGTGTAATCTGTGGTGAATACGACTTTCGACACATCTCCTCTTTTATAAAAAGATCCAATTGACCTGAATCAATCCATCCCTCCCATTACAAAATTCCCCCAAAGGACACAGAACAAAATCGCTTTATTACAGTTTATTAAAATACGAATCATTCTTATTTCGATCCGGAAGCAAAAACGAGCAAAAGTATTGCAGAATGGAAGACCGGGTAAAATAAATAGATATAAGACATGCTTTTTATAAAAACAAAAATCAAAAAGACATATCTTTGTGCGGTAACAATACAAAAGGATACATAAATCAATCAATATTGATAAAAATGGCAAGAGCGATTCAATTCACCAAGATGCATGGAACAGGGAATGATTACATCTATGTAAATACTCTCAGATTTCCAATCGCCCGTCCCGAAAAGGCAGCCATCGAATGGAGCGCTTATCATACGGGAATCGGAAGTGACGGACTTGTGTTGATCGGACACTCGGATAAAGCGGATTTCAGTATGCGCATATTCAATGCCGACGGTTCGGAGGCCATGATGTGTGGCAATGCAAGCCGATGCATCGGCAAATATCTCTATGAATACGGACTGACCTCCAAAAACGTTATCACACTGGACACCCTCTCGGGCATCAAAATATTGGAACTACACCTTGAAGGACGGACCGTGGAAACTGTAACGGTCGACATGGGGGTACCACTGGAAACCGGTACGATTGACTTCGATGGCGAATTTCCGTTCCTTTCTACCCAAGTGTCAATGGGCAACCCGCATCTCGTCACTTTTGTGGACGACATCCGGACCGTCAATCTTTCGGAGATGGGACCGAAGCTGGAAAAACAATCCTCTGTTCCCCGACCGTACAAATGTAGAGTTTGCCCAGATAACGGGAGAGAATACAATCCGGATGCGGGTTTGGGAAAGAGGATCGGGCATCACACAAGCCTGCGGGACAGGTGCCTGCGCTACAGCCGTAGCCGCACACCTCACGGGACGGACGGGGCGAACCGTTAACGTAGTAATGGACGGAGGCACACTGACCATAGAATGGGACGAAGCAACAGGCCATATATCTATGACCGGACCGGCCGTAAAAGTTTTCGATGGAACCATAGAACTGAGAGAATAGTTACCCATAAAATCAGGTATCAACCCAACTGAAAAGCTAAAACAAGAACAATATGGCATTAGTAAACGAACATTTTTTGAAATTACCGGGAAGCTATCTGTTCTCGGACATAGCAAAGAAAGTCAATACTTTTAAAATAACGCACCCAAAGCGGGACATCATCCGGCTGGGGATCGGTGACGTGACCCGTCCCCTGCCCAAAGCCTGTATCGAAGCCATGCACAAGGCAGTCGAAGAGATGACATCGGCCGAAACTTTCCGCGGATACGGCCCCGAACAAGGATATGACTTCCTGATCGAAGCCATCATCAAAAACGATTATGCTCCGCGCGGCATACATCTTTCACCTACAGAGGTATTTGTCAACGACGGTGCCAAAAGCGATACGGGCAATATCGGAGATATCCTCCGGCACGATAACAGCGTAGGTGTCACAGACCCCATTTATCCGGTCTACATTGACAGTAACGTCATGTGCGGACGTGCCGGAGTATTGGACACCGAAAGCGGAAAGTGGAGCAACGTCACTTATATGCCCTGCACTGCCGAAAATCATTTTATTCCGGCCATTCCGGAGAAGCGTATCGACATTGTATACCTCTGCTACCCCAACAACCCGACCGGTACGACGCTGACAAAGGCGGAACTGAAGAAATGGGTGGATTACGCATTGGCCAACGACACCCTGATTTTGTTTGATGCAGCCTATGAAGCTTACATCCGGGAACCGGACATCCCCCACTCCATCTACGAAATAAAAGGGGCCAAGAAATGTGCCATCGAATTTCGCAGTTTCTCAAAAACAGCAGGCTTCACAGGAGTGCGTTGCGGATATACCGTCGTACCGAAAGAGCTGACAGCAGCCACGCTCGAAGGAGAACGCATCCCCCTGAACCGGTTGTGGAACCGCCGGCAATGCACCAAATTCAACGGTACGTCGTACATTACGCAACGTGCGGCAGAAGCGATCTACACTCCTGAGGGAAAAAAACAGATTCAGGAAACAATCAATTACTACATGACCAATGCCCGGATCATGAAAGAGGGCCTGGAATCTACCGGCCTGAAAGTGTACGGAGGGGTGAACGCACCCTATTTATGGGTAAAGACTCCAAAGGGAACAAGCTCGTGGCGCTTCTTTGACCAGATGCTATACGAAACCAACGTAGTAGGAACTCCGGGAGTCGGATTCGGCCCCAGTGGAGAAGGATACATCCGCCTGACAGCATTTGGCGAGCGGGATGATTGTATCGAAGCGATGCGACGCATCAAGAACCGACTGTAATGACAGGCAGTCATGTCACCACAGATTACACGGATTTTCACAGATTAATAATTTATTTCATTGAAAATCAAATTAAAGCATCTGTGTTAATCTGTGTAATCTGTGGTGAATACTTGCCCCATCTTTCTTCTATTATTCGATAATCTCCGCATCCTCAATCTCTCCTTTCAGGGGAGTCTTGGGACGACGGCGGGCAAACTTGAACCAGTTGATCAGCTCGGAGACGGCATAAACCAAACTACTGACACCGATAATCATAAAGGCCGTATTACGTGCTCCGGTAGGATTAAACAGGGCTACGATACCCGCTATCAGGATCAAGACCGGTATCACATAGAAACCTCCCGGAACGGGCGTCCAACGACGTGCCATCGAAAGAGAGGCAATCTGCTGCACACCTCCCATAATCAGGATAAAGCCCAATAGGAACATCAGTACGTCGGCAAAGAACCCCGGCATCGTGACCAGCCAAAGTCCGAATAGCAGACTGCCCACTCCCTCGATGGGGAAACGGCGGGACACACCCGGTTCCGGCTTTGTTCCGAAATAGCCGATCAGCACAATAAATCCCGGAATCAGGAACAGGACGCCGATGGTTATGACAATATAGTTAATTGCCGCATCCGGCCAGAGTACCAGTACCAGACCGATGACAAGCGCACAAATAGTGCGGATAAGAGAATAATTCATTGATTTCATATCTTACATTTTTTTAACGGGCTATCCCGCATACATTCTGCGAATATACGTGTTTCTGTCTACATATAAAAAGAACAAATGAATTTGTAATAAGTTCATAGCAAGATTGTAATATCTATTACATCATGCAAGCGTACTTTGCAAAAAAATAAGTAAACTCTTATCCGAATGAAATACAGACGAAGCGAAACGTAAAAAGACTTTATGTAGAACGGGACATCAGTTGGATGTATTTCAATCAACGCATTTTGCTTGAAGCTGCCCGCCCGGAAGTTCCGTTACTGGAACAACTTACCTTTCTGGGCATTTACTCTAACAATTTAGACGAGTTCTTCCGCGTTCGCGTAGCTACACTGAACCGCATTGTAGAGTACGATGACAAGAACATCCGTGAAGAGCGTGACACGGCCGCACGCACCTTGAAACAGATCGGAAAGCTGCACAATCAATACTACCGGCAGTTTGAAGAAACGTTCGCTTCGATCATGGAGAAGTTAAAGCAAGAAAACATCCACGTCATCAAAGATACCGAACTGACACCGGAACAGGAACACTTCATCACTTCACTCTACCGGAACCGGCTGAATGGGTCTACCAATCCGCTCTTTCTTACTAAAACGTCCCGTCATACGGACGACCAGACCGATGAAGACATCTACCTTGCCATCCGCCTGTTGCGCAAAGACAGTGAGGGAAAAGTGAAAATGAAAGATTATGCCGTCATCGGGCTCCCCACCGCCGAGTTCGGACGCTTCATCCGCCTGCCGGATTCGGAAGGCAAAACCTATCTGATGTTTCTGGACGACGTTATCCGCTACTGCTTGCCGATGATCTTCATAGGCATGAATTATACGGACTATGAAGCTTACACTTTCAAGTTCACCAAAGACGCCGAAATGGAGATAGACAGTGATCTGCGTACAGGTGTGCTCCAAAAAATATCGAAGGGGATCAAAAGCCGGAAACGGGGCGAACCGATCCGTTTCGTCTATGACAAAGAGATGCCGAAAGATCTGCTGCGAAAGCTGACCGACCGCCTCAACGTGGATAAAAACGACACCCGTGTAGCAGGCGGGCGCTATCATAACTTCAAAGACCTGATGAAGTTTCCCGACTGCGGACGGTCCGACCTGAAATATCCTGCCTGGCCTCCCGTCTTCAAACAGGAACTGAACGGGACAGAAAGTATCCTGAGACTGATCAGGAAACAGGACCGGTCGCTGCATTACCCCTATCAATCGTTCGATACCGTGATCCGTGTATTGCGCGAGGCAGCCATCAGCAAAGAAGTGAAAAGCATCAAGATGACTCTCTATCGCCTGGCCAAAGACTCGAAGGTAGTGAAAGCTCTGATCTGCGCCGCACAAAACGGAAAAAAGTAACGGTTATCATCGAATTGCTCGCCCGTTTCGACGAAGCGTCCAACATCAGCTGGAGCAAACGCATGCAAGAGGCAGGAATCAAAGTGATATTCGGAGTGGAAGGTCTGAAAATCCACTCCAAGCTGGTACATATCGGAACACGGTTTGGCGACCTGGCCTGTATCAGCACCGGAAATTTTCATGAAGGAAACGCACGGATGTATACCGATTTCACCATCATGACAGCACATCGCTCCATTGTGAGGGAAGTAGACCGGGTATTCGACTTCATAGAGAAGCCCTACCTCCCGGTGAACTTCAAGGAACTGCTCGTGTCGCCCAACGATATGCGCAAACGGCTGACAGCCCTGATCAACCAAGAAATCAAGAACAAGCGACAGGGAAAAGAGGCATACATCCTTGCCAAAGTGAACCATATTACCGACCGGATACTGATACAGAAACTCTACGAAGCTTCGACAGCCGGTGTACAAACAGACCTGGTGGTCCGGGGCAACTGCTCCCTGGTGACCGGCATCCCGGGAGTCAGCGACAACATCCGGATCAACGGCATCATCGACCGTTATCTGGAACATCCGCGCATCTTCATCTTCGCCAATGGAGGGGAAGAAAAATACTATATAGGATCGGCCGACTGGATGCCCCGCAATCTGGACAACCGCATCGAAGTGCTTACGCCTGTATACGACAAAGTGATACAAGCAGAACTGAAACGTGTGGTCTGCTACGGACTTCGCGACACAGCCAAAGGGCGAATCGTGGACGGAAGCGGCGAGAACAAGACTTGGGAAAACAGCGATGCACCTTTCCGCTCGCAGGAAGAATTATACAAATACTATAAAGAATCAGAATGAAAAAGGTAAACTATGCCGCCATCGACATTGGCTCCAATGCCGTGCGGCTACTGATAAAGAGTGTAAATGAAGAGGGTTCGCCCGAGGGTTTGTTGAGGAAAGTCCAACTGATACGCATTCCCCTCCGGCTGGGCGAGGACGCTTTCACCACCGGAGAAATATCAGAAGGGAAAGCAGAAAAACTGATCCGGCTGATGAAAGCCTACAAGCAACTGATGAAAATATTCGAAGTTTCGGATTACCGTGCCTGCGCCACATCTGCCATGCGCGATGCACGCAACGGAAAAGAAATCACGCGCAAGATAGAAAAGAAACCGGCATCCGTGTCGAAATCATCGACGGTCAGGAAGAAGCGCATATCGTCTACGATAACCACATCGAACAGCTTTTTGCTTCGGGCCAGAATTATCTGTATGTCGATGTCGGCGGCGGCAGCACAGAAATCAATCTGATCTGTGACTCCGAACTCAAAAGTTCACGCTCCTACAACATCGGAACCGTGCGCATGCTCAGCGGCATGGTGAAAAACGAAGAAAAAGAGCAAATGCGAACCGACCTCCAGGCATTGGCTGCCGAATATGCTCCCATACAGATCATAGGATCGGGAGGCAATATCAATAAGCTTTTCCGGCTGGCGGACAAAAAGGATAAGAACAGTCTTTCCTCCCGATTGAATCGTTGAAGGAAATCTGCGAAACCTTGAAAGCGCTATCAAAAGAAGAACGGATCAAGCAGTTCAAACTGAAACCCGACCGGGCGGATGTAATTGTTCCGGCAGCGGAAATTTTTCTGGAAAGTGGCAAAACAAGTAAATGCAACGGGGATCACAGTCCCGACAATCGGACTGTCGGACGGTATCATCGACAGCCTCTATACCAAGAATATGCGCATGGAAACGGACGCTAAATAAAACGGGGCACCACAGATTACACAGATTAACACAGATTATTTATCGTGTTGATTCATGGTATAAAAGAATCTATACAAATGTGAGCTATGATTCACCACAGATTACACGGATTTTCACAGATTAATAATTTATATTCACCGGGAATTAAATAATCTGTGTTAATCTGTGTAATCTGTGGTGAAATGCAAAAGCCTATAGCGAGCTTTTCAGTATTTCCTTTGCAACCGCTCCGGTGACATCTTCATTCTCGCCATATCTCACGCCACGTTCATTGAAGCGGCGTTCTATTTCGTCAATTGTTTCCATGCCGATGCCCTCTTCACTTAAGCGGGTGGTCAATCCCAGTGAACGGAAAAATTCTTCGGTGCGGCGGATAGCTTCATCGATGCGTTCGTCACGGCTTCCGGACGTAATGCCCAGCACCCTCTCTCCATATTGCAGAATCTTGTCACCTTTTGCTTTACGGAGCACACGCAACGTACCGGGGAAGACAATGACCAGTGTGTGTCCGTGGGTCAAGCCATGCAACGCAGTCAGTTCATGCCCGATCATGTGTGTAGCCCAATCCTGAGATACTCCCATGGCGATAAAGCCGTTCAGTGCCATAGTGGCCGACAGCATAAAATCGGACATCAACTGATAATCGTGCTGATTCTCACGGATCTTGGGAGCTATTTCCATCAAGGTCTGCAAAATGCCTTCCGCCCAACGGTCCATTACCCGGCTCTGTCCCGGAGTAGTCATATATTGCTCCATCACATGCACAAACGTATCGGCAATTCCACAAGCCACCTGATGGGGCGGCAAAGTAAACGTCACTTCCGGATCGAGGATAGAGAACAGAGGATAATTGGAATAGAAAGGATATTTTTCTTTGGTTTCATGGCGCGAAATCACGGCTCCGCTATTCATTTCCGATCCTGTGGCAGGCAGGGTAAGAACAGTGGCAAGAGGGACGGTGCGGGTCACCGGACGCCCGGCAAGTACCAGATCCCAGGCGTCGCCGTCATACAGCAGTCCGGCGGAAATCAGCTTGGTGCCATCAATGACCGATCCTCCTCCTACTGCAAGCAGATAGTCCACCTTTTCCTCCTTTCCGAGAGCGATGGCCTTACGCAAGGTCTCGATGGAAGGGTTGGGTTCAATTCCCCAAAACTCTACAGTGAAATGATTTTTCAGTGCTTCTTTCACCTGGTCATATACACCATTCTTTTTCACACTACCACCACCGAAGGTAATCATCACCCGTTTGTCCGCCGGTATTTCTTCACTCAAGCGACTGATCATCCCGCGTCCCATGATCAGTTTTACGGGATTCTGAAAAATAAAATTATCCATAGGTTATTACTTTATATCGTCATTTGTACAGAATTCAATCTGATACAAAAATAATACGTCTCTTTCCTAG
>ENA-OQJF01000488-OQJF01000488.1-human-gut-metagenome-genome-assembly--contig:-NODE-488-length-10259-cov-3.133241_pt1 | contig 10259 bp, 13 predicted proteins | sample MGYA00242595_ERZ504761 | MGnify/ENA primary metagenome ERZ504761 (study PRJEB26092, sample SAMD00036367) | human gut metagenome | host: Homo sapiens | study: EMG produced TPA metagenomics assembly of...
CATCTGCGGTAGTAGACAAGATTGATTATGCAGCTTCCGGTGGTGTAGCCAATCCCGAATCAGTAGTAAAAGCGATTCTTGCCGGCGCTTCAGCTGTGGAAGTGTGCAGCGCAATCTATCAAAACACCAACGCATTCATCGGAGAAGCCAACCGTTTCCTCTCCGCCTGGATGGAAAGAAAAGGATTCAACAATATCGCTCAATTCAAAGGTAGACTGAATATTAAAGATGTAAAGGGCGTTAATACATTTGAACGCACCCAATTCCTGAAATATTTCGGAAAGAAAGAATGATAAAGAGTGAATTATAAATAATGAACGGTGAACTCATTGCAGCATGACAGCTCAATTTGTTCACCGTTCGTCGTTTACAGTTTATCGTTTAATAAAGATTATCTGTTTATAGCAAGTTACTCGCCAGTTCACTCAACTCACTACGTTCGCCCTTCAACAGGTTGACGTGCGCAAAGATATTCTGATCTTTCATGCGGTCAATCATATATACCAGCCCGTTAGACTGGCTATCCAGATAAGGCTGGTCAATCTGTTGGATATCTCCGGTAAATACCATTTTCGTACCTTCTCCCGCACGAGTGATAATCGTTTTTATTTCGTTCGGAGTCAGGTTCTGCGCTTCGTCGATAATACAATACATCTCGCTTAAACTGCGTCCACGGATAAAAGCCAGAGCCTCAATTACCAGTTGCTCGCTCTTTTGCATATCCTCAATGCGTTTCACCTCTGTGGAGTTCGTCGCAAACTGACGTTTGATTACATTCAAGTTGTCGAACAACGGTTGCATGTAAGGAGCCACTTTTTCCTGTGCGTCTCCCGGAAGGAAACCGATATCCTTATTCGAAAGTGCCACTACCGGACGTGCCAGTAATATCTGTTTGTAATCGGTCAATTTACCCAAAGCGGCAGCCAATGCCAATAAAGTCTTGCCCGTTCCCGCCTTTCCCGTCAGTGCCACCAGTTTCACATTCGGGTCATTCAGAATTTCAAAAGCAAAACTTTGTTCGGCGTTCCGGGGCTCGATTCCATAATTCTTGCCTTTCATCACCCGGCAGATAGAATGAGTAAAAGGATTATAACGTGCCAATACACTATTACGATCACTCTTCAGCACAAAACATTCATTCGGATGAATCAGATCCTTAAAGTCAAACTCGCTCAAGTCGAGTCCCTCTTTAGAAGAATAGATACGGTCGATCAATGCCGGATCTACATTTTCAAATATTTCATTGGATTTTTCAAAGACATCCACATTCACGACCTTATCTGTGATATAATCCTCACAAAGAAGTCCGATAGAACGGGCCTTCATACGCAAATTCACATCCTTGGTCACCAGAATAGACTTCATTTTCGGATATTTCGCCGTCAGATATTCAGTTGCCGCGAGAATCAGATGATCCGGTTTCCTGATAGGGAAAGACTCCCATACTTTAGTAGCCGGCACATTGCTGGTCACAACAAACAAACGTCCCAATCCTTCTCCCAGTTTCACCCCTTCGGAGAAAAGTTCGTCGCTTGTCAACACATCCAGTTCACGTACAAACTCACGAGCATTGAAATTAATCTGCTCGTTTCCCTTCTTAAACTTATCCAGTTCTTCGAGTACGACAAGAGGGAGATAGATATCATTTTCCTGAAAGTTCTTCAAGCAATTGTAGTCGTGAAGAATAACATTTGTGTCCAACACAAAATTTTTCTTAGTTCCCATGGTTTCTTTAAATTTAAATGTTGATATTTGCACTCTCATTCACCAATCCCGCATATAAAGTTGAATTGGTGGTTCTAAAGATAAACAAATTAGCGGGCAATAAAGATTGCCCGAAGTTAAATATTATAAAACATGGATTATCAGAACACTTTAAAGTACTTATATGAGAGTATGCCTATGTTTCAGCAGATAGGTGGAAAAGCATATAAGCCGGGATTAGAGACAACACACAAATTAGATGAACATTTCGGATATCCTCATCAACAATTCAAGACGATACATATCGCCGGAACGAACGGAAAAGGTTCCTGCTCCCACACTATTGCGGCAGTATTGCAGTCGGCCGGATATCGGGTCGGATTATTTACTTCCCCTCATCTGGTGGACTTCCGAGAACGTATCCGCATCAACGGAGAAATGATACCGGAAGAATATGTAGTAAACTTTGTCGCAGATCACCGTTCCTTCTTCGAGCCACTGCATCCTTCATTTTTCGAGTTGACCACCGCAATGGCATTCCGTTATTTTGCCGATCAGAAAGTAGACGTGGCAGTGATCGAAGTTGGCATGGGCGGACGGCTGGACTGTACCAATATCATCCAGCCCGACTTATGCATCATTACCAACATCGGCTTCGATCATATGCAATATTTGGGCGATACATTACCCAAAATAGCCAAAGAGAAAGCAGGGATTATCAAAGAAGGAGTTCCGGTAGTTATCGGACGGGCAAAAGGTCACGTGAAGCGCGTGTTCACAATAAAGGGAAAAAAAGTAAATGCTCCTGTCATATATGCACAATCCATTGCCCCATACAACTGCATGGACTGGCTTTCCTATTCACAATCACAAGAATTAAGAGAACGGCTGACTAATATCCAACAAACTTTGTATGAATCGGTAGAAGATAAAGACGAAAATTTCGAACAAAATTTCCGGGAGCTATGTCTGTTTTTAAATCCGGCAGACAGCATGCACGCGCTGGACAAAATACTTGATAAAAGAAAAGATGCCATCCGAATTACAAATGGCATGTTTCCTTGCGGACTTTTTATGGAGTTAAGTGGTATTTACCAGTTTGAAAATTGCCTCACAATACTAACAGCCCTCGAAGAATTAGAAAGAATAGGCTATCGCATTCTTCCCAAAGACTATCTCAACGGTTTCTCCGATGTATGCCAACTCACCGGACTAATGGGACGTTGGCAAAAGGTGTACAGTTATCCGGATATTATTTGTGATACCGGACACAATGTTGACGGAATTAAATACATCTGCGAACAACTCGATTTTTACCAACAGACTCTCAAGCAGCAACTCCATTTCGTATTCGGCATGGTCAACGACAAAGACATAAGCAGCGTTCTGAAATTGCTACCGAAAAATGCTATCTATTATTTTACCAAAGCAAGTGTGAAACGGGCGCTTCCGGAAAACGAGCTCTTGAAACAGGCAGAAGAAGCGGGATTGACAGGAACGGCCTACCCTACTGTGGTAGATGCCGTACAGGCAGCTAAAAAGAACTGCCTCCCTAAAGACCTTATCTTCGTGGGAGGCAGCAGTTTCATTGTCGCCGATTTGTTAGCGAACCGCGATACACTCGATCTCCACTAACGCATCCTTTGGCAGAGCTTTTACGGCAACCGCCGAACGTGCCGGAAAAGCTCCGTCGAAATATGTAGCATACACGCCGTTCATCCCGGCAAAGAAAGACATATCTTGAAGGAATACAGTTGTTTTGACAATGTTTCCCATTGTCAAACCTGCTTCTTCAAGAATATGTTTTATATTCTCTAACGACTGACGTGCCTGTTCTTCAATACCTTCCGCCATTTTTCCGGTAGCAGCGTCAATAGGCAACTGTCCGGACACAAAGATCATTCCATTTGCTTCTATCGCCTGACTGTAAGGTCCGATAGCTCCCGGAGCCTTCTCACTACAAATTACTTTTTTCATATTTATTTCTTTTTCTGTTTTATTGATTTTCAAAGATAGCAAAAAAAGCCTCTCACAAAACGAATTTTGCAAGAGGCCGTCTATTTCTTCTTAAAAAAGATTATTCAGCTTTTTCTTCTTCAACAGCAGGAGCTGCTTCAACCGGTTTTTCAACTTTTACTTCTTCTCTTGCAACATTCACCGTTACATTTACCGAAGAAGGCTGTGCTTGATACGGCATACGGTTTTTCGGATCTTCACCATATTGGTTAGGGCCTACCGTACCGTCTGCAAACAACATATAAAGTCCGAATAGTGCGTTAACAATAGGAACAAACATCAGCAGAATCAACCAACCTGACTTGTCCAGGTCGTGCAAACGTTTTACCCCCTGTGCCAAAGAGAACCACATGGAAGCAACCAATGCAGCAAGACCGATCAACAAACCGAATACCGAACCACCTGCAGATCCCATACCCGCACCTAAAATAAAGGTACCGATACCCAATGCCCATGCAATACTAAACACTATACCACCAACAATGCCTGACAGGAAATATTCGATTCTACGAATACGACCGTCAAAAGAAAAAGGAGCTTTGAACATAATTTATTAAGTTTTATATGAATAAAATAAGTGAATTATTATTCGTGTTTCTCAATATGGAAGCAAAGATATAAAAAAAATTAAATAGAGAAAGCAATTAGGCAAAAAAAACGAAAAAGTGCCCCATTTTCTGTAGAAATCACAATCTCACCCCATCCCATTCCATTACTATCACCCATTCTTTCGGCTGACAAGTTCCGTGAGAACAGTGAGGAACTGTAGCAACCACCAAGTCACAATTGGAAGATAGTACAATTCTTAATTCTTTCAGCAACACATCCAGCTGAATCATTAAATGAAGATACTTCGTCATACACCGGATCACTCGTACATACTGATAAATACACATATCCTCTCCCCGTCTTATTCCCCCCAAAGTTTTTGAGGAAATAGCAAATTCATCCATAAAAAATGCATTAATAAATGCGCTATCTGTATCCATTAAAGCCAATACCAAATTACTTAAAAACTCATAAGGTTTTGTTTTCTTTCGCCATGTCATTCTATGATTAATAATTTTAAATTTTTCAGTTTATATTTGCTTTATCAAGTGCTTTCCACATAGGAAAGTAACCCTATTTTTAATATCCCGACCTTTGCTCCCGCTATCTGATAGTCAGGTAGCACAATCTTACAAAAAACAATTTTATATGAAAGTTCTAGAAGAAATCAAAGTCTCGGTTTATGAAAATGTGTATTCAAAAAAGCCCAAAGTCATGTCTTTCCTTGAAGTCATTATTATGTGTATTCATCCTGTTTATGCAACGATTATCAACACCATCCGTAGATATTATGCAGATGGAGATCATGCTGCCGCACAGAAATTGAAAAATCAACTCCCTTGCTTCACTCCGGCAGGTACATTCAATGGAGCGCATGCTATCAAACACTTCCTCCTCCCCAGTCATATTGTCGGACTCGATTACGATCACGTAAAAAATCGTCTGGAAGTCATTCAACGTTGCGCGGCAGACCCGCATACGGTAGCAGCCATAGAAAGTCCGACCGACGGTGTGAAAGTCTTCGCCTATGTAGAAGATATCGAAGGCCGCCATCGTGAAGGTCAGCAATTGGTGAGCCGTTACTACAATCAGTTGCTGGGTCTGGAGAGTGATCCGGCGTGCAAGGACGAAAGCCGTCTGTGTTATTTCAGTTATTCTCCCAATGGATACGTTGCCAGTCTCTATCAGGCATTTACTTTGGAACCATTAATGAGAAAAGAAGAAAACTCCTCTTCCGAAAATGAAAAACTTCCTCCTTTCCCCCTCCAAAACAACCCTACGGAAAATACTTCTGAAGACGAAATCAACAAGTTCATTTCGTCCTATATTTTCCTTCATCCCTTAACAACCGGACAACGCCATTCCAACGTGTTCAAACTAGCCTGTGAAGCCTGCCGCCGCCACTATCCGCAAGAAAGCATATTACGCGGGCTAACAGTCTTTTTCGAGCACACAGATTTTCGTGCCGAAGAACTGACAAGCGTATTATCATCTGGTTACAAACAAGTTAACAATCAGACATCCGCAACAGTTCCACCGGCTTATTCCCCCTGTCAAAAAGACATAAGGACAAAAGTCCCCTATGGTACTTTAGAAAACTCCGACAGCACCGAAGAAGCCTATTGGCTGGGAGAAGAATTCAGAAAAGAGACGCCTTTATTTCCTCGTGATTTGTACAATAATCTTCCCGACCTACTGAATGATTGCATCATCGAAGACGCGAGTGACCGCGAGCAAGACATCTCCCTCCTTTCCGATCTCACAGCGCTAAGTGCGGTACTTCCACAAACTTTTGGAATTTATAATCACAAAAAGTATTCCACTCATTTGTTCTGTGTTATCTTTTCTTCTGCCGGTAGTGGCAAAAGCATTGCTCAAACCGGACGCTATCTATTGGAAGAAATACAGGCCGAAATACTGTCTACCAGTGAATCCATGCAAAAAAAACTACCATACAGCGCACAACACTTGGCAAGCAGAATGTCAGACAAAAAAGGAAAAAGGAGATACATATTCCGAAGAACCTCAAAGACCTCCTTTCAAGATGTTATTCATCCCCGCCACTACCAGTTACACCCGCATGCAAATTCAGATGCAGGACAACGGTTCGCAGGGAAGCATCATTTTCGATACGGAAGCGCAAACACTCTCCACAGCCAATCATCTGGATTGTGGGAACTTCGACGATATGCTCCGCAAAGCTTTTGAGCACGAAAACATTGATTCTTCCTATAAAGCCAACGGTATCAGTCCGGTTTATATCCGTCATCCTAAATTAGCCTTACTTCTGACGGGTACTCCCGGACAGATAGACAGTTTGCTAAGCAGTTGCGGGAACGGACTCCCCAGCCGTATTCTGACTTACACTTTCCGTGAAATTCCTCACTGGAAAGAAATGGGCGATGATTGCATTTCATTAGAAGACTCTTTCAAGCCGATTGCTCATCGTGTCTACGAACTATATAATTTCTGCCTGGCCCATCCTGTTCTATTTCATTTCACCCGTCCACAATGGCACCGTCTGAATGAGATTTTCTCACACATGCTGTCCGAGGTAGCCATGGAAGGCAATGATGATCTCCAAGCCGTAGTGAAACGCTATGCCTTTCTGGTGATGCGTATCAGCATGATTCAAACCCGTATCCGGCAATTTGAAGCTAATGATCTTTCTCCCGAAATTTATTGTATAGATGCTGATTTCGAGCGTTCTCTTCAAATTGTCCTGTGTTGTTACGAGCATAGCCGTCTGTTACACTCATCCATGCCGGTCCCTTCGGTCCGTCCACTGAAAAATCCAAACGTTATTCGCAATTTCGTCAATGAGTTGCCAGATAGCTTCACTACAGACGAAGCGATCCAGCTTGGCGCAAAACACGATTTCAATCTCCGTAAGGTAACACGTCTTCTAAAATCGCTTAACGGAATAAAGATCAGTAAGATATCTCATGGTTCCTATATCAAGTTGAACAAGCAATAGTCACAACTGTCTTTTTTGTCCTTTTGTCCTTTTGGAAAATCGGAAAAACATTGGAGGATTTGAAAAAAACATCTCAATAATTGAAATCAAACATTGGGAAGTTTCGATACAAATCTCCCAATGTTTTTTCTATTTATCTATGCGCCTGTATACGTCACTATGCGTCATGCCGATTCCCCGATGTATTACTTTTGTCATGTAATCGATTACAAAGTTATCAGAAATTAACAATTAAAATTTAAAAAGTTATGGCACAGAATTACACTCTCATGGCTCGCAAGAACCTGTTGAAACCTGATGAAACTCCGAAGTACTATGCAGTGGCGCGTAGTGGTCGTAAAGTGACTGTCAAGGAAGTCTGCAAACGAATCTCCGAACGTTCCTCTTATTCAAAAGGAGAATTGGAAGGTTGTATCGGTGAGTTTCTGCTCGAAATAGTCAACGTACTGGATGAAGGAAATATCGCCCAAATGGGTGACCTGGGCAATTTCCGCATGAGCATCAAAACGGGCACTCCTACCGATACGGTAAAGGAATTCAAGACATCGTGCATCGATAAGGGCAAAGTACTCTTTTATCCCGGAAGTGATCTCCGCAAATTGTGTAAGACGCTGGATTATACATTGTATAAGAGCGATTCTTCGGCAGATTCGGACAAAGATCCGCTTCCTGATGACGGTGACGACAATCAAGGAGGTTCCGGCAGTGGGGTAACTCCGGATCCGTCAGTATAATCAACCGATTATTGTTGGGTTATTGAGTTCAAAATGTATAAGTATTTATTCTTTAATTTAAATTCGTATGAAAAAGCAACTTTGGAAAAACATCCTCCAGTTTATTGTAACTATTGCAACGTCGGTCATTTCGGCCTTGGGTGTAACGTCCTGTATGGGACAGTAATCTTCTGATCATCTATATGGAAAAACCAGAAGATAATTATCTCCCCCGTGAGATTAAGTTATTGGTGATTCATTGCAGCGCAACGCGCTGCAATGTTCCTTTCACCGTAGAACAACTTCGGCAATGTCACCTGCAACGCGGATTCAAGGATATCGGCTATCACTTTTATATCACCCGGGACGGAGAGCTTCATCACTGCCGTCCGATATCAGAGCCGGGTGCACACGTGAGAGGCTTCAACCGACACAGCATAGGCATTTGCTATGAAGGCGGACTGGACGAAAATGGGTGTCCGGCAGATACAAGAACCCAAGCGCAGCGCTTTGCATTGCTCGACCTGTTAACGATACTCAGACATCAGTATCCGGAAGCGCAAATCCTGGGGCATTATCAACTCAGTGCTTCGATTCATAAAGCTTGTCCATGTTTTGACTGTCGCAAGGAGTATATGGATATATAAAAAGAACTACGGGAGCTGTCGAACGTGCAGTCTCCCGTAGTTCTTTTTATGTTTATATCATTTATAAATCTCCCGGCTTTCCCAAGTAATAGGTAATAAGCCGTACTTCTCTCACAGTAAAAAGCTTTCGTTTTCGGATGAAAGTCCGTAGCCAGTATCTCATCCATCAATGGCTTGCATTTCCGCATCCAACGCCGAAGTTTATTGTACCGAAGCACGGATAGTCAAATCAGGAAAATACATCTGGGCCAACTCTTGTTATTATAACATTTCACTACAAATTCTGAATGTTCCATCGTTTCTTTATTACTGTTTTATATGCTATAAAGTTATAAAAATTAAACATATAAACAAGAAAGACGATACTATTATCCGATATAATGAGAATAAAAGAAAATATCAACTATCTTCACAGACCGTTGATATCGTGGGAAATTAACACCAGATACACCTCCGGTGCCAGGGCGTAAATTAGAAAGGTACCGTCGTACTCTTTCTAATTCACAAATGTAGGAGAATCATGCGTTCAGCATGAAACTAGGGACCTACATTCTCTTCATCTCACATACAAACACTCTATTAGTGCTGATTACATCTCAACATTTTATTTTATACCACTCTTAAAACTTCTTTCCAAAGCAAATGTTTATAAAAGTCTTCACTAATATTTTAAAGTCAAACCACCACGAGCGATGTTGCAGATAAAACAAGTCATACCGCAAACGGCGTAACATCTTGTCCATCGTATCCGTATAACCATTATACAAAGTTGCATACGAAGTCACTCCCGGACGAATCTGATACAAGAACTGATAACGGGGATCATGCTTAATAATCTGATCAATATAAAATTTACGTTCCGGACGGGGACCGATAAAAGCCATATCTCCACAGAAGACATTCCACAACTGTGGCAACTCGTCCAAATGGTGTTCGCGTAGAAATCTTCCTATCTTAGTCAATCGAACATCTCTTCCCCCCGCATAAAGTTGAGGGCCCATAGACTCTGCATCCAATCGCATACTGCGAAACTTATAGATATAAAACGGCCGTCCGAAACGCCCGATACGCTCTTGCTTAAATATAGCTGCCCCACCATCTTCCCGTTTCACAGCTATATAGCAAATCAAAAATAAACGGAGAAAAAACGATCATTAAAACTGCTGCAACGATACAATCCCCTATTCGCTTTACATTGCGCTCAAAAGCATTCATTCCGTCCGGAATGAAGTCCTCACTATACCCCATAATAATTATAAATTGTAAATTTGATAAGTATCTATTAGAACGTTAGTCTATCAATATTGTCCAGTAGCCTTACAACTGATATATATCCATATATGCTTTGACCATCTTATCTACGGTCAAACTTTCATTAAATCGATGTAGAGTATTCGCCGAGAAAAATTTATAAACATAATCATCTTCCAATACGTATTGAATTTTATCAGCAAAAGCCTTTGCTGTATTATCAACAGTATAGCCATTTACACCATTTTCTATCACTTCACTGATTCCCCCCACTTGTGAAGCAACAACTGGTTTTCCAAAACTCATTGCTTCTAGTATAACCATTGGCAATCCTTCGTAATCGGAAGCAAGCATAAAAAGATCTATTTCTTTATTATAAATACCCGCATTAGGAATATTACC
>ENA-OQJF01000490-OQJF01000490.1-human-gut-metagenome-genome-assembly--contig:-NODE-490-length-10228-cov-2.999109_pt1 | contig 10228 bp, 7 predicted proteins | sample MGYA00242595_ERZ504761 | MGnify/ENA primary metagenome ERZ504761 (study PRJEB26092, sample SAMD00036367) | human gut metagenome | host: Homo sapiens | study: EMG produced TPA metagenomics assembly of...
TTACCGCGCGAGCATTCCACCAGACAGGCGGCACTATTCTGCCAAAACGGCGGTCGCCCGCATACAAAGACCAAAGCGGGCTATTGACCTGAGCGATATCGTCGATTTTGATGGCGATCAAACCAGCCTTGCGCGCCACGCGACGCATTTCGCCAATGGCGTTGACCAGGGCGTGAATATCGCCCAAGCCGGTCACGGAATCGGTCGTATCTGCCAAGCTTCGGTTGATGATAATGCCCACATACATGCCGGGCTCGGTATCGGTGCCGTCCAAGCGGTAGCCCGTGCAGTCGCAAAGCACGTATTTTCCGGTGGCATCCATTACGCGATACTGCATGTAGTGGAAGTGCCACGTGCCGTTTATCACCATGTCGAGCTCGACACGTACGTTGTCGCGGTCCTCGGGATGAACGCGGGCGAGCCACATGTCGAGTGAGTTAAAAGGGTGCTGGGAGGGCAGGTCAAAATCGCGCACGGCGTTAACCGACCATTGCGATTCTCCCGTATCGAGATTGAGGATAAACGGATAGCGCGTCTCGGAGCTCATGGAGATCGCTTGGAACACCCGGTCGTTGCAGGGAAGCTGATCGACGATTGGGCGTTGCGGCGCGTCATCGTCTTTCGGTTGCTGCACACGATGCATAAGCTTATAGCGATACATCTTGCGATCGGCATCCATTGTCATCTGGCGACGCGTGTCGCCAGCAAGTGGATCGACGCGCGAGCAGCCAAAGCTAAAGCTGCCGATCATGGGCGCCTTGCCACCTGAGCTCGCCTCGATCAGCCTGGTACGTACCTGCTCCAAGCGCTGCTCGAGTTCAATCTCGTTTGCGGAGAGCGAGATGAGCACAAACTCGTCTCCACCGATACGGAACAGCATCTCATCGTGCTCCATGGTTTCGGAGAGCGTGCGGCAGATGCTCAGAATATAGCGATTGCCTTCGGCGTGGCCAAACCTATCATTGCAATGCTTGAGATGGTCGATGTCAATATAGGCGCAGGTGAAGGGATCGCCTTTGCGCCAGAGTTGCTCGACGTGACGGTCGAATCCGTTGCGGTTGCCCAAGTTGGTGAGCGGATCGATATAGGCGTTGCGCTCAAGCAGCTGGCGCTCTTGTTGCAGGATGGCATGCGTCTTTTGCAGTTGCTCACCAACGGCGCGTAGCTCAGCAGGCAGCGCGGCAACATCGAGTTCAGCGGTCGAGACGCCGTTCGCAAGTCGCTGAAGATAGGCAATAATCGATTGCTCGCCCAGGCGATATGACTCGTTCATGATGGATAACCTCCTTGGGCGGAACAACGGTTTGTATCATATCCCCAATTCGGTTTGAATTGGGGATATAAGTTAGCTAATGGAGACAAATGTCCCCTTCGACGGTGGCGTTTTGCGCGCGAGCGTATCAGTTGTTATTGCCACCATCGAGCAATGCCTCAAAATCCTTCGCCGGCATGGGACGGTAGTAGAGGAAGCCCTGAGCGTAGCGGGCGCCCATTTGTCGTAGCATGTTTGCCTGCTCATTTGTCTCGACGCCTTCAACCACGACGGGCAGATGGAGCGACTGCGCCATCTCGAGCATCGATGAAATGATTTGCGTGCTGCGGCCTTGATCGCGGTCGGTGGGCACAAAGGTGCGGTCGAGCTTGATGACGTCGACGTTGACGTTCTTGAGCATCGCGAGCGTGGACTGGCCGGTGCCAAAATCGTCCATGTAGGTCGAGAAGCCACGGGTGTGCAGATCCGCGGTCAGCTTATCCACGGCCTCGGACTCTCCGGTATAGGCGGTCTCGGTGATCTCGATGTGCATGAGTTCGGGCGGCAGGTTGTACTGGGCGGCGAGCGACCCCATATGCTCGGCGACATCGCAGGCAAGAATGTCTACGCGCGACACATTGAGGGAAATCGGAACCACGCGAAGTCCTCGATTGAGGCGCTCGCGGAGCCACATGGCGACGCCCTGCCAAACATATTTGTCGAGCGTCACTACAAAGCCGCTTTCCTCGAGTGCGGGGATAAACGTTGCGGGCGAAATGAGAGAGCCGTCCTTGTTAATCCAGCGGGTGAGTGCTTCGGCGCCAATAATCTCGCCGGTTTCCATATCGACCTGGGGCTGAAGATAGTACGTGATGCGACCATTTGACAGCGCGTACTGGAATTCGGTCAGCGTGCGGTTGAACACGATTTCGCGCTTGTACTCCTCGGGGCAAAAAATGGCAATGCGCTCCTTAAAGTCGTTTTTGCGCGCCGATTGGTAAACATGGCCTTTGCCTGCGCATCGATGGTGATCTCCTCATTGGAATCGATGGGGTAAACGCCCATGGACGGCCAAAAACCTACGCCGCCATCATACCTGGCTACTGCCTCGCGAACGCGGTTGTAGATTTGATGGACGGCGATGTGCTTAAAGGGGATGAGTACGCAAAAGTCATCTTGGCCCCAGTACCCTGCGACGCCCATGTCGGCATTCTCGATGTCCTTGAGGACCGTGCCCACATCGGCAAGCAGGCGGTCGCCTTCGGCCTGTCCATACCATTCGTTAAACAGGCGCATGTGGCCCATGTCGACCGTGGCGATGCACCAGGCGCCGTCGCGTCTTGCCTCGAGAAAAGCGTTGGCGCGCCGCATAAACTCGCTGGGTCGATAGAGACCCGTGAGCGAGTCGATACGTTCGGCGATGGCGCTTTTGCGCTCAGCCTCGGGTATGGGGAGGCTGTCGTTGGGAACAAGCCCGCCGGCCGTGCGAAGGCGACGGTTGAGTTCGCCTAAAACGGCGGTCGCTTGATGGGTTAAGTGCTCGTAAAAGGCCGGGACGACAAGGCAGACGGGAGTAATGGTGTCGCCTGCGATTCGAACAGGAGCGAAAACGGCCTCTTTAAGGTGGCGGGTCAGTTGCTCGAATGCCTCGTGGTCTAGGTCGTTGCTGAGCACGACGAACTGAACGCTTCGTGAACGGTAGACCCGGCTCCTGCCGCGAGTGATCGACAGCATACGGCCTGCGTATTCGGCAAGCATGTTGTCGACGGCCTCGGCCCCGTAGAGCTCGTTGAGCTTTGTCGTGCCACGAACGCGCACCGCTATAAGCCCTGTCTCGCAACGATCGCGGCGGCAGGCGTCGATGGCGTTGGCCAGCATGCGCTGCGTTCCGAGGCCTGTGGCGGCGTCGACGGTTTCGGCAAGTGAGTGGTTGACGAGCTCGCCGACATAGAGCGAGGGGACATTTCCGTCGCCGTCGATACGAAACCCGCGAGCACGGCAAAGGACGTAGTCGCCGACGGCGTTGCGCACACGATACTGCATGACGCGACGGTGCTTGGTGCCGTTGTAGACTTGGTCGATGTCGTTGATGCAGGCCTCAAGGTCGTCGGGATGGACGCGCGTTTTCCAGTAATCGCGACAGTTGTCTATGTGCTCCGAGGGAAGGCCAAGATCGCGCAAGGCACCTTGTGACCAAAGGGTGCGATGTTTGTCCAAGTTCTCGATAAAGAAATATCGGCCCTCATTGAGCATCGAAAAGGCGTCAAAAATTCGATCGCTTATTTCGAAGTCGTCGGCGTGAACTTGCGTGATATTGCGTCGATCGAGGTGCATGGCATGACGTAGCTTGTAGTCGTACATGCGATGGTCGGCATCGAGCGTCATGCGATTGGAAGCTTCGCCCAGGGCGGGGTCGGCATGTGACACTCCGTAGCTAAACGAGTGGGGCATCTCGGAATCGTTGTTTTTGAGCAGAACCGTTCGGCAGTGTTTCAGACGTTCGGCGAGGTCGTCCTCGGTTGCAATCGTAGATAGGATGGCAAACTCGTCGCCGCCTATGCGAAACGCCGCTTCGCCCACCTTCATATACAGATTAAGATAGAGACTTACCTGCAAGATATAGCGGTTGCCCTCGTCATGGCCAAAGACGTCGTTGCAGTGCTTGAGATTGTCGATATCGATGAACGCCATGGTAACGGGGGCGTCCTGCTCCCAGAGTTCTTCGAGGGAGCGGGCAAAGCCGCCGCGGTTACCAAGCCCGGTAAGCTGGTCGGTAAAGGCAGTCCTGATCAGATCCTCCTGCCGCTCGAGAAGGTCACGGACGGTCTTTTCGAGCGTTTCGGTGTAATTGCTGACAGTATCCATGTTCTAAGCGGCTTTCTGAGGTCGGGGCGGATTGCGTCGGGCGAGTTTGTTGTGTACACGCGTCGTTGCTCGGCGTTTTGCGTGTATCCAGGCCCCCGCCTTGCTGCGTTGTTGAGTTAATTTGTCGGCTAATGTTCGCTGTTGATAACAGCTGAGTAGTGTAAACAACAGCACACAATTATATATGGGTGCACATGCTGTGGGCGGCTATTGTTCGACAGGCGGTGGCGCGACGATGCGATGTTCGATGAAAATGCGACTGAGACGATATATGTTGACGGGTATACTTGTTCCGTTTGAATTTGCGGGGACGGAGATGGTCGCATGGCACAGTCAAATACGACGCGCACGGTGGGGCTGGCACTCGAGGGAGGCGGCTACCGCGGCATGTATACGGCGGGCGTGCTCGACGTATGGATGGAGCATGGCTTAACTTGCGACCATATGGTGGGTGTCTCGGCGGGCGCGGCGTTTGGCTACAACTTTAAATCGCGCCAGATCGGCCGCGCCATTCGCTACAACAAAGCCTATTGTGCCGATAAGCGCTATGCGAGCGTGACGAGCTGGTTGCGAACCGGCGACATGTTCAATGCCGATTTTGCCTATCACGAGGTGCCCATCGAGCGCGATCCCATCGATTTGGAGACATATCGCGCCTGCCCCATGCGGTTTACGTGCGTGTGTACCGATATCGAGACGGGCAAGGCCGTCTATCACGATCTGCCGTATGGCGACGAGCGCGATATCGAGTGGATCCGGGCGTCGTCGGCAATTCCCGTGGCGACGCGTCCCGTTGCTATTGACGGGCATAAGTATCTGGATGGTGGCGTGGCTGATTCTATTCCCAGCGCATGGCTGTTTGCGCAGGGGTATGACCGCAATATCGTGGTACTCACGCAGCCAGCGGGCTTTGTGAAGCAGCCCAACAGCGTGATGCCCATGCTGCGACGCGTGTTCCGTCACTATCCGGAGTTTGTCGCAGCGCTTGAGCATCGGCATGAGGTCTACAATACCACGCTCGATGACCTGGCACGTCGCGAGGCTGCCGGCGAGATCTTTGTGGTGCGGCCGAGCGAATCGGTGAAGGTGCCGTCGCTGTGTCGCGAGCCCGATGAACTTGAACGCATCTACCAGATTGGTCGCCGCGATGCGGAGGCGACCTTGCCGGCACTGGAGGCATATCTGGCAGAGTAGGGCAAACTGCCGCGTGCTCAGCGGAAAGCGCATTCCAGAATGGACGTCCAAACTGGGATGCGTTTTCCATTGCTGAAGTTATGGGGCCGCGGAGCAACTGCTCGGCTTATGCCTATGCCTGCTGCCAGGTGTCTACGAGCTCCTGGCCGCGGCGTAGGGGTCATCGGCGCTGCAGACGGCACTCACCACAAAGAAGCCGTCGACGCCGGTAGCCTTGAGCTGCGGAAGGTCGGCCGTCTTGACGCCGCCGCCCACCACGATGGGCACGGGGCTTGCCGCATGGAGCGCGGCCAGGTCCTCAAAGCTCTTGGTGATGATAGAGCCGTCGGCCGCGCGTCCGCAGTCGCGCTTGGTCTCGGTCTCGTGGAGTGGGCCGATGCCAAGGTAGTCGACCAAACTCATATCGGCGGTCTTGACGTACTCGAGCATCTCCTCGCAACGGGCCGAAAGGCCCACGATGGCGTCGGGGCCCAGCAGCTTGCGGCAGACCTCGACGGGAATGTCGCTCTGGCCTACGTGCACGCCGTCGACGGCAATGCCCTGCTCGCGCGCGGCGAGTACACAGTCCAGACGGTCGTCGATTAACAGGGCGACCTGACCGGTCTTGCCAGCCTGTGCGATTGCCTGCGCGGCGTCGCCGGTCAGTGCAATGATCTCGCGGGCGCTTGCCACCTTGGAGCGCACCTGGATACAGGTAAAGCCTGCGTCGAGCGCCTGGGCCACCACATCGCCCACGGGGCGCCCGAGGGTGTTTTCGGGGCCGAGTACCAGATAGGCCGAGATATCAAGGTTGTCGCGGATGCTCATCGTGCTTCCTCCTGCTTCTTGATCTGTGCTTCCATGCGCTCGAGCTTGCCGGTCATGGTGTCGGTAAATCCGGGCCGAATATCGGCTTTGAGCACGACTTCGGTGCGGATTCCCTTGCTCGCCAACACAAAGGTTGCGTCGCGCACGACCTGCATGACTTCGTCCCAGTCGCCCTCGATCTCGGTGAACATCGAGGTGGTGCGGTTGGGAAGGCCGCTCTCGCGAATGACGCGCACGACCTCGGCGACCTCGGCGGAGAGCTCATCGCCGGTGCCGCACGGGGCGATGGCCACGGCGACGAGCGTGTTCATGCCGGTATTGGTTGCGGGCTCGGACATGGCCTATGCCTCCTCGAGCTCGAGTCGGTTATCGGCAATGTCTTGGGCGGTCGCGCGGTAGAGTTCGTCGATAAAGGCGACCTTAAAGCTTGCCGGAGCATCGGCGACGGCGGCGGCACGCGTGCCGGCAACGTTGTAGACGGCGGTACCGCAGACGGCGGCCGTAAACGGGTCGGCGGCGCAGGCGTACACGGCGAGCACGCCGCCCTGTGAGCAGCCGCAGCCGGTGATCTTTGACATGAGCGGGCTGCCGCCGTGGGACTTGGCCACGGTCGTGCCGTCGGTAATCAGGTCGACTTCGCCCGAGACCACAACGGCGCCGCCGGTGTAGCGGGCGAGCGCCACGGCGGCATCGCGGGCGGCGTCTACCGTGTCGGTGGTATCGACACCGCGTACACGGCTCAGATCAGCTGCCTCGCCCTCAAGACCCCACAGGCCGGCGAGTGCGATGATCTCGGAGGCGTTGCCGCGCACGATAGCGGGCTTGTACTGCTTGAGCTCGTTTACCAACTGGGTGCGCAGGCTGCCGATGCCCAGGCCCACTGGATCGAGCACCCAGGGCTTGCCGGCGTCGTGTGCCGCCTTGGCCGCGCGGGAATTGTCTGCTCGTAGATGGGGAAGAGCGTGCCCATATTGAGATAGATGGCGCCGCCGCCGGCAACGAGTGCCTCGCCCTCGTCGGGCAGATAGACCATGGCGGCCGATCCGCCCACGGCGAGCTGCGCGTTGGCGACAAAGTCGATCGTCACCGTGTTGGTGATGGAGCCGGCCATCGGATTGGTGGCGCGAATCTCCTCTACGGCCTTGACCATATGTTGTTTAAGCTGTTCCGAATCAATCACTGCACATGCCTCCTTGGCATAGAAAAGGGGCGCTGTGCATAGACAGCGCCCCTGTAAAGGCGGCATGCTCCCTACGCCAGCATTAACTGACAGGTTCAAAGGATTGGGCCCCATGCCCTCTCAGCCTTGTGGTTTGCACCGCCGGCACTCCCGCATCGAATCTGTTGTTCCCTATACTAGCGCACCTGCCAAAAAGGGACAGGTTTATTTTGGCAGGTCGTTACAATAGGTAGGACCGATACGAATGGGGGCCTTATGATTAAACTTGTGCTGACCGATATGGACGATACGCTGATTCCAGCCGGGCATGACGGCGCCAGCGACTACGCCATTGAGGGTATTCATGCCATGCAGGCGGCGGGTCTGCACTTTGGGCCGGTTTCGGGTCGTCAGCCGTCCGCGATGGGCTGGATGTTCAAAAACCGTTCCGAGTGTTTTTCGACCGGTGCGTTCTGTAACGGCCAGGTGATGTTTGTCGACGGCGAGGTTGTTGCCTCCCGTGCGAGCGACAACGGTGCCCTCATGCGTCTTGCCGACTATCTTGAGCAAGAGACCGACGATACCTATCTGAAGGTCTATAGCCTGGGCGATGACTTTTGGGGCAACGATGCCTATTGCGTGACGAGTGATCCCGAGCGTGTTCGTCGCGCCATGGAGTCGGGCGGCAACGCATGGCTCAAAGGCGAAGAAGCCCCGTGCCGTCCCGTCGTCGATGACGCGCCGGTGTTTAAGGCGAATATCTGGAGTGCCCGTTCGCGTGAGGAGCTCGCGGAGCTACGTGAGCGCGTTGCCGCCGAGGTGCCGGAACTCTCGCTCGTGTTTCCCAACAACCGAGTGCGCCTGTTTGACATCCTTCCGGCTGGTTGGGACAAGGGCTGCGCTGCGCTGGAGCTAGCGCGCGCTTTGGGCCTGACGCCCGATGAGGTGGCCGTATTTGGCGATTCCGATAACGACCTGCCCATGATCGATGCCGTTCCCAACTCCGTTGCAGTCGCCAATGCCAACGAGGCTGTCACGGCTGCCGCGCGCTGGCATATCGGCGCTGCGGCAGACGATGCGGTTGCCGGGGCTTTGCATCAGATTGCCGCTTGCGCCGCGACGGGGGAGATGCCGCCGTTATGCGCCTGCCGGGTACTGCCGACGCGAATCTCACGAACAGCTAAGGAGACAGCCATGAAGCTCCAGCAGCTCAGATATGTCGTCAAAGTTGCCGAATGCGGCAGCATTACCGAGGCCTCGCGCCGGCTCTTTGTATCGCAGCCTTCGATTACCGCGTCGATTCGCGATCTCGAAAACGAGATGGGTGTGCACATCTTTGAGCGCACCAACAAGGGCGTCATTGTGTCCGAGGAAGGCGAGACCTTCTTGGGCTATGCGCGCCAGGTACTCGACCAGGCCGACCTGCTCGAGGGCAAGTACAAGGGCGCATCCGAGCAGGTGCCGCACTTTAGTGTGAGCTGCCAGCATTATTCCTTTGCCGTCAACGCGTTTGTCGACGTGATCCGCGAGTTCGATGCCGCGCGTTACGACTTCACCCTGCGCGAGGAGCAGACTCACGAGATTATCGAGGATGTCGCGCATATGAAAAGCGAACTGGGCATCCTGTACTTATCCGAGCATAACCGCGAGGTCATCGAGCGCATGCTGGTGGCCAACGAGCTCGTGTTCGAAGGACTCTTCTGCGCCACGCCGCATGTCTTCGTCTGCGCCGACCATCCGCTGGCGGACCGCTCCAGCGTGACGCTCGAGGATCTGGAAGACTACCCGTTCCTGTCCTACGAGCAGGGCAGCTATAACTCGTTTTACTATTCCGAGGAACTGACCTCGACGTTTGAGCGCCGCAAGAATATCCGCGTGCGCGACCGCGCGACGTTGTTCAACCTGGCCATGGGCCTCAACGGCTACACGGTATGCTCGGGCGTGATCAGCCACGAGCTCAACGGCCCCGGCATTATCTCGATTCCGCTCGACGTGGACGAGTACATGGAGATTGGCATCATCACGCGCAAGAACACGACGCTCACGCGCTGCGGTCGGGCCTATATCGACGCGATTCGTCAGCATATCTAGGCTGCTGTGCTCCGCACAGTTCAAGTCTCTTTATGGCAGTCCAGACTGATATAGGAAGCATCTATATCAAACTGTTATAAACGTATATTTTACGATGGTCATATGAGCGCTCATACTCTGTCCCAGTAAAGCATCCAATGCAAAGGGAGATATCTATGAGCACTTCGATTCAACCGAACGCGCCGTTTCGCGCCGATATCGTCGGCAGTTTTCTTCGTCCGCAGGCTGTAAAGGACGCCCGTGCCGCCTATGTCGCGGGTAAACTCGACGCTTCCGGCCTTAAGGCCGTCGAGGACGAGGCCATCCGCGACTTAGTGGCCAAGCAGAAGGCTGCCGGCTTGCAGGTGATTACCGATGGCGAGTTCCGCCGCAGCTACTGGCACCTCGATTTTATGTGGGGACTCAACGGCATTGAGCGCCGCACCTCACGCACGGGTTATATGTTCCATGACGAGGAGACGACGGCCGACACCGCCGTGGTTACTGGTCCCATTAGCGGCGAGAACCACCCGTTCGTCGAGCATTTTAAGTTCGTCAAGGCGCTTGAGGGGGAGGGCCAGGTCGCACGCCAGACCATTCCGGCGCCGATCCAGACGTTCTCTGAGGTCACGCTCGATCGCTGCGACGGCCAGCAGGAGAGCCTGCGCGCTGTCTATAAGACCGATGAGGAACTTGCCGACGCCATTGCAGCCGCTTATCGCACGGTGATCGCCGACCTGTACGCAGCAGGCTGCCGCAACATCCAGTTTGATGACTGCACCTGGGGCATCTATTGCGATACCGACTTTGTGTCCAAGACCGGCATGAGCCCGGTCGACCTGCAAAAGGTAAGCGAGCTGGGCGTGGCGCTCAACAATGCC
>ENA-OQJF01000491-OQJF01000491.1-human-gut-metagenome-genome-assembly--contig:-NODE-491-length-10227-cov-3.880891_pt1 | contig 10227 bp, 13 predicted proteins | sample MGYA00242595_ERZ504761 | MGnify/ENA primary metagenome ERZ504761 (study PRJEB26092, sample SAMD00036367) | human gut metagenome | host: Homo sapiens | study: EMG produced TPA metagenomics assembly of...
AAATAAAGAGAAGTAATAGTTAATAGAATAAAAAAGAAAAATCAGATTAAAAATGAAACTACACCACATCGCCATTTGGACTTTCCGTTTGGAAGAGTTGAAAGAGTTCTATGTCCGCTTCCTAGGGTGGAAAAAAGCAATGAGAAATATGTGAATCCCAAGAAGGGATTCGAGTCTTACTTCATATCTTTCGATGAAGGTCCTTCTTTGGAATTGATGAGCTGTCCCGATGTACAGAATACGGTGGTGGAAGAAAACAGAGTCGGATTGACACATCTCGCTTTCACGTTTCCCGGCCAGGAGGAAGTTCTTCGTTTCACTGAGGAAATGCGTTCCGAAGGTTACACCATTGCCGGTGAGCCGCGCACTTCGGGAGACGGCTATTTTGAAAGTGTCATCCTTGACCCGGACGGGAACCGTATAGAATGTGTATACAAGAAAGAATATGGAGAAGAAGACTGAGACAGAGGAAACTGTGACGCCCCGTAGCCTCGAGACGGTACGGCTGCTGATCCGCCCTTTTCAAGAAGAGGATGCGGATGCATTTTTTGCCTGTTGCCAGAACCCAAACTTGGGTAATAATGCCGGTTGGGCGCCCCACAAGACGATAGAAGAATCGCGGAAGATTCTTCAGGATGTGTTTATCGGCCAAGAGAATATCTGGGCGATGATACTGAAAGATACGCAGCAACTTATCGGTTCGATCGGAATCGTCCCCGACCCGAAACGGGAGAATCCACAAGTACGTATGCTGGGGTACTGGCTTGACGAAGCGCATTGGGGCAAAGGATATATGACGGAAGCGGTGCAGGCTATACTCAACTATGGTTTCAACGAACTGCAACTCAGCCTCATCACCGCCAATTGTTACCCACACAACAAACGGTCACAACAAGTGCTTGAACGGAACGGATTTATCTATGAAGGTGTACTGCATCAGGCGGAACTGACTTACAACGGGAATATATTCGACCATTTGTGTTACTATCTTCCGAATATATGCCAGCCTGCCCCGCAAGACTATGACGAGATTCTGGAAGTTTGGGAAGCATCGGTACGCCACACGCATCATTTTCTCACGGAAGAACATATCCAGTTTTACAAGCCATTGGTGCGCAATCATTATTTACCGGCGGTAGAACTATACATTATCCGGGATGCCGGCAGAAAGATTGTAGCTTTCATGGGACTGAGCGATGAACTAATCGAGATGTTATTCGTAAATCCCGGCGAACAGGGAAAAGGATACGGCAAGCGATTACTGGAATACGCTACTCGGAAAAAGCAGTTGGATAAGGTGGACGTAAACGAACAGAATGAAAAAGCACTCAGCTTCTATCTTCACATGGGATTCCAAATCATCGGAAGGGACGAAACGGACGGTATGGGAAAACCTTATCCGATCCTGCATTTGCAGCTGAAAGAAGCAACTGTCGAAAAAAGTAAGAGTAAAGGTTAACCCTCAAAAAGAAAGTTACATGAACCTACGTGCGAGATTATCCGAACGTGTGCATATTGAAGATATTAGAGAAATACTTCACTTTATACAAGATGACGAACAACTCAGAGAAGAAGTCTATCAATTTATCTTTGACGAGGACGATATTGTCTCTTATCAGGCATTGTGGGTTTGTACGCATTTCTCAAAGGAGGATGTAGAATGGTTGAGCCGGCGACAAAACGAACTGATTGACGCGGCAATGACCTGTCCGCACTCAGGAAAACGAAGGATGCTCCTGAACCTGCTCAGCCAGCAACCGGCAGCCAATCCGCCACGAATGGATTTCCTCGATTTCTGCCTGGAGCGTGTCATAAGCCGACATGAACCGGGCGGTGTACAATCTCTTTGCATAAAACTTGCCTATCAACTGACCTGTTCCATTCCCGAACTGCAACAGGAACTACGCACAATGCTGGAAATCATGGAACCCGAATTATTGAATCCCGCCATTCGTGCTGTACGCAGAAATACCCTAAAGGCGATGAAAGCAAAAAAATAACGAACAAAAAAACAAGAAGCTGTCTCCCGCTACGGAAAACAGCTTCTCTCTTATGTCGTTATGAATTAAATCAATTGAAATAGTACAAGAATACGGCAATTCCTTCAAGAGCCTTTTTGGGCTGGTCTTTGATTTCAATAGCAAACTTGATTTCAGCCTTTGCCACACCACGCAAGTTGGTCAATGAATGAAGGGTAGTCACCAGACGGATGCTTTGTACCTGACAACACAGCCTGACCGAATTTCATTTTGTCCATGCCGTAGTTAATCATCATTTTCAGGTTATTCACCTGGATAATCTGATTCCACAGGTAAGGAAGCATGGATAATGTCAGATAGCCGTGAGCAATCGTGCTGTGATAAGGGCTGTCTACTTTGGCACGTTCCGTATCCACATGAATCCATTGATGATCCAGTGTTGCATCTGCAAAAAGGTTGATGCGTTCCTGTGAGAGTTCCACATAATCTGAAACACCTATTTGTTGTCCTACTAGCTTTTCGAATTCTTCGTACGAATTGATAATTACTTTTTCCATAGTCTTATCGCTTTATGGGGGTTATTATAAATGTTAATCGGGGACAAAAATAGAAAAAATAAACTGATATGCCATTAATTTACGCAATAAAAGCAGGAACAAAAGAAGTCGGGGATAGTTTACAAATCAGGGGCTTGTTTCAAAGGTTGTTCCAAGGTTCGCCTCAAGGCTTCCGACAAGATACTGTACCCTTTTCCGTTCAGATGCAGATCGTCAATAGTGAGTTCGGGATTCAGCCTTCCGTCCTGCAATAAACGGTCGAACACATCCAGATAGATAATGTCCGTTCCCTCCAGTTTCCTGTGTATTTTCTGATTAAGCATACAGATGAATTTATTCACCGACGTACTGTAATCATCGTAATCATTGCGTGGGAAGATACAGAATAGGTAAGTCTGCCGGGAAGGAACAGCCAACACTGCTTTTACATACCGTTCTACATAGCCGTCCACATTTTCATCGTTCAACTGATAGATGTCATTACTTCCGAACTGAATAACTACCCGGCAATCCGATGTGTCCACATCAAACGCTTCGACATAAGCCAATCCCTCGCCGGGCACACCATAGTTCAGGCATTCCCATTGCGGAAAATAGATATTCAATGCCCAGAACGCTATATGACTGTTGCCTACAAAAGCTAGTTTCGGTTTTTCCTCTATCTTATCCATTTCATTCAAACATTCATTTTATTTCATTTAAACTCCAGAACAAATATAGAACAAAATTCGCGGATTTACTTTACTTTTGCACCGATAATCACATTCATATATAAACCGATGATACATTTTTTCAAGAAGAGCGTTTCTCATATTGCGCTACCGGAGAAATTCACTTATCCTTTCCACTATACGCCGCATCCGTTGTGCGTATTAGCGGCGGAAGAAGTGAAAGAGTATATTTCAAGCCGGAAGGAATGGCAGGAAGAATTGACGCTTGGAAAGATGTTCGGGGTATTGATTGTACAAGAGACAGGAGAAAGGACAAGAAAAGGGAGGGAAAAAGAAACGAGAAAAAGTACCGATAAAGACGAAGAAGGCGGAATCGGTTACCTGGCAGCCTTTTCCGGCAATCTGGCAGGGAAGAATCTGCATACTTATTTTGTTCCTCCTGTTTATGACTTGCTCCAACCACAAGGATTCTTCAAAATAGAGGAAGAACAGATCTCCGCTATCAATATCCGCATCAATGAATTAGAAAACAGCCGTCCCTATCTGGATGCAAAAGAAAGGTGGAAGAAAGAAACGGAACAGGCTAAAGCGGAGTTGAGTCAAGCCAAAGCAGAGTTAAAAGCAGCAAAGGAGGCCAGAGAAATCCGCCGTCAGTCCTCGCGCGGACTTTCCGAAGAAGAACAAGCCGTCTTGATTCGGGAAAGTCAATATCAAAAAGCTGAATACAAACGGAAAGAGAAGGAATGGAAAAAACGGTTGGAAGAACTTGAAACCGAAGTTAACCGTTTCAAGACGGACATAGAAAGCTTGAAAACAGAACGGAAAGAACGTTCGGCGGCTTTGCAACAAAAGTTATTCGGGCAGTTCCGGATGTTGAACGCGAAAGGAGAAGTGAAAGACTTATGTACTATTTTTGAGCAGACTGTTCAGAAAGTACCTCCCGGAGGTGCGGGTGAATGTGCATTACCCAAGCTACTGCAATATGCTTATCTTCATCATCTAAAGCCATTGGCAATGGCTGAATTTTGGTGGGGGGACTCTCCCAAAAACGAAATCCGGCGTCATGGATATTACTATCCTTCCTGTAAAGGGAAGTGCGAGCCGATTCTACAACATATGTTACAGGGACTGGAGGTAGACGAAAATCCGCTATTAAGCAATACGCATAAAGACACGGAACTGGAAATCTTGTTTGAGGATGAATGGCTGGTGGTAGTCAACAAACCATCCGGAATGTTATCCGTGCCGGGAAAGGAGGAGGATATGGATTCCGTTTATCACCGCCTGAAAGAAAAGTATCCGGACGCAACCGGACCGATGATCGTACACCGACTCGATATGGCGACTTCGGGGTTACTGCTTGTTGCCAAGACAAAAGAAGTACATCAACATTTACAGGCGCAATTTGAGAACAGAAGTATAAAAAAACGATATATCGCCTTACTGGACGGGTGCATAACAGAAACCGAAGAAACAACAAATCAAACAACAGGAAACACAAGAAAAACAGAAAAGGTAAGAACAACAGAAGTAATAAGTACAACCGGAAAGGCAGGAAGAATCGAACTCCCTCTCTGTCCGAACCCTCTCGACCGACCGTGCCAGAGCGTTGACGAAGAACATGGAAAGGAAGCTATCACAGAGTATCAGATCATCACAAACTCAGAGAAACATACCCGTATCGCTTTCTGCCCGTTGACCGGACGCACTCATCAACTACGTGTACACGCCGCCCACCCGAAAGGTCTGAATTGCCCCATTCTAGGCGACGAGCTCTACGGAAAGAAAGCAGACAGGCTATATCTTCATGCCGAATACATAGAATTCCGTCACCCCATTTACGGAGACATCATCTGCATACAGAAAGAGCCTGATTTTTAAGAAAAAGACTCTTATGCCATGAACCAAAACCTTTTTGAAATGTATATAGGTGTAACTATTAACTTTCAAAAAGAACCTGACTATGAGTATTAATTTTCGAATTACAAAGTACCTGGCTGTATCTGCATTAGCCATGCTGCTATTAGGAGCCTGCTCCAAAAACAACATTTATATCGACCTCGCCGATCCTAACGAAGAAAACGGTAATGACCACCCGTCCGGCAATGACAGTGGCAACGACAACGGCAATCCTTCCCAAAAGGGTACTTTAGTTACTTTCAGCGCATCCGTAGAAGGAAGAAACATCACCCGCGCCATGTCGCCTATGGGCAAGGGATTACAAAGTTGGCTGTGTGCTTACCTGTCCAATACCTCGAACATAATCACCGGAGATCCTATTGCCGAAGGTACATACATCACCTCCTCTCCCGGCGTACTGGCAGGCAACAACGGATATAAAATGTATCTTAGCAACAACATCTATAATTTCTATGCCGTTTCCTGCAATTCCAAGAATCCCGCCCCGACCTTTACCAACGGGATATCCGCCCCTTTATCCAATGGAGTAGACTATCTCTGGTGGCACGCTACGCACCAAGACGTGACAAACTCCCAGATCAACATTCCGATCACCTACCAGCACGCAGCTACGCAAATAGTAGTCGCCTTGTCGGGAGGTGCCAATATAACTCTCAACAAGATTATCTCCGCCTCTATCACTCCGCCGAAACCGGGCGCAGTCATGGATTTGTCTACCGGAATCATCACTTCGGAAACAACTTATGACAAGGCCGCTATCATGGGAATCAATGACTTTACCGTACAATATACCATGTTGCCTGTGAAAAGTTCCTTACCCATGACTTTAACACTAGAATTACTGGTCAACGGAGAAAGTTTCTCACGCACCTACACCACTCCGCTTACTCCCCCCAACAGTCTGCTAGCGGCAGGAAACTCATATCTTTTCCGGGCGATCATTGACGAAAACTCCTTAACATTCGCCAATGTAAGCGTAAAAGAATGGACTGAAGTAGACGAAAGCGGCAACCCGCTATATCCGATACAAGACTAACCTCTCTCCGGTTGCGCAAGCTGGCAACCCCTATGCCACCGCTTGCGTAACCGAAGCGTTTGTAAGCACCTGCTTCTTCAACCTCTTGTAGACATAGATAAAAGCAGGAACAAGGAACAAGTCCGCAGCTATCCAAGCCAACGGGTCGCCGTAGCAGACAGCCAGAAAACCGAAAGCAGGAACCGCATAAAGGCTGACGAGAATACGGGCAATCATCTCCGCCACTCCGGAAAACATAGCAAGATTCGTAAAACCCACTCCTTGAATGGTATAACGCAAGACGCACAACAATCCAAGCACAGGGAAGAACATACAGGAAATATGAAGGAAAAGTTCCGTATCCAGTAAAATCTCCGTTTCCGAGGGGTCTACAAAAATCAAGGCAAAGTATTTAGCTCCCGACATCAGGAGCACGAAAGTAAACGCCGCATAGATAATCATCATCAAGACGCTTGCCTTAATCCCCAGCCAGATACGTTCCGGTTTGCCCGCACCGTAATTCTGTCCGCTATAAGTAGCCATAGCGATTCCCAGACTCTCGAACGTACAGATAAAGAACATCTTGATACGCATCGCCGAAGTAAAGGCAGCCACACAAGCCGTACCCAACGCATTGTTTGCGCTCTGAAGCATGATACTACCGATAGCCGTAATGGAAAACTGCAATCCCATTGGCACACCGATATAAAGCAACGTCTTAGCCAGCTTCGACTGGAACCGCCGTTCCTTCGGAGTACTCTGCAAAATATCAAACTTACGATACATATAAATATAACAGAGCACCGCCGAAAGCCCCTGTGAGATAACCGTAGCAATGGCAGCTCCCGCCACTCCCCAGCCGAGCACCAAAATACAAAACAAATCGAGCACAATGTTCAACACCGTAGAGAGGAGCAGAAACCAGAAAGGCGTCTTACTATCCCCCAACGCGCGGATAATGCTCGAAAGAAGATTATAGAAAAAAGTAAAAGGTACCCCGATAAACGTGACAAGCAGATAAGCATACGCCCCTTCGAATATATTCTCCAGTGTACGCATCATCTGAAGAATATCCGCACACAAGATACTGGTAACAATAGCGATAGTGACAGACATCACCACAGAGAGCTTCAGACTGACGGATATGTAACTGCGCATCGTGCTATAATCCCTCGCTCCAAACTTCTGTGCCACGGGAATACCGAACCCTCCGCAACATCCGTTGCAGAACCCCAAGATAAGGAATACCACCGATGTGCTGGCCCCTACCGAAGCCAACGCATTAATACCCAGAAACTTTCCAACGATTGCCGCATCGACAAGCGAGTACGTTTGTTGCAGCAGATTGCCAAGCAAAAGCGGCAGTGTAAACTTTAAAATCAACGGTAATGCCGGCCCTGCCGTCATCTCTTTAGAAGTTGCCATACGTCTATGTCCTAAAATTGCGCGCAAAGATACGGAAAATCCCATGAATAAAATCCGGATTCACCTTCCTCTTTTATTGACGTAAATCAAAAAACGAGGAAGCGCTTATCATAACGGAAAACCTACCGTTTCACCAGCCGCTTGGGCGACCCGTGCCACGAACATCCCAGACAGAACACCTCCGTCAGGTCGAAGCCTTCCATAGAATCCTCCGGGTATTTAGGCACGACTTCACCATTTTCGAGTACATATACCAACAGTCTTTCCCCTTGTTCATTCTTCACATACATAGCAGCAATTTTACATTGCGGGCACAATAACTTTTTCATGCCGCAAAGATACACTATCTTTGTGAACCCGATCTACAAAACCGGATAAAATGAAGAAAAACCGTATTGCACGCGAAAAGGAAACAGTGGAGCTGATGATACGCCTCTACTGTCGGAAAAAAGAAAAGAATACCGTTCTTTGCCCCGACTGCGAAGAACTGCTGCGCTATGCACACGCCCGTCTCGACCGTTGCCCGTTCGGTGAGAAAAAGAGTTCGTGCAAGAAATGTACCGTACACTGCTACAAACCTGTCATGCGTGAACGGATGCGGCAAACCATGCGCTTCGCCGGACCGAGAATGATATTCTACTCCCCTTGGGCCGCCATACGTCATTTACTAAACCTATAAATACATCACCCATTCAGCCATATACCATTATGAAAAGAGCCATAATCATAGGAGCCACCTCCGGCATCGGACAAGAAGTAGCCAAAAATCTTTTGAGAGAAGGCTGGCAAATCGGAATAGCCGGCAGGCGTCAACCGGCACTCGAAGACTTCCAACGCATTGCACCGGAACAAATAAAGATCCAGTCACTGGACGTCACCCAGGCAGACGCTGCGGAAAAACTGAACACCCTTATCCGTAAACTAGGCGGCATGGACCTCTTCCTCCTCAGCTCCGGCATCGGTTTCCAGAACCCGGAACTGGATATCGACATAGAACTGAACACCGCACGTACCAACGTCGAAGGATTTACCCGCATGGTGAACACTGCCTTCGATTACTTCAAGCAGCATGGCGGCGGACACCTTGCCGTTATCAGTTCTATCGCAGGAACCAAAGGTTTGGGTATAGCTCCCGCCTACTCCGCCACGAAACGTTTCCAGAATACCTATATCGATGCTCTCGAACAACTCTCCCACCTGCAAAAACTAAATATCCGCTTCACCGATATCCGTCCCGGATTTGTTGCCACCGCCCTACTAGGTGACGGTAAACACTACCCGATGCTAATGAAAGCAGACAAAGTGGGGCAAGCCATTACCCGTGCCCTGAACCGCAAACGCCGGACGGTAATCATCGACGGACGTTACCGCGTGCTCGTTTTCTTCTGGCGACTGATCCCCCGCCAGTTATGGAAACGCCTGACCCGTAAAAAACAAAAGCTAAAAAGAGCAAGATAGGATAACACTATTTTCGGGAAAAAACTCTATATTTGTCCACAGAGACAAGAGATCTGTCTATCATTCCCTTAACCAACTAAAGAACTAAAAAATGGAACAGAAAATTTGCCAGTGTTGTGCCATGCCGATCGACGAATCTACATTTGGAACAGAAGCGGACGGTAGCAAAAACCAAGATTACTGCCTGTATTGCTACAAGAACGGACATTTCACCAAAGACTGTACAATGGACGAAATGATCGAACTTAACCTAAAGTATCTCGACGAGTTCAACAAAGATTCGGAAGTAAAGTACACGATCGATGAAGCACGCGCCACCATGAGAGAATTCTTTCCGCAATTGAAAAGGTGGAAGAAATAAGTAAAAACGAAAGCACACCGTTTCTAACAATCCGTTATCCACAATTAAACAACAAGGATTGTTCAGATTTTCCTTTTTATCATGCATTATTTCTTCTTATCGGTTTTTTATTATACATTTGTAAACGTATATTCTGTCATTAGGATTGTAAAACAATACAGCAAATCATAAAAATAACAGTTCAGTCCTGATTACGGATAAAAATAGGAAACAAATGAAACAAACCAATTCACTTTCTTCTAAGGATGAGAATATGTCTTCAGAAAATGGAGCGGCCGGATTGACACAAGACCAACTGCTGTTTACAGAAAACATCTACGCCAGTCTGCCAATGAGTATCGAAGTTTATGATGCTAATGGTGTCCTACGTAAAATCAACGATAAGGCATTGAAAATGTATGGAGTCAGTGACCGTACAACAGTCATAGGTAAAGTCAATCTTTTTAACAGTCCTTATATGGACGAGGAATTAAAATCCAAGATACAGAGAGGTGAGGATGTCACTTTAGAATTTGAGTATGACTTCGACCGTATCAACAGCGATGCCTATTTCTGCAGCCAAAATAAAAACTCTATAATTTATGAAGCCCAAGTAGTGCCGGTATTAGCCGATAAAGGTACTATCATCGGCCATATATTGCTTTCTAATGACGTGACCAGTGCCAAGGAAATAGAATTTCGCACGGAAGAAAGCAAGAAGAATCTGGAAATGGCTATGGAAGCCGCCAACATGGCTTCATGGGTATATAATGTGCATAAAAAGCATTCAGCACATTACCACGGAAACGCGCTAAGCCAAAAGAAGTAAATGTCTTTTGGAGCAGATGCAAAGTATCCTGCA
>ENA-OQJF01000497-OQJF01000497.1-human-gut-metagenome-genome-assembly--contig:-NODE-497-length-10180-cov-3.061375_pt1 | contig 10180 bp, 10 predicted proteins | sample MGYA00242595_ERZ504761 | MGnify/ENA primary metagenome ERZ504761 (study PRJEB26092, sample SAMD00036367) | human gut metagenome | host: Homo sapiens | study: EMG produced TPA metagenomics assembly of...
CAGTGTGCGGGGTTTTGCCTGTACCTCCTACGGCAAGGTTGCCGACACAAATAACGGGAACATCGAAACTCTTCGACCGGAAGATTCCCCAGTCAAAGAGCTTGTTTCTCATCACTACCACTGCTCCGTATATCCATGAGACAGGGTATAGCCACTTATGTATCTTGATAAAGTGTTCGTCCATGCAGTACAGGTTATTTTATATTCAGTTCAAATGGGACGCGTGCCTGAATCATGGATTTTTCTTGCAGATTCTTCAACAGATCAAACTGACGGTAGTATTCGCCCAATTTGCTTTTCAGCAATTGTGCTTCTACGTAATTTGTCGGTTTAGTTTCAAACAGAGAGGAGAAAAAATCCTGTTTCGCCGGATAGGAGATAACAGTATAATTTTCAATATCCGCTTTGGCTACGGCGATATCCAATGCTTTGTCAATACCTCCAAGCTCGTCCACCAGACCCAGTTCCTTGGCGGCTTCACCGGTCCACACACGACCTTCGGCGATCTTCTCGATAGCTTCTTTAGTCATGTGGCGTCCTTCGGCGCAACGGCCGATAAATGTATTGTATCCTTCGGTTATCGTCATTTGCAGCAATGCTTTTTCTCCTTCATTGAAAGGACGCATGATATTTCCGAAATCCGAATATTTATTTGTTTTTACTACATCGTAAGTCAAACCGATTTTGTCTGTCAGCCCTTTTACATTCGGTACCATACCGAAAATACCGATAGAACCGGTCAATGTTGTCGGTTCCGCCACAATCGTATCAGCCGCACATGAGATGTAGTAACCACCTGAAGCGGCATAATCGCTCATGGAGACAATAACCGGTCTTTTAGTTTTCAGCTCCTTTACGGCGTGCCAGATTTGTTCGGAAGCAAAAGCGCTTCCGCCCGGAGAGTTAACTCGAAGCACGACTGCCTTCACATCATCATTGTCTTTCAGTTTGCGAAGGTCGCGGCTCACTTTGGAACCTACTATACCTTCATCAGAAGCAGATGAACCGGCATAATCGGTAATTTCTCCGGAAGCATAATAAACAGCTACGATATTGCCACTCTTATCCTTCGGTACATTTTTCCTCACATTGACCATATCGCTCAAGCCAAGCATAGGCAATTGATCGTCCTTGCCTATTTCTACCAGCTCTTTTAGATAGTTACGCACATCATTTCGGTAAATCAGCGTATCAGCCAATCCGCATTTTACACTTTCCTCTGCCGGATAGAACATTAGCATACGGTCGGCATAGGCATTCAATGAATCTACCGGGATATAGCGTGAATTAGATACACCTTCAGTCACTTGTCTCCAAATAGAATTGATATAAGCAGTCACTTGTTCCCGGTTGGCGGGGCTCATCTCGGTAGAAATAAACGGTTCCACTGCCGATTTGTATGTTCCTACCTTGAAGATTTGCATTTCTACACCAATTTTTTGCAGCAAATCTTTGTAGAAGACAGGAGCAGCGGCAATGCCACGCCACTCTATCATCCCTTTAGGATTGAGCAGCACTTTGTCGGCTACGCTGGAAAGATAATAAAGTCCCTGGGTGTAAGAGTCTCCATAAGCAATGATAAACTTTCCGCTTTCCTTGAAATCAAGTAGTGCATTACGGATCTCCTGTAAAGAAGCGTATGACGTTCCCAATGAAGAGGCCTGCAAGTAAATTCCTTTAATATTTTCATTCTCTTTTGTCTTTTTTGATAGAAGAGAGGATATCGTCCAGACCGTATATATTGGAATCGTCACTGAATAATTGTGATAGAATGTCCAATGGATTCTCTTGCGTGCGTTCGACCAACGTTCCGTTCAGATCGAGCATCATTACCGAATTCTTTTTTACTATTGTCTCCGTATCCGAAGCAGACATGATACCGAACAAGGTCACCATGCTGACAATAAATAATACGATACTTGACAGGATAATACCGGTTACTGTTGCAAGTGTAAATTTCAAGAAATCTTTCATTATGCTTATTGTTTTTTTGAGCCAGCTTATTATTAAGCTAACAAAGATAAATAATTGAGTTGTATTTATCCAATAAGTCGCAAGATTTTTTGTTTTATCACAGTGGAACGATAGATTGCCTTTGGAAATAAACGAATCGTACGGATGTCATGAGAGGGATTTTTTTTATCTTTGTCGCTGTCATTATGCGACATTAATTTAACATTATATTTACTATGAAAAGAAGAATCCCTCTTATGGCTGCTGCTTTGGCAGGTTTATTTTTCTATTCTTCCTGTTCTCCGACAGAAAAAGCGGAAACAAAAGATTATACCCGATACGTTAATACATTCATCGGTGCGGCCGATAATGGGCATACCTTTCCGGGGGCTTGTTATCCTTTCGGAATGATCCAGAGCAGCCCTGTGACGGGTGCAGTCGGCTGGCGCTATTGTTCCGAGTATACCTATCAGGATTCTCTGATTGGGATTCACGCAGACGCATCTGAATGGAACAGGATGTATGGACTTGGGTGATATTCTGGTAATGCCTGTTACCGGTACACGTACCCGTGCCTGGGACGCTTATCGCAGTCATTTCCCGAAAGATAAAGAAGCGGCTGCGCCGGGTTACTATACTGTGGAACTTTCCGATCCGCAGGTGAAAGCGGAACTGACGGCTTCTATCCATGCTGCCCTGCATCGATATACCTACAACAAAGCAGACTCCGCTTCTCTGCTGATAGATCTTCAGCATGGTCCTGCCTGGAGGGAAGAACAATATCATTCACACGTGAAGAGTTGTGAGGTGAATTGGGAAGACGCCCAAACGCTGACCGGACATGTCAATAATGCCGTATGGGTGAATCAGGATTATTTCTTTGTGATAAAATTTAATCGTCCTGTTGCAGACTCACTTTACCTTCCGATGGGAGAGACGGAGAAAGGGAAACGCATTGTTGCTACTTTCGACATACAGCCGGGAGACGAGTTGATGATGAAAGTGGCCCTTTCCACTACGAGCGTAGCCGGAGCCAAGAAGAACTTGGAAGCGGAAATTCCTGCCTGGAACTTTGACGGAGTGAGAGACGCTGCGCATAATGAATGGAATAGTTATCTGAGCCGTATCGAAATAGACGGTACCGATGATGAAAAGACAAACTTCTATACCAGTTTCTATCATGCTTTGATTCAACCGAATGAGATTTCGGATGTCGATGGTATGTATCGTAACGCTGCCGACTCCGTTGTGAAAGCGGGAACGGGGACTTTTTATTCTACGTTCTCTTTGTGGGATACTTATCGTGCCGCTCATCCTTTCTATACATTGATAATTCCCGAACGTGTCGACGGTTTTGTTAATTCGTTGATAGAACAAGGTGAAGTGCAGGGATTCCTGCCTATCTGGGCATTATGGGGAAAGGAGAACTACTGTATGATAGGTAATCATGGGGTTTCTGTGATTGCCGAGGCCTATCGTAAGGGATTCCGTGGCTTTGACGCGGAGCGTGCTTTCAATATTATAAAGAAGACGCAGACTGTTTCACATCCGTTGAAGTCAAACTGGGAAGTATATACGAAATACGGCTATTTCCCGACCGACCTGATAAAAGCCGAATCGGTGTCTTCCACATTAGAGTCGGTATATGACGATTATGCTGCTGCCGACATGGCACGCCGTATGGGAAAAGAAGAAGATGCGGCGTACTTTGCAAAACGTGCCGATTATTATAAGAACCTCTTTGATACTGAAACCCAGTTTATGCGTCCGCGCAAAGCAGATGGAACATGGAAGGCTCCGTTTAATCCCGAGTGCTTTGGGACATTCGGAAAGTATAGGGGGAGATTATACGGAGGGAAATGCATGGCAATATACCTGGCACGTGCAACATGACGTCCCGGGATTAATCCGGCTCTTTTGGTGGTGAAAAACCTTTCCTGAATAAATTGGATTCTTTGTTTACCGTTACTTTGGAAGGTGAAGGTCTGGCTGATGTAACAGGATTGATCGGACAATATGCTCACGGTAACGAACCGAGTCATCACGTAACTTATTTATATGCGTTAGCCGGTCGTCCGGAGCGTACACAAGAGTTAATCCGTGAGATTTTCGATACTCAATACCGAAACAAACCTGACGGACTTTGCGGAAATGACGATTGTGGTCAGATGTCTGCATGGTATATGTTGAGTGCAATGGGATTTTATCCGGTGAATCCGGTGAGTGGCGAGTATGTATTCGGGGCGCCCCAGTTGCCTGAAATGGTATTGCATCTGGCTGGTGGCAAGACTTTTACTATTATCGCAGAGAACCTGTCGAAAGAGCATAAGTATGTGGATAGCATTACTTTGAATGGTGAACCTTATACGAAGAATACTATCTCTCATGAAGATATTGTCAAGGGAGGAACATTGGTTTATAAGATGAAATAATTCTCAAAGTATTCTCACCGTGATGAGAAAAAATTCTCATTATGGTGAGAACTTTTTCTCATAGCGATAAGAATTTATTCTCACTGCGGTGAGAATAATCCCTTTATTTCTTTAGAAAATTTGTAATTTTTCATATAATTGTTTTTTATTGAATAACAATCTCATTAAGTAGAAACCAGCCTTTTTTTTCTTGCTTGTCTTTGATTGCCAGTTTAATTCCCGGCTGTTGGTCTTTTGTTTGGTCGATGATAGCTACAGCCCATTGATAAGTACCTTTCGGAATATCCGTGAAAGTAACCGGATAAGTATAAGAATGCACTGTGTTATGCAACCAGTCCGAAGGTTCTGCGTTGTCGTCTACCCATGTTTGCACTAGATTCCCTTGTAGGTCAAACAATGCAAAAGCCGGTTTATATTTATAATTCCAGTTGGGTATATTGTTAGGTAGATAACCATTTCCTGTATTTTTCCATTCGTGTGAAATGAGGACTGTCGATTTGGCTTTGGCACGGACTGGCAATGATACGCTGCATGGATATATCCGGTATCCTCCTTGGATAATAAACTTTTCTACCAGGTCATTTGCCCGTTCGGTCCACCCTTTTGTTTCGGGGAGCTCTCTTAAATCCAACGTATTGAAATGTCCTTCAATGGCGTGTTGGAAGGTCTGTTTGTATACATCTCTCCATGTATTCATCCGATAACGTGTATCCGAGGTGAATGGAGTGCAATCATCGGTGGAACATCCCCAGTAACAGGATTCTCCGACAAGAAGTGTCTTTCCATACATATCCGCGACGATCCTCCTTTCTTCATCACTGAACCACATGCTTCCCAATCCGTCTCGTCTCATGCCATATCCTTTTCCGTCAATTGCAATTCGTTTTTCGGTATCGAAACCGATTTGGCTGCCGAAGGGGAGCGTAAGAAGCACATTTTTGAAGTGAGTGGAATAGAGGGTTGTGAACCAGTCGAACACTTGCTCGAATTTGTTTTGGTCTTGCAGGATCACATGGTGACATTCTCCCCACCAACCAAGACTATATCCGTCTACAAAGTCTACAATATCCGGATTATCATATTCCTTGGCAAAGGCTTCGACAAACTTTTCCAGTTTTTCCTGAAAAATCGGATCATCCGGATAAGGTGTCCAAAGATCACCTTTCAATCCTTTTACGGTATATCCTTTTGCTCCGGCACGGCGTACGTAGTCAGGAGTTCCGGTACGCAGGTTATCCTGTCCGTTGTTGTAAATACGGAAACAGAGTTTCAATCCACGGTCTAAGGCACCCTGTATCAGTTTTTTGTAATTTTCATCATACAGCCAGGCGTATTTGCCTTCTTCCGGTTCCATGTCCGACCACCTCCAACGTACATAAAAGAAAGAAGCGTATTGACGGGCTGCCTCGTCTTGGGCAGCCCAGTAAATATTCGCGTTTTGTACTTCATCATTAGCGTCATCATATACTCCCCAACCCATACAAGGGTTGCGAAGCAATGATACGGTGTCTTCCTGCAACTCTACCTTTTGACAGGCGTGTGAGCAGCTTGTAAGGATCACGGAGATAAGTGCAAATAGATATAAATGTATATGTTTCATGCTTTATCGGTTCATTTATTTAATTGTCATCTCACTGATAAACGTCCACCCATCCTTCTTCTCCTTATCTTTGATACCGATATTGATACCCGGTTGGTTATCTTTGGTCTTGTCGACAATAGCTACCGCCCATTGGTAATTGCCTCTGGAAATACCGTCGAGGGAAACCTCGTAAGTATAGTTTCTCCGTTGGTTAGACAACCATTGCGAAGGTTCGGCATCCTCGTCAATCCATGATTTTACCAGTTTGCCGCTCTCGTCGAACAAGGCAAAGGCCGGTTTGTACTTATAGTTCCAATTCTTCATGTTATTCGGCAAGTAACCATATCCGGTGTTTCTCCATGAGTGGGAGATAGATACGGTTTGGCCTGCTGAGGCTTCATAAGGCATGATTACATAAGTAGGATATACCCTGTATCCGCCGTTCAGAACAAATTTGCGGACAAGTTCCGGTGCCAGTCCCGTCCAGCCCTTTGTTTCGGTAATCGTCCTTAGGTCGAGTGTATTGAAATGATAAGTCTGGGCATGGTCGAAACTCTGATTATATACATCCTTCCATGATTTGAAGGAATATTTTGTGTCATTTTTGAAAGGTTCGTAAGCAGCCGTATATCCTCCCCAGTAAGCACATTCGCCCACCATTAAAACTTTTCCATACATCTCGTTCGCTACTTTCTCGTCATTTTCAGTAAACCACATACTTCCCAGACCGTCTCTGCGCAATCCATACCCTTTTTGGTCGATAGCGATTTCTTTTTCCGTATTGAATCCGATTTCGCTATTATAAGGTAATACCAGAATGATATTCTTGAAGTTCTTGGAATACATCGTTGTAAACCAGTCGAAAGTCTCTTTCTTCTTGTCAGAATTCAGGTACTTGATATGTGAGCCTTCGCCCCACCAGCCTAAAGAGTGCCCGTCGATAAAATCTACGATATCCGGGTTATCATACTCTTTGGCGAATGCTGCGACAAACTTTTCATATTTCTGCTGAAAGATAGGGTCGTCGGCATAAGGAGTCCATAGTTTGGCGTTATTTTGTCCTTCGACTTCATATCCTTGGGCACCTGCGGCACGGACATATTCGGGAGTACCTTGGCGGATGTTGTCCTGTCCGTTGTCATAGATACGGAAACATAACTTCAATCCCCGGTCGAGCGCTCCTTGAATCAGCTTTTTATAGTTCTCGTCGTAGATCCAGGCATATTTTCCTTCCTCCGGTTCCATTTCCGACCAACGCCAGCGTATATAGAAGAAAGATGCATAGTTACGTGCAGCTTCATCTTGTGCAGCCCAATACTCTTCTGCGTTGGCTACATTGCCGACTGCATCGTCATAAAGTCCCCAACCCATGCAGGGATTACGTAGCAGACCACTTCTGTCTTGTTGCAGGTCAATAGCTTTTGAACCTTTGGGTATGCCGTTCTGACCGGATTCCGAATCGGAATCGGAACATCCGGCAAATAGCGTCAGACAACACGCCAGTAATATTTGAAAGTAATATCTTTTCATAATGATTCATGTTTTATTAGTTATTCTGCATAGATATAGCGCATGACGGTTCCTTTAGCCCAGGATACCCATAATGTTTCGCTGTTGTCATGGATTAAAGCTCGCCAGGGATCGTTCCAGGTTGCAGGATCGCCCAAGTCGGCGGCCATAAAGTAGAATTTTTCCTGAGCCAGTTCGATTGCGTTCCTATCCAAGTTCCATGTACCTGCTGAAGTAAAGCTCAGTCCCCATTCATTCAAATGTTCCTGACCGGTAGGATCTTTATAATAATAGACAGGATCTTTAAGAACATTATACCCGCCATTCTTTCCGGCTTCAGAGAATAAATAATTCCATTCCGCTTCGGTCGGTATTCTCCAGCCTTTCGGGATAATCCGGTCGCGAATCACAAAACTGTAATAGGTACCGATTGCTTTGATCCAGTCTTCTCCAAGGGATTCGGGAGCATATCTGTAATATTCGGCTTCGATTTCCGTTCCATCCGGGTATTTGGTAGTATTCAGATTTTGGGCTGTCCACACTTGCGAAGTTCCGTCGGAGAATGTCACGCGGACTACGGGATAAGTGATCGTCTCATCTCCACGTTTGTCAACCAAACGCATCATGTCGTTTGTGTATAATGTGTTGGCGACACGCGAAATAAGTGACTGATCTGCATTGTTACGTACATTCCAATAAATAGTATTGGTCCGGTAACGCTTGATAGACAGTTTTTCGATTGTCTGTTCCATTTCTTCGTGGGTGATCGATATATTTCCTGTTCCTTTGGTCGGCAGTTCTACGAAGTTGTCCATTTCCGGATCTAAAGAAAGAAGTACCGTACACTCTGTATCATTACCGATTCCTGAAGCATCCCATTCAAATTTTATTTTGGTTTGTGTAGCGTCTGCCAACAAAGTGGCTGTCGACATATCTTCAGGAGCAAGCAAGATACTTTTCATTCGTCTGGCTTGTAGCGTACGAACTTCTGATGCGGCGGCAGTCTGGTTATTTTTATCTTTTACAGTCCAGTAAATGAGTCTTTCATTTCCGGATTTAATATCTAACTTGGAAAGTAATTGGTTGATAACCAGTGCTGATATATTGCAATTTTTTCCTGTCCCTGCTTCTACGGTAACTTGTTTCACAAGGTCCTTGGTAGTGCTGAATATCAGTACGGAACCTTGTTCCGAAGCCTTATCCCAAGTAAACTCGTATGAATCTTTACTTTCATCATTTAAGTCCATAGTTGCTCCTTCGGCGGGAGAACTCAGATATATGCCCGACATTGGAATTGTGATGTCGGTCTTATAATCATCTTCGCAACCGGCGAACATTAGTAGTCCGATGATGCTATAAATTAACTTTTTCATGTTTTTTTCTTTTCAGTGATTAATAACCGGGGTTCTGTTTGATTATTCCCTGACCTTCGTCAATAATATCTTGTGGAATAGGGAAGCGGTAACGGTCTTCATCCACAAGCGTTTGTTTACCCATTGATTGAGCCTTCTTCTTGATAGCTTCCACAAATAATCCATAGCGGATCAGGTCTTGGCGGCGGTTTCCTTCGAAATATAACTCCCAACCTCTTTCGTCCAATACAGCTTTCAGAAATTTGTCCACACTGTTCAAATCTTGCAGGCTGTATCCTTTGCCCGGAAGCGAGCGGGTACGCACTTCATTAAGCAAATCAACAGCTTCCTGCGTTACGGCATTCTTGTTGCGTACAATAGCCTCTGCTGTCAAAGTGAGCACATCGGCATACCGGTAGATAATCCAGTCTATTTGTGAATCTTCTCCCGTACAATCCGGATCAAATTCATATTTCAATGGAACTGCTCCTAAATATAATTGAGCGGAAGGATCCGGTCTGTCATTCTTTTCATTATGTACCACTCCGTCTTTACTGGTATATTCGTATGCAATCGTCAGCAAACGTCTGTCTGCCGGATCAAAGGTCTGCATAAAATCCCATGAGATTTTATATCCGTTCCATTTGGTCATTTTATCCAGATAAGAAGTGAAATTATAGTCGTTGGGTAATACATGAGGTTGCCATTTATGTTCCTGGTATCCTTTGGCACATTGGCAAGCCCCAGATAATTTCCGGGTTCTTCTCATTTGCCAGCGTGAATATATCTTTGTATTCGGGCACAAGTTCGAAACCATATTCAGGTTTCATCAGTTCGCGTCCCTCTGCTTCCGCCTTGTCCCATTGCTTGGTCAGCATATAGAGTTTTAGCAAAACAGTATGTGCCAATCCGGCTGTAAAACGACCATAGTTCTTATCTCCCTTTTTGTAGTTGGCAGGCAGTACTTTGCTTGCTTCTGTAAGTTCAGTCTCGATATATGTCTGCATTTCTTCCTCGCTGAGTCGGGGGAGAATTTTCTCAGCCATAGGATTCTTGAGTGTTTCCAGGTCGGCAATGGGGATTGGACCGTAGAAATCATAGAGAAGGTATGCCAGCCACCCCCTGCCCATACGAAGTTCGGCGATGTATTGCTGTTTGAGGGCATCGTCCATTTCAATATCGTTCAACCGGTCGATAGTCAGAGTCATTTTACTGATATCGTTTACATAGGCGTAGCTCTCAACAGTCAGCCAGCTACCGGAACCGGATATCTTGAGGGTGTTCCAGTTGGCATAGTTGATGTGGTCCCAACCCCAGTTGCACATTCCGTAATCGCCTGCTTCGTCGCTGAC
>ENA-OQJF01000500-OQJF01000500.1-human-gut-metagenome-genome-assembly--contig:-NODE-500-length-10170-cov-3.095489_pt1 | contig 10170 bp, 5 predicted proteins | sample MGYA00242595_ERZ504761 | MGnify/ENA primary metagenome ERZ504761 (study PRJEB26092, sample SAMD00036367) | human gut metagenome | host: Homo sapiens | study: EMG produced TPA metagenomics assembly of...
TATTATAAACTAGAGTAATTTATTGATTTTGACTAAAATCTATGTGTATAGAAAACTTTTGTTTAATTTTAAATTGTAATCATGAAAGAAAGTATGTGTAGTCGATGGCATTTGAGGCTTATCGTGTTATTAATCTTATTTTTCCCTTTGACGTTGAGTGCTGCGCAAGGGAGAGTGACAGTAAAAGGACAGTCGATAACTTTGAGACAAGCCATTAAGATTATCGAATCCAGTTCTAATTTTAAGTTTTTCTTCAATCCGAGTGACCTTGATGCATTACCGAGTAAAAATCTGGATTGTGAAGGAGAAATCTCGGATGTGTTGAAAGAAGTATTTGCCGGAAGTGGTATCAGTTATGTAATTATGGGAGATGATATCATCTTGAAATTGGAAAAGAAGGCAGCAAGCACACAGCAGAAAAAAGTAGAGATTGTAGGAGGTGTAGTAGATGCGAGGTCCGGAGAATCGGTGGTAGGAGCAACTGTACGGGTAAAAGACGTGAACAGCGGAGTGATTACCGATATGGACGGAAAGTTTACGATTAAGGCCACTCCCGGAGATGTGCTTGTCATTTCATATATCGGATATGAAACCAAGGAAGTGAAAGTGGTCAACGGCAAGGTACTTCTTGTAGAACTTGTGGAAGATGCAAAGCAGTTGGAAGAAGTGGTGGTCACTGCTTATGGCAGCGGACAAAAAAAGGCTAGTATGGTAGGTTCCGTACAGGCAATCCGCCCGGCGGAACTACAGGTTCCTTCGGCTTCTCTTTCCAATTCTTTTGCCGGACGATTGGCTGGTGTTATTGCTGTTCAGCGTACCGGACAACCGGGAGCGGATGGATCGGATTTTTATATTCGCGGTATTTCTACAATGAACGGAGCAACCAATCCGCTGATTATATTGGACGGAGTGGAAATATCCTCCGGTGATTTGGATAATCTTGACCCGGAAATCATTGATGGCTTCTCTATTTTGAAAGACGCTACTGCTACGGCAATGTACGGTACCCGTGGGGCTAATGGCGTTATGATTATTACCACTAAATCCGGTCGTAATATTGATAAGCCGATTATCAATTTCCGTGTGGAAGGACAGATCACAAGTCCGACAAGTAAGCCGAAGTTTGTCGACGGAGCCACTTACATGGATTTGTTCAATGAATCTTTGTTGAACGGCGGCTCTACCGAATCTCCCTATTCGGCAGAAGAAATTGCCGGAACGCGTGCTGGATTAAATCCGTATGCTTATCCGAATGTCAACTGGTATGACGAGCTTTTTAAGGATCAGGCATTTAACCAGAATTTCAATGTTAATATCCGGGGAGGCGGCAAACGAGTGGATTATTTCTCAAGTGTCACGGTCAATCACGAGACAGGTATGATTAAGAATCGTTCCAAAGACTTTTTCTCCTATAATAATAACATTAATGTGATGCGTTATTCATTTCAGAATAACATTAATGCATATTTGGGTAAGGATTCACGTCTTTCTTTGCGCTTGAATGTGCAGCTGAGAAAAACGAAGCAACCCAACATCAGTATGAACGATCTGTTTGCGGGAGCTATCAATACAAGTCCGGTGGAAGCTCCAGTCTATTTCCCTGACGACGGTGTTACTACACATATCAAGTGGGGTGTGAATGACCGCTTGAAACCGGGACAGCAACAGAATCCGGTGGCACAGCTTGCATCCGGCTATCAGGATAATTTCCGGAGCACGGTAGTGGCGGCATTGGAGTTTGAGCAGAAACTGAATTTTATTACCGAGGGACTTAGATTTAAGGCATTGGCCTCTTTCAAGAACTGGTCAAGTACTACTAACAGTGCTTCCGCAGGTTGGAACAAATACCATTTGCAGGATTTCTCGGTAGATGATAATGGAGTGTATTCTTTTGTCACCAGACTTCAGAATGAAAGCGGTGGAGAAGTATCTACGGACTTGAAACCGGGTGTTGCCAACTCGGGCGACCGCCGATTCTATTTCCAGGCTATCATGGACTACAACCGTACATTTGGAAAGCATGATGTGAATGCCATGTTTATCTATAATCAGGATGAACTGGTGACTCAATTATTCAGTGGCGACTTGATTGCTGCACTTCCCAAACGTAAACAAGGTGTTGCTGCCCGTCTTTCGTATGCTTACGACGGGAAATATCTGGCGGAAGTGAATATGGGTTACAATGGTTCCGAGAATTTTGCCAAAGGACACCGTTGGGGATTCTTCCCTTCTATTGCAGTGGGATATAACATCAGTGAGGAAGCGTTCTTTGAACCTTTGAAGAATGTTTTCTCTAACATGAAGATTCGTGCTTCGTGGGGGCTTGTTGGTAATGACAATATTGGTGGGGCACGTTTTGTGTATATGCCGACAATCAACCTGACAGGTACCGGATATACTACCGGGCTGGACGGTGATATAACTTATAAAGGTCCTGTATATTCCCGTTATGGTAATCCGGAGGTTACTTGGGAAGTGGGTAAGAAAGTCAATGTAGGTTTGGATTTGCAGTTGTTTAACTCATTGAACCTGACAATGGACTATTTCCACGAAACCCGTACTGATATATTTCAGGAGAGAGGTACGATTCCTCAATATCTGGGAACAGCAGGAACAAAGGTGTTCGGAAACTTGGCAGCCATGAAGAATCAAGGCTTCGACTTTGCGGCAGATTTCAATAAGAAAATAGGTAAGGACTGGTTTATCAGTTTCAAAGGGACATTTACGTATGCTCATAATGAGATTACAAAATACGATGAATCTCCGAAATATGCTTTCCAGTCAAAAGTAGGGCAGAGTGCAAATATTCCTAGTATTATGATTTCCGACGGTCTTTTCAAAGATCCGGATGATGTGAAAAACTCTAACCAGCAGATCGGAGGAAATCTTAGTGCCGGTGATATCAAGTATGTGAATATCTCCAAACTTTATGGTTATGATGATGATATCGTGGATATTTCTGACTGGGTATGGGCGAAGAATCCTACCGTTCCGGAGATTGTATATGGTTTCGGCCCTTCTATACGCTGGAAGAATCTTGATTTCTCTTTCTTCTTCCAGGGAGTTGCAAAGGTTTCATTGGTTATGAGTGATTTTCATCCGTTCGGAGACAACAGTTTGCGTAATGTCCTGACTTGGATTGCTGACGATCGCTGGTCTCCCGACAATCAGAATATCAACGCCACTTATCCTCGTCTGACCAGGGACACGAGTGTAAACAACACTCAACGCTCTGACTATTGGCTGCGCAACGCTGCATTTATCAAGTTGAAGAACGCAGAAATAGGTTATACATACAAGAATATGCGTTTCTATGTCAGTGGCATGAACCTGGCGACTTTCTCGCCATTCAAGCACTGGGACCCGGAACAAGGAGGAGGTAATGGTTTGAAATATCCTACGCAACGTGTTTTCAACTTTGGTTTTCAGATGACTATTAATAATGACCGCTAATTTGAATAAAATGAAAAAGATATATAATATTTTGTTATCGTTCGTATTTGCCGGCTGTCTCTTGGGCTCATGTGATTATCTGGATATTGTGCCGAATGAAACAGCCAATGAAGAAGATGCATTTGCTTCGGAACAAGCTGCATTGAACTATCTGTATTCCTGTTATTCCTTTATGCCTGCTTATCAGAATTCGCATACTTTTATCGGATATGCAGGAGATGAAATAGTAAGCTGTTTCAACGGAGAACCTATTAAACTATATTTTCAGGGAGGATATACTTCAGGAAATATCGGCAATGTGGATGCGACATACAGTAATATGTATAAAGGTATACGGCAATGTTATCTGTTGAAGAAGAATATTGCGTCCGTTCCGGGATTGAGTGATGATAAGATTAATGATTTCGCCAATCAGGCGGATTTTCTGATTGCTTATTATCATTCGGTATTGATGCAGCATTATGGTCCTATCATCTTGGTAAAAGAATTACCGGATATGAATACACCTTATGACAAGATGGCAGCCCGTTCTCCTTATGACGAATGTGTGGACTGGGTATCAGAACAATTTAGAATCGTATCGGAGAAATTGCCTACGGAACGTATGGGATCTTCTTACGGACTGGCAACTAGTGTAGCTGCCAAAGCGCTGAGGGCCCGATTGTTGCTTTATGCTGCTTCTCCTCTATTCAATGGAAACTCGGAATATTACAGTGACTTTGCCAACAATGACGGCACCTTATTGATGTCTCAAACATATAGTAAAGAGAAATATAAAGTAGCTGCCGATGCAGCTTTGGAAGCAATAAACTTTGCAGAAGATCACGGATACAGATTATATTACGTTGGCGATGATGCCATTGGTACAGCCACCTATCCGTATCCGAAAGATCCTATCCAAAGACAGTTGCGTCTTACATACCTGGACAAGAACGGAACTAAGGAGGTACTTTGGGCAAATACCCGCTTGGAAGAAATGTATAGCATACAGAATAAATCCATTCCTTATCTTTCTTTTGGAGGAGGATATGGTCCGTCTCTGACAATGGTAGAACGATTCTATACCGAAAATGGTCTTCCGATTGACCAAGACCCGACGTATGACTATGAAAATCGTTTTCAGACTACTATTCTGGATGATGATACACGCGGAGAGGGAATAACGTTGAAATTGAACGATCATCGTGAGCCGCGTTTCTATGCCTGGATATCTTTCCATAATGGCTTTTACGAATGTCAGACGGAGAATGTAGTAGCCGACGGTACCAAAGGTATTACTTATCAGGATAAAATGGACCGTTCCGACCGTAAACAACGCAAAAGATGGTTGACACAGTACAAGAAGGAAGACAACAGTGGCAAAATGAACAGAGGAAATAACTACTCTCCAACCGGTTATCTGAATAAGAAAGGGGTTCATCCGGGATCGGCTGCCCGTAAGTCGGACAACGTGCCTTCCTTGAGATATCCGTTGCCTATTATTCGTTTGGGTGAGTTGTATCTGGATTATGCAGAGGCTTGTGTCGGATATGGTGATGCTAGTTATGTGGCTGAAGGCATGAAGAAATTGAACGTAATCCGAGAGCGTGCCGGCATTGACCCTGTACTGACTGCCTGGGCGAAGGCAAAGGAGCCGTTGACAGATTATTCTTCCGTAGGCCCCGATGGTCGTTTGATGCAGATTGTACGTCAGGAACGTATGATTGAACTTTATATGGAGACTCATAATTTCTGGGATCTTCGTCGCTGGAAGTTGGGGGAAAAATACTTTGGTGTATATCCGAGAGGATTAAATGTGGAAGCTACCAAAGATGAGGACTTCTTCAAGGATACACAAATGACAAGTCACATTCGTGAATTCCGTACTCCGGCGAATTATTTGATGCCTATTCCGGTAGATCAGGTAAGTAATAACCCGCAAATGGTGCAGAATCCGGGCTATTAACGGTAAGATGAAGGCAGAATCTGTTTTGAAGTTTTTTGAAACAGATTCTGTTTCTATTATTTGCTAAGTGTCTTATTTTATGGATATTTATTTTTATCTTTGCTGCACGTTTTTCCATAAATTATGATACAGAAAATTAAAACTGTTCCTTTTCAGTAAGGGGAACTTAATTAATGAATGTATTTATTACATAACGAACTTAATTTTATAGTGATGAACAACAAACACTGCATTTTTTTGTCAGGGGTAGCCGCCTTGGTAACATTGCCCTCCTTTGCTCAGAGTAAAGGGGCGTCTGAGAAGCCTATGAATATTTTGTATATAATGAGTGACGACCACTCATTTCAGACTATCAGTGCCTACGATCACCGTTTTATAGAGACACCCAATATCGACCGTATCGGCAATGAAGGAGTTGTCTTTACCAATAGTTTTGTGGCAAACTCTATAAGCGGGCCCAGCCGTGCGTGTATGTTGACGGGAAAACATAGCCATAAGAATGGTTTTATAGATAATGCGCATCGGTTTGACGGAAGCCAACAGACCTTCCCTAAGCTGTTGCAGAAGGCAGGTTATCAGACTGCTATTGTTGGTAAATGGCATCTTACCTCTAATCCCACGGGATTCGATTATTGGAATATTCTGATTGGTCAGGGTGATTATTACAATCCTTATTTTATAGATAATGGTAAGAAAGTGCAGATAGAAGGGTATGCCACCAATATCACTACGGACTTGGCGCTGGAATGGCTGGAGAACAAACGGGAGAAAGAAAACCGTTCTGTCTGTTGTTGCATCATAAAGCCCCGCACCGTACATGGATGCCCGACACTTGTGACTTGGGAGCGTTTGATAAGGTGAAGTTTCCATTGCCGGAAAATTTCTATGATAAATATGAAGGCCGTATAGCTGCTTCCGAACAGGAGATGAACATATTCAAGGATATGGACCTTGTCTATGACCTGAAAATGGCGGATAAAGAAAATGAGATTCATACAAAAACTGGATTGGAAGGTTATGGACGCGCTATGTATAAGCGTATGAATCCGCAACAAAAAGCTGCCTGGGATGCTTATTATGACCCTATTATCAAAGATTTTAAAGCCCGGAAACTGGAAGGCAAGGAACTGGCGGAGTGGAAGTATCAACGTTATATGCATGATTATTTGAGTGTGATTCGTTCGGTCGACCGCAATATCGGACGGGTGTTGAAGTATCTCGAAGAAAAAGGGCTTCTGGAAAATACATTGGTGGTTTATACTTCCGACCAGGGATTCTATATGGGAGAACACGGTTGGTTTGACAAACGCTTTATGTACGAGGAGTCATTCCGTACTCCGTTGTTAGCCCGTTTTCCTCATGGCAAGAAAGGAAAAAGTGTCGCAAATGGTTCAGAATATAGACTATGCACCTACCTTCTTAGAAATGGCGGGAGTAGATATTCCGGAAGATATTCAGGGGGTATCTTTGTTGCCTTTGCTGAAAGGAGAACGTCCTAAGGACTGGCGTAAGTCCCTTTACTATCATTTCTATGAATATCCGGCGGAACATGCGGTGAAACGTCATTATGGTGTGCGTACCGAACGCTATAAGCTGATACATTTTTATAATGATATTGATGCGTGGGAGCTGTATGACCTGAAAAAAGATCCGCGTGAAATGCATAATTTGTTTGGGAAGCCCGGTTATGAAAAGATAACTGAAAAACTGAAAGGGGAATTGGTAAAGCTTCAGACTCAGTATGACGATCCTATTGAATCTCAATTAAAAAAATAAAGTATTATGAATGCCAAGGAATTTGTACAAATAGTAAAGAAGATGTTTTCTAAAGGACTGACTCCGGAGGAAAAATAAAATTAAGCGGATGAAGGACCGGTGTGCCGTTTATTACTAAGACAGTGGGATAAATTCTTTGGCACTTCTATTGAAAACAAAAAAATTGAGGAGGAGATATGGACCAACATTACGGATGTATGTTGGAATCACAAACCTGCAAAGAAAAAATTGTCAGGCTATAATCGGGGTTTTAGGATTCTGGCTGCCGCCGCTTGTCTTTTGCTGGTCGTAGGTACGTGGTATCTGATTACTTCAAGAGCTTCTTTAGAGACAATAATCTTGGGACCGGCCGATACGCGTATGACGTATGTCCTTCCGGATAGTTCGGTGGTATGGCTCGCTGCGGGAAGTACGCTTTCATATCAGGACGATTTTTTGAAAGAGCGCAAAGTGGTCTTAGAGGGAGAAACGTCTTTTGAGGTGAAAAAGATGACAGGAGGCAGTCCTTTCAGGGTTTATTTCAAAGATGCGCTTGTGGAAGTCAAAGGGACGGAATTTAATATAAAGTCTGATGATGAAGTAGCGGAGGTGACTCTCTTTACCGGAAAAATAGATTTTCAGGTGACGGGGCAAGAGGCCATAGAGGTGAAGCCTGCTCAACGCATCACTTACTATATTGATTCAAAGACGATTGAAACCGAGACGTTGGATATTGAAGGATATGACTGGAGAAAAGAAGAGTATAACTTTACGGATAAGCCGCTTGGTGAACTGATAAACTTAATCAATAAGAAGTATCATACGAAAGTGTGTTTCGAGAATAAAAAGAATAGGGATAATCTGTTTACGGGAACTATTCGTAAAGATGAAGAATTAGCGAAGGTATTGCGGAAAATCTCTATCAGTTTTGGATTAAATACAAGGCAGGAGAAGGATACGATTATTCTTTATTGAGTATCCATAAAATAATACTGGTAAGAAAGCAGTTACATTTGTCATAACTGGATTATAAAAAGGCTGTCCCGGAATGAAACACGGGACAGCCTTTTCTGTATCAATATCCGTCCTATTGGCGGTAGACTTTCAGATTGGTAATCTGACTTTTGAAGTTACCTGTTTCCTGTAATGGGAAAACTAATGTACGAACGTAATTCATGGAATCTTTTCCACCATTATAAAAGCGTTTCTGTATATTTAGTTCTTCTACGATTTTTCCATTTATATGCAGGCGGGTGACGCGGTTGTCTCCGCTAATACCTACTGTTGCATGTTCGCCGGGCATGATACGGTAGTTGAAAGTGTTGAGATAGCCGTCGCGTGCAAAGCCCAACATTCCACTTATCGGATCAGATAAATAGAATACGGCGTCAGGAGAACGGAACAGTTCTGTACCTTTTGCTTCATCAGCTCCTTTTATATCAAAAGATACCAGATAATTATACCCGATTTCCCGATAGGGAAGAGTACGGTTGGGGGTAACAGCTGCCTGTTCGTAAACCAGGCCGGGAGCTTTTCCGATTCTTCCGAGTTGATTCACACCCGGAGCTTCGCTTAGTAAATTGCGTTGTTCATTGAAACTGTCATAGGGAGTTGTGACTTGTTTGCCTGTCCACATTTTAACGGCTAGTGTCTGCAAGGCCGGGTAAACCCGGTGATGAATATCCTTATTGGAAATGCCGTTACCCACATGGTCGTTCCATACAGCAAACATTCCTCCTAAAATATTCGGGTCCTTTTCTTCAAACACGGCTTTGCCTATCTGTGCAGGAGTCCATTTCTCGTATAGTGATTTGGTATTCAGATAATCATAATAATATCCTGCCTGGGGGACTATGTAGACCAGTCCGTCCGGGATACTGATTAAATGGTATCCTTGCTTTATCATTTCTTTCGGGTCGGCATAACCGTTATACCATGCATTCATGATGACATTTTCCGATTTGACGGGAGTATCTCCTTTGGCGTGTGTCAGTGCACCCCATACGCAGGCTTGCTTGCCGAAGCTTTCTATATAACGGATATAGTGATCGGTGAAGGCGCGGAATTTCTCCACAACTTCCTTTTTGGCGTTTGAATATTCGTCGGTGCCCACATGGACTTTGTTGCCCCGGAATACAGGTTCTTCTCCTTCCAGATATTCTTTGAAAAGAGCGTCGAAGAAAGTATAAACCTCGGGATTAAATAAATCCAAATGATCCATGCCATATTCTTTACTTCCCAATTCCGGTTTATAATGACTGAAAGCCAAGGAGTGGGCGGGGATATCAATCTCCGGAATGATCTCTACATAGCTTTGTTCAGCCAATTTTTGCAGGTCGACGAATTCTTTTTTCGTATAATGTCCGTCCCGTGCCGTCAGTCCCGGATAAGTATCACATTCCAGGCGGAAGGCGGCATACGTTTTTGACCAGTCATGTTCGAAGTATTGTTTGAAGCCGTTATCGTTCAGGTGGATTTGCAAAGTGTTCATCTTGTAGTAAGACATAGTCTTTACATAATCCTGTAAGTATGAAAGCGGGATGAACTTACGGCCGCAGTCTATCATAAAGCCGCGAAGCGGATAGTCTGGGTAATCTCTCAGGGTTCCTTTCGGGAGCTGATGATTTTCTGACTGTTCGGCAATCTGAAGTAAGGTACGTGTACCCCAATATACACCGATATTTTCGGGGGCGGATAAAGCAACCCGGTCTGTGACGCGGATCGTATATCCTTCTTTTCCTAATTTCTTGTCGGCGCGGAGGGAAAAGATAAAGTCGCCGGCAGCTCCTTTCCCTTGCACTACTTCGAGCGAACGTCCGAACATTGTTTGATAGTCTTGGGCAAAGATTCGTGCGATGCGTTCAAGCTCCGGATTGTTGGCGGCATACACGATTTTTGTAGCCTCGGTGGGAACAAAAGCTCCGTCACTGCCTTTCCATTCTTTCAGTTCGGGGATAACAAAAGGTTTGGGATTTACGGAGCATTGGCTCCGGTGGAAATAATAAGACATAAAGCTA
>ENA-OQJF01000502-OQJF01000502.1-human-gut-metagenome-genome-assembly--contig:-NODE-502-length-10164-cov-1.551559_pt1 | contig 10164 bp, 13 predicted proteins | sample MGYA00242595_ERZ504761 | MGnify/ENA primary metagenome ERZ504761 (study PRJEB26092, sample SAMD00036367) | human gut metagenome | host: Homo sapiens | study: EMG produced TPA metagenomics assembly of...
GTTTAATTACTCAAATGTAAAGAAATCTTTGTTTCGCTCTTTGAACAGAGCAAAGACAGTCTCTAACACAAATTTCGTTTTCAACACCAACATATTCTTCTGTTTCATCGTCAATTTCTTTCAGCTGCAAAATAACAACTTGCCCATCCGAATCTCCAATAGGAAGCAGGACAACATATTCGTTCTGGCGATACGGTATTAAGTCAAGAAATTCAAATTCAACTTCCGTTCCCATTCTCATCATTCAAAGTTATAATGTTGTCTTCATCCATGTCGTCGTTCCTTTTCTTAATATAAATAATTATCGTTGATAATGATGCCTAATAGTTCAAAGAGATTATCCTTTTTGGAAAGAATGCATTTTTTCATGGCTTGTTTAATTTGTTCCGTTGAAATGCTATCAGGCAACATTTCCCTTGGGACACCATGACCGAATTGCCGAAAATACTGTTCTTCGATTTCATAATACTCATTATCAATTTTCGGTTTCAGGTGTATTAAGGAAGCTATTCATAAAATACTGCAACGCTCTTGTTTTTGTTCCATTGTATGCACCTACCTTTCTCTGCTCAAGACCCTAACATGATTATCTGGTCTAATAGAATCAATCATTGAAGAAAAAAATACCAAAACGCTGTAGGAAAGAAATTTGCTAATAGCTCTAATTTGCCTTGGGTCTCCCATAGACGCTTCAAAAAAAGTGGGGCAAAGGCTTCTGCTTGTAGATTGCCCGGTCTCGTCCAATAGTTCCTTGAGTGACCATAATTTCCGTGCAATTGACCATTTGTTGTCGCATCAATTAAGTCCGAGAAGGAGTGAGCTGAATCCTGCCTAATACGGGTCAGAAAAGCAGTTTGCTTTTCCACTGGAAGATTGTTATATAAGCTCAGGATTCTTTGTCCGTCCTCAACCAGTGCCTCAGCAAATTCTGGAGTATTGGATAGATTGCTCCGATAGTTGCACGAAGCATGGTCGATCATGTGAGCAAGCTCGTGGAAATAAGTTGTTCCTGCACCTCTTGGATTTGTCATATCAGAAGCTGCATTGTAGTAGACTCCTCGTGAATGCCCTATATAATTTCCCGGTGAGTAATGTGCTGTCTGATCCGGTGGATATTCAGAATCTTGTATCATCAGTTTACCAGCGAAATGGTCAAACACTTCTCTGACATTCTGCTCTGCATTTTCATGGCGTTGTGATATAACAGCGATATATCCGTCTGGTGTGCTACCTTGGGTTAGCACGCCAAGGCAATACTGATAAGACGAATTACCAACATTAGGTGTTTGCAGACCCTGGAGGAAAGAATTTCGTGCAGAAGGAGTGTCCAAATTAACATTATCATATTCTTGTACACTTTTGGCAAGTGAAGCAACGTATTTTTCGGCCTGAAGCATAATCTGTAAAATATCATTCAGGGCTTTGTTGCAATCTTTTACGATAGTTCCCAGCTCATCGTACTTCTTGTCATTCCATCCAATTCCCAATTGCTGATATTTCATCTTCACAGAACTTCTTGTAGTTTCGATAGAAGAAATGGAGGTCCGCATATTTTTCAGTATTGTCAGTAATTGAGTTGCATCAGCATTTACGTTGCTCAAACACTCACCTCCTCATTTGTTAATCATTTCGAGTGTAGCTACCTGTTACTAAAACCGGGATATATGTATCAAGCGATTGAGCTGCAAGTGTTCGATGTCGCCCATCACTCTGAAATACATAATAAGAACCTACCTGCGCAACCTGGACAGGATTATTGTAATAGCTACGAATGGTATCATCTAACACTGGGTTTTGTGAAAGCTCATCCAAAGACATTCCTGACTCAGTATTTTGACGAACATCTTGGATGTGCGAAGCTCGCCTTAGAATGTTTTCTCTCGACCATCCCTCTCGACCATTCCGTGTCCAAAATCCTTCCGGGTTCCCAAGTTCTCGGTCACTGAGATAAACTCCTTCAATATCCCTTGCTCTAACGTATACGAGTTCTGGATTTTCATTTCGAGAAAAGGTATAGTTCCCGTTCTCCCAATAATCTCGATATTCTTCATAGTGATTTCCACGGGAAAAATATCGTTCAGCTGATAGTCTGTCTTGAACAAATGCAAGATTAGAACCAAAGGTATTTGACTCAAAGGTGGTTGTATCTGCACTTGATGGTGTAACAGCAAAACTACTGGTCTGAGGTGTGCTTGCAGATATTCCATTTGTAGATCCTAGTTGAACACTTTCGTATTCACTAAGGCTCTTGGCGAGTAAAGCCACATATTTTTCTGCTTGAAGCATAATTACCAATATGTCATTGAGAGCCTTGTTGCAGTCTCTTACAACCACGCCCAACTCGTTGTATTTTTTATCTTGCCATCCAGCACCTAACTGTTCATATTTCATCTTTACAGATTTTTTGGTAGTTTCGATGGAGGAAATGGAATCCTGCATTTTTTTCAGCATTGCGAATAGCTGAACGGAGTCAGCATTTACCATACTCATTTCATCACCTCCTGGCAGCGGATTTTGTGAAGTGCAAAGCGGCGATGTGTCAGGAAAGTCTGACACATCACTGCTTCGGCAAGATTTAATTTAGAGAGGAAAGAAATTGTTCCAACTCAGCAGCGGTCGGTGCAATGTACGGTTTCATCTGGTAAGTATCCTTAACACCGTCTGTGAAGTATACGCTCCTTTCTTTTTCGTTTTGTTGGTTCATTTTCGCCAGTGTGTTCGTGTCGTTTGCTGTGACGAGAACGCAACATAGACACAAAGAAAACACAAGGGCGAGCTTGCTCGTTTATATACCCTTGTGTTTTCGACTGGATATGTTAAGGTAACAAACAGTAAATGACACGTTACAGACTGCAAAATGTACCAACTGAAAAAAGAAAGAATACCGTTGTGTGTCTTTATTTCTCGATCAGCTTTTCAAACATGAGGTAAAGGTTTTTATAAAAAAGAGTAGTTACCGTTTTTTGGTAACTACTCTTTTCCTTTTTTAAGGTTTAAAGTCCTGGAAGTTTAGGTGTTTTGGGTATTGGTGGTGTAGGTAGCTGCAAGCTTTCCAATTTTTGTTGAATTGCTTTAAATTCAGGGGTTTCTTGGTGTTGATTTTGAACCATTTTTTGCTCTATTCTCTCCAAAGTCGGTTGAATTTCTTTCCCTGATACTTTACGATTTAATTCTCTTTCTAAGGTCTCTTTCGGACTAATGGAAGGCGTTTCTAAACTTGAATAGAAGTTTCACTCCTTCTCTATTATAAAGCCTTATATCGCTAAATAAGCCCGTTTTATGAAGGGTTTCTAAGCTGAAATGAACGGGTTTACACCCGGCCTTGACCTCCGCCCGCTGTCCCGCTGAATGGGTGGACAAGGCGGCCAATCCCTCAAAGTGCTTGGACGCTCTCTTTCTGATTTTGGAGCGTTTCTTTTCTAAAAATTGAAATGGGCGGGAAGCCATTTTAGGGCTTTCCCGCCTTGATTACTTTTTAGCAAAGACGGGCGTGACTGTCAACGGCGGCGCATGAAATGCGCCGTTCATCTTGACCGTTGACTGGCTCGGCTGGCTTTGCTATCTTCCTGACAAATGGGAATGTCTAAGATAGTAAAGACGTCCCACATGCAACTCTTTCTTTTATTGCGGAAACCGTATCTTTAATTGTGAATGTAGTTGTGTCTATGACATTTGATTCATATATCCCCAAACCGGAAAATTGCTCCCACATTGTTTCCACTAATTCAATATTTGTTTTTCTATCTAATTTTGAGCGTTCCACAGCTCGCTTCATAGTTTCTTTTTTACTCGCTCTTAATACAATATAGTGTACCTCGTAATCTTCTTGGGCAAGAGCTTTCCATGGCTCCAAAACCATGGCCCGACAATCCCATCTACAATTACATCATATCCGCCACGAGCATATCGCTTTGCAGCTTCTAAAAAGGCTTCAATGACAACCAGATTTTGCTTGTTGGATTCTGGCAAATGTGGTGGTATTGCGCCTTTGCTTAAGTAATGAAAAAAGTCATCGGTGTGCATATGCACTGATTTATCCATATCTGATTCCTTTGCGACAATTGACGCAGTTGTTGTTTTTCCTGTCCCCGGTGAGCCTGTAATCACAATAATTCTTCCTTGATTCATCTGTATTTTCCCTCACAATTCAAATTTATCACTTTGTTCCTGCCTGCTCAATCATCTTCTTCGCAAACTGCTGGAACATTTCAACAGTTTCTTTATCCATCGGTGTAAGCTGTCCGATCTGTCCAGCTATCATCGCCGTTACATCGTCAATGGAAAGTGGTTTTTGTTTTCTGTTCCGCCAGTGCGTCCCCGCATGGCTTGGAACATAGCGGCGGTCACAGCTTCTCCCGGCTGTTCCCCGTTGTCAATGTCTTTTTTAATGTCCCGCAGGATAGCCAGGAACACATTTTTGATTTTTTCAATCTCCGCTTCATGTTCCCCTATCTTTTGGGCGTTCAAAAGCTGTAAATCCTGCTTCGCTTCTGCCCGGTGTTCCGGGTGTTCTTTCATCAGGTCGGACAGGGAAGCCGTTGCCATCTCGATAAGCTGGTTTCTTGCTGTTATGCCCTTTGCCGCCGTATCCTGAAAATAAATCCGTATCAAATCTATCAGCTTGGGAAAATTCCTGTGTTCCAACAGACGGTTGAGGATTTGCACATCAACAGCACCCGTCACAAGCCCCCTCACGGCCCCCTCTGACAAGCCTAATTCAGAAATATCGTAACTTTTACGGACGCTCACGGTAGACAAGCCCAGTATGTAGTCTGTCGATACCTTAAATTCCTTTGCCACACCTATGAGAATATCACTGCTTACCGTTCTTGTTTCGCCGCTGACAATGCGGCTCAATTGGGAAGCGGAAACGCCTATCTTCTCCGCAAGTTCCTTTTGTGTGATGTGGTTCCCGTTGCATAAATCGGAAATCCGCTGTCCGGGTGTTCCGGGTAAAGCCATAGACACGCACCTCCTCCGCATACTTCCATTATACAAGATAATTGCAAAAATGCAATTTCCAAAGTGTAAACTTCATCAAAATGCAATTCTCGCAATATTCCGGGAATTGCATTTTTTTCGTGTAGACTTAGGGTAGTTCATCGATGGACAGCACCTTGAAAACAGAATGACCGTCCGAAAAGGAATACCCCGGCAGGGGAAGCACCGCAAGGAGCCGGACTTCGGGACAAAATGTCCCGAAGTTGCGGGGAGCGTGCCAACGCCGGAACACGCCGCAGGAATGGGGCAGGAAGCCTTTTCGGGGAGAACGGCAAAGGAAAAATGGAGGGAACACATGAGAGAGAACCCATATAAACGACTGCCGCCCATAGAGCGCAAGCAGGACGGTCCCCTTTACCGCATGACACCGGCACAGAGGAAACAGGCAAACGCCCTGATCCGCCGGGAGTGCTGCTGTTATGAGGACGGCAATTGCATCGTTCTTGACGATGGGGACACCTGCGCCTGCCCGCAGACGGCTTCTTTCTCGGTCTGCTGTAAGTGGTTCCGCTGGGCGGTCTTGCCGCTGGACGGGACGCTGGAAGCGGAGATTTTCCGGGATAAGGACTTGAAACGCTGTGCGGTCTGCGGCGGCGTGTTCGTCCCCAAATCCAACCGGGCAAAATACTGCCCCGGCTGTGCCGTCAGAGTTCACAGGCGGCAGAAAACAGAAAGTGAACGGAAAAGGAGGTCTGCTGTGGACAGTTAGGAGCGAAAAAAGCCTTGATTTATCAGGCTCCGCAAGCCCCAAACCGGGGCAGGTGGTATAAAGTATCGTCCGCCCTGAAAAATGGGCTTCTAACCGTCCACAAAACACGATATGACAAACACCATTTATATCCATCAGCCGGAAAAGGCGGTCAGCTTTACCCGGCTTCCTAATTTCCTTTTTGAAGCCCCCACATTCACGCCACTGTCCAACGAAGCAAAGGTTCTGTACGCCTTTATCCTGCGCCGGACAGACCTGTCCCGGAAAAAATGGCTGGGCAGATGAATATGGGCGGATTTACCTCTACTATCCCATCAACGAAGTAGTGGAGCTGCTCCACTGCGGGCGGCAGAAGGCGGTCAACACCCTGCGGGAACTGCAATATGCCGGACTGGTGGAAATCCAGAAGCAGGGCTGTGGAAAACCCAATCGCATTTACCCAAAATCCTATGAAGCGGTTCCAAACACCGACTTCAAAGAAATCCAGTTATGGAACGCCGGAGGACTGAAAACCGCACTCCACAAGTACGATAATCAATCCTCTTGAAGTACGAAAACCGGACGGTATATAGAAATACAGAGATTAAAACGATTTTATTTATATCTTATCCATTCCTATCCGATCCGAGATATTTTCTGCGGGATTTTCCTGTGGAAAAGTCCCGGAAAGGAATGGAATGGGGAAAGGAGTTTCATGGCACAACACGCAATTTTGCGATTTGAAAAACACAAAGGCAATCCGGCAAGACCGCTGGAAGCCCATCACGAACGGCAAAAGGAACAGTACGCCAGCAATCCCGACATTGACACCAGCCGGAGCAAGTACAATTTCCACATTGTTAAGCCGGAGAGCAGGTACTACCACTTTATACAGAACCGTATTGAACAGGCAGGCTGCCGCACCCGCAGGGACAGCACCCGGTTTGTGGATACGCTGATTACCGCCAGCCCGGAGTTTTTTAAGAAGAAGTCCCCAAAGGAGATACAGGAATTTTTCCAGAGGGCGGCTGATTTCTTAATCGGGCGGGTAGGGAAAGAAAATATCGTGTCGGCGGTGGTACACATGGACGAGAAAAACGCCCCACCTGCATTTGACCTTTGTTCCGCTGACAAAGGACAACCGCCTGTGTGCAAAGGAGATTATCGGCAACCGGGCAAACCTGACGAAGTGGCAGGACGATTTTCACGCCTATATGGTGGAGAAATATCCCGACTTGGAGCGTGGGGAGAGCGCCAGCAAGACAGGCCGGAAGCATATCCCCACCCGGCTTTTCAAACAGGCGGTTTCCCTCTCCCGGCAGGCAAGAGCCATTGAAGCCACACTGGACGGCATTAACCCGCTGAACGCCGGAAAGAAAAAAGAGGAAGCCCTCTCCATGCTGAAAAAGTGGTTCCCGCAGATGGAGAATTTCTCCGGGCAGTTGAAAAAGTACAAGGTCACAATCAATGACCTGCTGGCGGAGAATGAGAAGTTGGAAGCAAGGGCAAAGGCCAGCGAAAAAGGAAAGATGAAAGATACGATGGAACGGGCAAAGCTGAAAAGCGAACTGGACAATTTACAGCGGCTGGTTGACCGTATCCCGCCGGATATACTGGCGGAACTGAAACGGCAGCAGCGGCACACAAGGGAACGGTGATTGATGGCAGAAAACATTTCACGCCGCAGCATGGCGGCACTGCACTTTGAAAATTAAATACGGAGGTACTATGGAGCATATCAGATACAAGAAAGAAACCGAAGTCGTGACTTTTCAAGGAAAGGAAATCACGCTGGAAAATCTCTCCCCGGTGTTCACGCCGGAACAGGAAGCGGTCAAACGCCGGGAACTGGAGCAGCAGCTTTATGAGGTGTTCCGCAAATATGCCGATAAGCGGCAGAAAGAGGAGCCGGGGCATAAGGTTTTCCAAAGCCATCGTTGATTTGCGGAGCTGCTGGCGGTATAATGAAACTGTCAGCAGCTCCGTTTCTTTTTTAAGAAAAGGAGCGACAATATGAACAATCGAATAGACGCAATCTATGCAAGACTAATCGGTAGACAAAAAGGACAGCATTTCCATTGAAAGACCAGATTGAATTTTGCAAATACGAGTTGAAGGCGGTAACTGCAAGGAATACACAGACAAGGGTACAGCGGCAAGAACAACAGACCGTCCGAAGTTTCAAGAACTGGTGCGGGACATCAAGCGGGGCTTGATTGCAAAGGTCGTGGTTTACAAGCTCGACCGTATCAGCCGTTCCATTCTGGACTTTGCCAACATGATGGAGCTGTTCCAGCAGTACAATGTGGAGTTTGTGTCCTCTACGGAAAAGTTTGATACCTCCACCCCGATGGGGCGGGCGATGTTAAATATCTGTATTGTGTTCGCCCAGCTTGAAAGGGAAACGATACAGAAGCGGGTAACGGATGCCTACTATTCCCGCAGCCAGCGAGGTTTCAAGATGGGCGGGAAAGCCCCTTACGGCTTCCATACAGAGCCGATCAAGATGGACGGTATCAACACAAAAAAAGCTGGTGGTAAATCCAGACGAAGCGGCAAATATCCGGCTGATGTTTGAGATGTACGCCCAGCCCACAACTTCCTACGGGGACATTACCCGGTACTTTGCCGAACAGGGGATTTTGTTCCATGGCAAAGAGCTGATACGCCCCACGCTGGCGCAGATGTTACGCAATCCTGTCTATGTGCAGGCAGACCTTGATGTGTACGAGTTTTTCAAAAGTCAAGGGACAGTCATTGTCAATGACGCTGCCGATTTTACAGGCATGAACGGCTGCTATCTGTATCAAGGGCGAGATGTGAAGCCCAGCAAAAAGAACGACTTGAAAGACCAAATGCTGGTACTGGCTCCCCATGAGGGCATTGTCCCCTCCGACATCTGGCTGACCTGCCGTAAGAAGCTGATGAACAACATGAAAATCCAGTCTGCCCGGAAAGCCACCCATACATGGCTGGCGGGAAAAATCAAATGCGGGAATTGCGGGTATGCCCTTATGAGTATCTTCAATCCCTCCGGCAAGCAATACCTTCGCTGTACGAAACGGCTGGATAACAAGAGTTGTCCGGGGTGCGGGAAAATCATTACTTCGGAACTGGAAGCTGTTGTTTATCAGCAGATGGTAAAGAAACTGGCAAGCTACAAGACGCTGACAGGCAGAAAGAAAGCGGCAAAGGCAAACCCGAAAATCGCCGCCCTGCAAGTGGAGCTTGCCCATGTGGACAGCGAGATTGAAAAGCTGGTGGACAGTCTGACGGGTGCAAACAATGTCCTGCTCTCCTATGTGAATGTGAAGATAGCGGAACTGGACGGACGCAAGCAGGAACTTCTGGCGAGGATAGCGGAGCTGACGGTGGAAGCCATTAGCCCGGAACAGGTCAGCCAGATTTCCGGCTACCTCGACACTTGGGAGAATGTATCCTTTGACGACAAGCGGCGGGTGGTGGATTTGATGATTACCACCATAGCCGCCACAAGCGACAGCTTGAATATCACATGGAAAATCTGACGGGCGGAACCCCTCCCGTCAGATACCTACCCTGTGTAGTCCCTTGTAAACTGTACTTTCGTATGCGCTAAACTGTTCGTGTCATTCATTCTTGAGTGACCTCCCTTTGTTTTGTAGTTTGCAGTTGCCAGACCGCATCTCTACTATAACAGAGGGAGTTTTATTTTTCCTCATCGGCAGCAGCCTCTTTTGAACCACTCGCCCAGCGAGTGGTTTTCGGGATACAAAAAAGGCCGCTCAAAGAGCGGCCTTCCAATTTCTTTTCATGCCCGCGGATGCGCCTTCTGATAGACGTCCTTGAGGTGCTTTTTGACGACATGCGTGTAGATCTGCGTCGAGGAAATGTCCGCGTGGCCCAGCATCTCCTGAATCGAGCGCAGGTCCGCACCGTTTTCGAGCAGGTGCACGGCAAACGAGTGGCGCAGCGTATGCGGCGTGATGTCCTTTGAGATGCCGGCGGTCTCCTGATAGTGCTTGACGATCTTCCAGAATCCCTGGCGGCTCATGGGTGCACCAGAGCAGTTCAGAAACAGAGTCTCTGTATCTTTCTTCAGAAATGCATCTCTTCCCCGTTCCAGATAGACCAGCAAAGCTTTTCCCGCTTTTTCGCCAAATGGAATCATACGTTCCCGACCTTCATCCCTGCACAGAATCCATCCAAAACGCAGATTCACATCCTCCATCCGAAGGCTGATCAGTTCACTGACTCTCATTCCTGTTGCATACATCAATTCCATCATAGCATTGTCCCGAATACCCTTAGGTGTGTTCAGGTTCGGTTGTTTTAGCAGTCTGTCTACTTCTTCTACCGACAGAATTTCCGGCATTTTTTTCTCTAATTTTGGCGGCTTTAGTGTTTCAGACGGATCTTCCTGCATTTTCCCTGTTCTTATCATATAATGATACAGTGCTCTTATTGATGCAATATTTCTGGAAATTGTAGATAAT
>ENA-OQJF01000503-OQJF01000503.1-human-gut-metagenome-genome-assembly--contig:-NODE-503-length-10142-cov-3.831852_pt1 | contig 10142 bp, 8 predicted proteins | sample MGYA00242595_ERZ504761 | MGnify/ENA primary metagenome ERZ504761 (study PRJEB26092, sample SAMD00036367) | human gut metagenome | host: Homo sapiens | study: EMG produced TPA metagenomics assembly of...
CCTACGAATTACCAGCTTGGGCGCTGATCCCGGCTGACCTGAATTTGTCACAACGTTCACACCACTAACCCTACCGCTACAATTGCATTTTACGGCATTTGCAGGCTTGGATTTGCATAAATCATCGGAATCGATGCTGCTGATGGCACCTGTAACAACACTTTTTTCTTAACCTCATATCCTATTGCTACAACTTCATCGAGTGCAATGGCGGAGGTTTTTAATTGAACGTCTATTGTAGACTGACCTTTATACACAATATTCTGTGTATCATATCCTACGAAGCTATAAATCAATGTCGATTCCATTGGTACATTTTCCAAAACATAAATTCCGTCCAAATCCGAAATAATACCGTTTGTTGTACCCTTAACTAAAATGCTTGCACCTATCACAGGTAAGCCATCGGAATCTGTTATACAACCAGAAACTCTCCCGTTCTGTGCTTTTAATGGTAAGCTGAACATTATAAGAATCAGCATACACATTAATGATAGTGTTCTGTTCATAATCTAGAGTTTTTTGTAATTAGTGTTTTTCTTAAAATAAAAAGTTTTGTTCTATCAGTTGCGCGCTACTTACTGACACTTGCAAATATATATACTATGTAATATAACCAAAGGGGAAAATTTCATTTAAATAGGGGGGGGGAAAATAGATTAACTAAATATTTTAAGGAAAAATGGCTGTTAGAATCCATTCCCAGACTCCAACAGCCATTTTATCACTAACAATCGCCTGTTAATCAATATATTTTTCTGCCCATTTCCTTAAGATTTGCATCCCTGCCCAGTGGAACAAAAGTAAATCCGTATGAATAGCTTCCCTTCAGAAGACGCTTGTCTATTGAAGGACGGGCTTTCAGACTCCAGCTATCTGTTCCGCCCACTCCAGCCTGAACCAGGTCGATATTAAGAGTATTAGAATACAAGTCCTTTTCAAGTTCATTTATATGTTTAGCCTTATCAATCGCATTCTGCGACATCTCCCACACTGAAACAGATAGGGGTTCATCGCCGACAATCATCACACCTGCCTTATCCGACTGCAAGGCAAACCATCTCACGTCACAACGGTTTCCGTTTTCCTGCGGCATTACATAGTCAAATCCCAGAGCGGACACCTTGCAGTTATATATAGACACCATTGCAGAGGCTTTTCTGTCGGAATAGTTTTCCCATGGGCCACGTCCATAATATGTCACATCCGACAAACGATTGGTACATTCGCATTGCAATCCTACGCGCAACATTTCTGATATTTCAGGAGACTTCATCATTGAATAATGAACGCCTATTGTTCCGTCTGCTTTTACTTTATAATTCAAGGTAAGTCTCAGTCTTTCATCTATAGCCTTTAGCACCTTAACCTCAAGATTGCCTTCCGATTTGCGTACATCTATAGAAACTGTCTTTAGCTTTAATGGAGCATCTTTCCAGAATGCAAACAGTCTATCGACCTTCCATCCTCGCCAGTCATTGTCTGTTGACGCTCTCCAGAAGTTTGGTTTCAGAGCAGATGTGATGATACTTTCATTATCTATCTTATACTGACTGATATAACCATCACTGATATTCAGATAAAAGTTCTTTCCCTTCACGCTGATGTCTTTCTTGTTATCTGAATCGATTTCCATATCCAATGTAGTATCAACGCATTCTACTATCTTTGGTAAAGAAAGATACTTAAACTGTTCCCAGGCAACCTCGTATCCAGCTTTGGCATACAGATTGTCATTCTTGAGCCTGGCACTCAGGCATAACCAATATTCCGCACCGTCATCGGCCTTGAAATTCTGAATAGGAAGTTTTAGTTTACAGCTCTCACCAGCTGGTGTTGTCGGCACAATAATCTCACCTTCCTGCAATACACTGTCTTCGTCCTTCAATTGCCAAAAATAACGATACTCATCTGTTGAAAGGAAGAAGTTTCTGTTTTTTACAGTTATCTCTCCACTATAGACATTATCAGTTGTAAATGATACAGGAGCAAACACGTACTTGCATTCCTCAGTAGCAGGTTTAATGGAGCGGTCGGCACTGATAACACCATTTATACAGAAGTTTTGGTCGTTGTGCTCCCCTTTCTCATAGTCACCACCATAATTCCATGATTTCTTATTATATTTCCGTTCATTATCCAGCAATCCCTGGTCTATCCAGTCCCAAATATATCCGCCGGCAAGCGCATCATGAGAACGTATTGCATCCCAGTATTCTTTCAGCCCGCCGGTAGAGTTTCCCATAGAATGTGCATATTCACACATTATTATCGGACGGTTCATGACCGGATTCTTAGTCATTGCTATAAGCTCATCGACCATAGGATACATACGGCTAATGACATCGACGTATAAAGGATCATCGGGATTGGCATACACACAAAGCTCTTTCTTTGCCGGTTTGACATCTTCGTTCACATTAAAATCTATCTCACTAGTAACGATTGACGCTTCCTTACGTCCGATAGGTTTGTATAAAGGATTTTCCGGCTGTCCTTGCGCCCCCTCGTAATGAACAGGACGGGTTGGGTCATAATCTTTCAGCCATCCTGACAGAGCTGCATGATTAGGGCCGCATCCAGACTCGTTGCCCAACGACCACATAAACACAGAAGGATGGTTCCTGTCTCTCACAGCCATTCTTACCACTCTCTCCATGAACGAGTTAGCCCACTCAGGCCTATTGGACAGATACCCCCTTTGATGATGAGTTTCAAGATTAGCCTCATCCATTACGTATATACCATACTTATCGCACAGTTCATAGAAATAAGGGTCGTTAGGATAATGCGATGTGCGGACTGTATTGAAGTTATAACGTTTCATAAGCAGAACGTCTTCGAGCATCTCCTCGCGGGTGACAGTCTTTCCTCCTGTCTCGCTATGGTCATGGCGGTTTACGCCAATGAGTTTAATAGGAGTGTCATTCACCAGAATCTGATTGCCTTTTATTTTAATATCCCTGAAGCCTACCTTACTACTTCTCGCATCCACCACATTGCCCTTATTGTCTGTGAGCTTTAGAACCAGAGTATATAGATAAGGGTGTTCAGAATTCCATAACTCCGGCTTGGAAACGATTCCCTCCATCATTCCGTAATAAACATTATCGCGCTGAGGATAAGGTTCGTTCACCACATAATCGGCAGTAACGGTAATATCTTTTCCAAACACCGGTTTCCCATCGGCATCATATAATTGGGCTGACAGATTCCATCCCTTCAAATCATCCATATTCTGATTTGTTATTTCCGGACGGATCTGTAACCGTGCAATATTCTTCCGGAAATCGATGCGTGTCCTTACTCCATAATCATATATTGCCACCTGCGGAATGGACATGATATATACTTCACGATGGATACCAGCCATTCGCCAGTGGTCGGCATCTTCCATATAACTTCCGTCGGTCCACTTATACACTTGCACCGCCAGTTTATTCTCCCCCTTCTTAACGTATTCGGTAATATCAAATTCAGTAGGCAGACAACTGTCTTCGGAATATCCCACCTTCTGTCCGTTTATCCATACATTAAATCCCGAATAGACGCCTCCGAAATGGAGTATAATCCTGTCGTTCTTCCACTTGTCAGGAACAACAAACTCCTTGATATAACACCCCGTCTGATTATTCCTGTCAATATATGGCGGACGAGCAGGGAAAGGATAAATAGTATTTGTATATATAGGATAGCCATATCCCTGCATCTCCCAACATGAAGGAACAGGAATAGTTTTCCATGATGATGAATTGTACTCCACTTTATAAAAACCGGCGGGAGCCAATGCCATATCCTCGGAAAAGTTAAACTTCCATTGGCCGTTCAACGACATATACTCCGATTTCTCTCTGTCTCCATCCAAAGCCCAATCCACTCTCCGGAAAGAATAAGTAGTACTGCGGGAAGGTAAACGGTTAATTCCGTTTATGGTCTGGTCCTGCCATACATTCTGATTGTTTCTCCACTGATTGGCACCATTGTCCGATGCAGACAGAGATTGCATAAAGAAAATAACACAGAAAATGAAAAAATAGATTTTAAGTTCAAGTTCATAAATTCGCATTTTAAGTTTCTATGCAAATATATAAGTATAACGAACAATGAATAGGGGGTATTTCTATCTATATAGAGTGGTATTTTTAAATATGAGCTTAGACTTTACAGAACATCGTCCGGAATACTATGCTATGTAGCACTCTATATGAAAATATTATATATTCCCAAGTCACAAGCCTTTTCAAACAATTTTTATATATTCTCATCCTATCCCTTACATCAAAGATAAATCCCAATCCAGCTTTGCCAGCCGCATTTATTTCTTTTTTCAGGAGAATTTTCTTTATGGCTATCGCCATGAAAATTCACCTGAAAAAGAATGCGGCGGCAAACGGATTGGCATTAAAGAAAAGATTACAGGGATTAACTGCGACCGACGTGACGCATAGTCGTGAATCAAAGGCGGCTATCCTTATATTCTATATATAGCCTCACAAATACTGTGAAAACCCACTTTCCCAAATAACAAAACATAGTCTGTTTATCAAATCCCGAAATAAGACAGGGATTTCAGCTCCCTCCGATCTGCATAGTCCTGTGGCTTTGCTATGCTTTTATTCCAACTCTTCCTACTTCTTTTCATTCTTTTTCTACTGTTTCTACATTCTTTCCTATTCTTCGTATGACATTTGATGACACCTGATGACATCTAATGTCATCTATTTGTAAATCAATTGTTTACTCAATTTATCACTTTACATTTGGACTGTGAAACAAATCAAGTAGTCACTCAAAACAAAAGATTATGGCACAAGAAAACAGTCCTGACAAGGAAAAAAGGCAAGGCCGGACTAAGAAACCGGAAAAGCCTTATGTGGAACAAATTGACGAACTTCTGCTGGTACATAACAAGAATGACCCAAAGGAGGGTTTGAGAGTAATCAGTAAGATGGACGAGAAAGGCAATTATCAGACGGTTACACCGGAAGAGAAGAACGAGAACTCATTTTTGAAATTCGACAAGAATTCGAGTATTCTCGAAAACTTCATCAAGAACTTCTGGAGCCAGCTGAAGGAGCCTACGCATTTCAGGCTTATCCGCATGACCTTCAACGATTACAAGCAGAACAAACAGGCTCTCAAGGACCTGGCCGAAGGCAAGAAGACAGACGCGGTAAAGGAATTTCTGAAACGCTATGAAATCGTACCGAAGGCAAACAATCAGAAAAACAGTCAAACAAAAGAGGAGGAAACAACAATGGCAAAGAAACAGGAACAGACAACACAGGCTCAGCCTGAACAGGTATCACAGGTGGAAGCTGCCGCACAGGGGCGCGAACAGCAGGAACCACAAGGTCAGCAGACACCCACGTACCGCTACAACGAGAACATGATTAATTGGGAGGAACTGGGTAAGTTCGGCATATCCAAGGAAATGCTGGAGCAGTCTGGACAACTTGACAGCATGCTGAAAGGATACAAAACCAACAGGACAATGCCGTTGACACTCAACATTCCTGGGGTACTGACCGCCAAGCTGGACGCACGCCTTTCGTTCATATCCAACGGTGGGCAGGTTATGCTGGGTATCCACGGTATCAGAAAGGAACCCGAACTGGATCGTCCTTATTTCGGACATATCTTCACGGAAGAGGACAAGAAGAACCTGCGTGAAAGTGGAAACATGGGACGCGTGGCTGACCTTAACCTGCGTGGCAACACGACTGAGCTATGTCTGATTTCCATCGACAAGAATACCAACGAACTGGTAGCCGTACGACAGGAGCATGTCTATATCCCGAATGAAATCAAAGGTGTAACCCTGACTCCGGACGAAATTCAGAAACTGAAAAACGGTGAACAGATATTCGTGGATGGCATGAAATCCAATCAAGGCAAGGAATTCAATGCCAATCTGCAATACAATGCAGAAAGAAGAGGCATCGAATTTATTTTCCCGAAAGACCAGGCTTTCAATCAGCAGACTCTTGGCGGTGTACCGCTTTCTCCCATGCAGCTCAAAGCGTTAAACGAAGGCCACACCATCCTTGTAGAGGATATGAAACGAAAGAACGGCGAACTGTTTTCCTCCTTCGTTACCATGGATAAGGTAACAGGCGGTCTCCAATATACGCGCCACAATCCGGAAACGGAAGAAATCTACATACCGAAGGAAATCTGTTCGGTACAACTCACACCGGAAGACAAGGAAGCGTTACGCAAAGGACAGCCCATCTATCTTGAGAACATGATCAACCGTAAAGGTGAGGAATTCTCGTCATTCGTCAAGCTGGACCTGGCAAGCGGAAGACCACAGTATTCCAGAACTCCGGACGGTTTCAACGAACGACAGGCACCTACCATCCCGGCTGAGGTTTACGGACACCTGCTTTCGGCACAGGAAAGAGCAAATCTTCAGGACGGAAAGGCCATCCTTGTAACGGGTATGAAAGGTCCCAACGGCAAACCGTTCGATTCCTATCTGAAAGTAAACGCAAACACCGGACAGCTGCAATATTTCCAGGAAAATCCGGATGTACGCCGCAATACCTCACAGCGTGCTTCACAGACTGACAATACCCAGCAGCAGGAACAGAAGAAGGGAGCAAAACAGGCTGTCTGACCTGAACGGGATTCAAATCATTCAAATCATCAATTACTAAAAAAGGAAAGAACATGAACAAGAACAATCATCATATCTACAAGGCTGAACAAATCGACTGGGAGAAACTGGAATCGGTAGGTATCAGCAGATCGCAAATTGAAAAGGACGGAAACATGGACCTGCTCCTTCAGGGAGAGGAAACCAATGTCATGTCCATTAAAATCAAGACTCCTGTATTTTCACTTACAATGGATGCCACACTCAGTCTGATTGAAGACGAGAATGGAAATCCGGTCATCAGCGTAAACGGTATCAACCCTTCAGGTGAATAAATAAGAATCCATAATGTATCATCTCTCTTTCCATACGGACTTACCGTATGGAAAGATATAAAAAACAGAATTTATCATGATTGCCATATTAACAGACAAACCAAGTGTAGGAAAAGAAATCGGAAGAATCATCGGTGCAACCAGAGTAAAAAACGGATATGTGGAAGGAAACGGCTACATGGTTACGTGGACTTTCGGGAACATGCTGTCACTGGCCATGCCGAAGGACTACGGAACCCAGAAGCTGGAACGGAATGACTTTCCTTTCATCCCGTCCGAATTTGAGCTGATGGTACGTCATACACGCACCGAGAACGGATGGATACCGGAGATTGATGCCGTGCTCCAGCTTAAAGTAATCGAGAGGGTGTTTCAGGCATGTGACACCATCATTGCGGCTACCGATGCCAGCCGTGACGGGGAAATGACATTCCGCTATGTATATCAATATCTGAACTGTACACAGCCCTGTTTCCGTCTGTGGATTTCATCTCTTACCGACGAGTCTGTGCGTCAAGGCATGGAAAATCTAAAACCGGACAGCTGTTACGACAGCCTGTTCCTTGCTGCCGACAGCCGCAACAAGGCAGACTGGATTCTCGGAATCAACGCCAGCTATGCCATGTGCAAGGCGACGGGACTCGGCAACAATTCCCTCGGACGGGTGCAGACACCGGTACTGGCTGCCATCAGCAGACGCTACCGCGAAAGGGAGAACCATATTTCATCGGACAGCTGGCCCATCTACATCAGCCTGCAAAAGGACGGCATCCTTTTCAAGATGCGCCGCACACAGGATCTTCCCGACAAAGAATCCGCTACAATGTTTTTCCAGGACTGCAAGCTGTCACATCAGGCACAGATTACAGGTATCAGCCACAGCGTTAAGGAAATACTTCCACCGGATTTGCTTGACCTGACACAACTTCAGAAGGAAGCGAACATCCGCTATGGTTATACCGCATCAGAGGTGTATGACATCGCACAGTCCCTTTATGAAAAGAAACTGATTTCCTACCCAAGGACTTCCAGCCGTTATCTGACGGAGGATGTGTTTGACTCGCTTTCACCAATCATGGCGCATCTGCTATCATGGGAGCTGTTTCCTGCCGCTAAAGGAACTGGAGGTATTGACATATCCTGTTTGTCCCGCCACGTAATAAACTCAGAAAAAGCCAATGTACATCATGCCATCATCATTACAGGTATCCGTCCCGGAAATCTATCCGAAAAGGAAATGCAGGTTTACAGACTTGTAGCCGGAAGGATGCTCGAAGCATTCATGGCTCCATGCCGCATAGAAACGACAAATGTTGAAGCGGTTTGTGCGGCGCAACATTTCAAGGCCGAACAAACAAGAATCATTGAAGCCGGCTGGCATGACGTGTTCATGCATTCCGACATGGTTCCAAAATCGGGATATTCCGTAAATGAACTCCCCGAAGTGAAGAAAGGTGATAACCTGAATGTATGCGGATGCAACATGGTACACAAAAAAGAGCTGCCGGTAGATCCGTTCACGGATGCAGAACTGGTGGAATACATGGAACAGAACGGACTGGGCACGGTATCCTCACGTACCAATATCATCCGTACACTGGTTAACCGTAAGTATATCCGTTATTCAGGGAAATATATCGTTCCGACCCCGAAAGGCATGTTCACCTACGAAACCATCCGTGGAAAGAAAATTGCGGATACTTCACTCACCGCAGACTGGGAAAAACAGCTGGCCGGACTTGAAAGCGGAATGATAACCGGACAGGACTTCCTGAACAGGATCAGGACTCTCGCCAAGGAAATGACTGATGACATTTTCAACACCTATTCCACAAAAGAAGAATAACATCTATACCTAATCAACCAAGAGAATGCAGGCCGGAAGGTCTGCATTTTTTTGTATCCGTACAGAAAAGAATCTGTTTTTCCGCTTTTAAGCGGCAAAGGTCTTGGATTGCCTGCCTTTTGTCGCAAGGCTGCCCTCATGGGCTTGGCTGGACAGGAAAAAATCATCCTCGCTGCGCTCCGGTATTTTTTCCTGCCAGGCCTTGCGCAAAAAGGCAATCCAAGAGGCCGGAGTCCTATAAAATCGGGAAAACACATCCCGATGGGATTATTCATTCATAAAATTAAGGATTATGAAACTACAGATTATCGAAAGTATCAGCAAGCATGCGGTAACCCTGGTACTGGTTATCGGAATACTTATGCTGACAGACAAAGGTATCATGCCTACAGGTATTATTGCAATGCTCCTGCTCACCGGAAGAATCATAGGATTTCTTTTCAGAGATCTTCTACTGATTGTCAGGATAGCATTTATCTTTTTCATTGTCGGACTCCTGTTTTTCTAACCAATAAAACCAACAGATATGAAAACAAGTACATGTATATCTTCCGCTCCTGTCATGCCGGCTGTATGGCCACAGGGCGAACATATCAGACCGGTCAAAAGACGTCTGCCCAATACAGTTGATGAGCCTAAAAACATCGGCTACTATCTGGAATCGCTGCGTGATATTGCAAGCAGACCGGACAGGGAGGATGTCCTGAAAGAATTCTTCAAGGAAACTTATGTATAACCATAAAATTTTTCAATTATGTTTTTCAATCAATTTATCAGATGATTACAGCAGGTACGGATCTGAATATCAATATCCGTAAAGTGGACAACAGCCTGAGTGTGGCGGTCATGCCAAGGCGGAATAGCCAGAAAGAGGAAACGCGGCAGAACATGGTGCCGCTGGTAGTGAACGGAACACCGGCAGAACTGGATATGGGCTTCCTGCAGACCATACTCCAACCGATACAGAAGGTACAGGGACTGCTTGTCAATGCGGAAAATTTCGAGAAACAGGCAGAAAAGGCAACGGCACAGGCCAAATCATCCAAGGCTCCAACAGTACCAGCCGAATCAAAGGAAGCCAGGGAAAAACGGGAAAAGATGGAAAAACTCCTCAAGAAGGCTGATGAAGCAACCGCCGCAAAAAGGTACTCCGAAGCAATGACATGGCTGAAACAGGCACGGGTACTGGCTCCTACAGAAAAACAGAAGGATATTGATGAAAAGATGCAGGAAGTACAGAAACAGGCCAGTGCAGGAAGCCTGTTCGGTATGGCAGAGGAACCGGCGCCGGTAATTCCCCAACACAAGGCAATATGAACGGTCAGTCACAACCAAGTATGCAAACAAGCATATTCCCGGA
>ENA-OQJF01000505-OQJF01000505.1-human-gut-metagenome-genome-assembly--contig:-NODE-505-length-10119-cov-2.545236_pt1 | contig 10119 bp, 9 predicted proteins | sample MGYA00242595_ERZ504761 | MGnify/ENA primary metagenome ERZ504761 (study PRJEB26092, sample SAMD00036367) | human gut metagenome | host: Homo sapiens | study: EMG produced TPA metagenomics assembly of...
GGAGATTTTTTATTTTTAAAGTACAATACCTGAGAATTGGTTCCGTAAAGATATCATCATGAAAAGACCAGTTTCTTCAAAATAGGACTCCATATATTCCCAATTATCATCTACATCAAATTCATAGCTGTGTCCCCAGATATATAACAACTGTGGTTCATCCGTATCCATATTTAAAAAGACGGTCAATCCCACTCATAATATCTGCATCTGCATGATGGAAGCTAGGCTTAAACCTCAACAGGTCGGATTGTAAAGCAAAACCATGTGTATCTCCCGAAGTTCTTGCATACTGTATTCCGCATTCCTTTAATATTCTGAATGCCGATTCATCATAAGTGCCAAAGGGGAACACGAATCCTGCTATTTTCTGTTCATAGAAAGCTTCAAGATTCCTGATATCTGTTGAAATTTCATTGTATACAGTTTCCTCGTCAAGACCCTTCAGATTGGCATGGGTCAAGGTATGCGATGCGATTTCATGCCCTTTGTAAAGCTCCCTCATATCTTTCTGATTCATCCTGTGGACCACGATATTTCCCTGAGTAAATGTATCGGCTCTTGTCTGGATTCCACTATTCTGGTTAAATGTTGCTTTCATTCCATATTTGTTAAACAATGCGATCAACCGTCTATCCTGTTCTACTCCGTCATCATAGCTGAAAGTGACCGCTTTCTTCTTACCATTCCACATAATAATTACCATACCTTTCTATAACCTGCAAACTTTTCTGTTTCATTGAAAAATCATCTGCGCAAAATCCGCAAAGCAATGTCTCCACACATTCCAGTCATGCTCTCCGGGATAAATCCTTCTGATTTCATGAACACCCTTTTCCCGGATAATTTCATCCTCTGCCAGAAACCTGGGAAGGAAGCTGTCCTTATCCCCTATACAGCGCAAAAATGTATGGAAATAGCTGTTGAACGCCGGATTATCCATTGCCTTTAAATGAGTCTGCTCATAAGGCTTTCTGTTAACTACATCCCTATCCGGGTTTCCTTCGATAAAATCCCTTAAAAAACCGGAGAAGATTCCGACTTCGCTAAACAGATCTGGGTGATCGCATACAGTTCTTGTTGTCTGTACAGAACCCATGGACAATCCTGCCATACCACGTTTCTCCTTGCATCCACCAAACTGATACTTTTTTTCTACCATCGGAATAATCTCTTCTACCAGCATCCGTTCCAGCAGAACATGGTTTAATCTCTCTTCTAAACCAAACTTTTCTTTTACCATGCCATCGCACATGACAATGGCAAATGGTTTTATTTTTCCCATTTCAATCAAATTATCAAGTATGATATTTGCTTTCCCTGTTGTTGTCCAGGAAATCTCACTCTCACCGAATCCATGCTGCAGATACAGGACAGGAAGCCCCGCAGACGGTACACATGGCGGAAGATAAACAATAAACCGTTCCCAGTTATTGGAAATACCTGACATATAAAATTCGTGTACCAGTGTTCCATGTGGAATATCCCGTATTTCCGTCAGCTCATTTCCATCCGGCAGTTCAATATAATTATATAAATGGCAGTATCCATGCCCGATGGGCAGTTCAGGAAGCAGAACCTCCTGTCCGTCCACGCAGATCTGTACATAATTCACTGCTGTGGAGAACGGAAGCTCCAGAATCCATTTTTTCCCATCTTTTGTAAATGGATATGTTTTCTCCCCCAGTTTCATAGAAAGCTCTTTTGCATTTTCACAGTCCAGCTGTAAATAATTTTTTCCGTCTTTTTGGAAAACCATGCTGCTTTGTTCCATAAATACCCTCCTTGCTGCAAGTAATAAAACCATCTCTATATGGTGATATTCTCAGAATTTCATCTGTCTGCATGTTCTGACACCATTGACATAAATGTCATTTGCCAGTTCTGTAACAAGCCGCATATCCTGCCAGGTTTCACACTTATTCCCCATAAAAGTAATGTTATCAAAATGGACATCATGGACACGTACTTCTTCTGTCGGTGTCTGATACCCCCGGATCATGGAGACCGGGATATCTCCGTTCAGCACCTGGATATTATCAAAATAAATATCATTGATTTCTCCTTTGGCAAGCTGTTCCGTATATCTGCAAAGCAGAACCTTAATATCGAACAGTTTCTGTTCTGCCTGCTCTACTCTGATATTTTTATAATGTATATCATGAACATGGCCGCCATCTGCCTGATGGATGGAAATCGCCGCACCACCCATGTTTCCTTCATACTGGCAGTGTATAATATCACAATCCTCAAATACTAGGTCGTGGATTTCGCTCTGGAGGGAATAACCAAGCTCTATGGCATTACCGGGTTCTGCATTCCAGATCACGTTATTGTGAACACGCACTTTTGTTACGTCACGTACCGTTGACGGATCTTCAAACAATCCTTGGGATTTGATGCAGATACTGTCGTCTGTGGAACGAATAAAGCAATTTTTTACCTCTACGTCCTGGCTGCTCGTAATATCAATACCGTCTCCCGTTACAATCCTCGACATAATATTCATATCATCAATCACAACATGGTCACACGCTGCAGGAACTACATGCCAGGAAGGACCATCTACAGCAGTAAAGCCTTTTAAGAGTACATTATTACACCACTTGGCATAGATAAAGAAACGGAGTGCATTACTGTCCGGCAGATGCCAGCAGGCTCCGTTAATAATTCCGTTTCCTACAATGGAAATATTGTCACAATGGTCTGCGTATACACACCCTGATACAACAGCACCTTCCTCTATGTAAACCGTATCATTGGACTTTAAGGTAAGAACTCCTACATTATATACCTTGCCCTTTTCAAAGCAGATAGTGGTATCTGCCGGCTTCTCAATCCTGTGCGAGCAAAGCACAAACAATGCATCATGAAGACCACCATCCGTCTCTACAGTAAACTTTCTCGGTTCATCAAGATGGATATGGACTGTTCCTCCTTTTACTAGAAGGAACTATGCCAAAGCTGGACGGACGGATTTCAAGTTTTTCATATGGTGTATGGATTGAAATCTCCAGATCATACGCTTCGTTATCTACTACTACAACATAGTCAAACGAATCTGTATGGTATACCACACGCTCTGTTCCATTGCAGGTAACACTGTATTTTGTTGATTTTTCCAGTTCATCTACGGATTTTAAAATAAATCTCGGTTCCTTGACCGGGTCCGGATTAGGATAATAAATCAAATCATTTTCAAAATCCTTCATGTCTCTTTCCTCCTATGCTTGTATAATGTTCTCAGAAACAAGGTGGTCACTGCTGTTTCCAATACTAATACGCAGTTTCATTCCGCCGCTGACGGTTTCCATGTTTTTGCCATAATATGAGAATTCTTCCTGGTCAATAAAGAAATCTACATCCTTCTTTTCTCCCGGATCCAGAAAGACTTTCTGAAAACGGACAAGCTCTTTCATCGGACGCACCACAGATGCATGCAATGTTTCGTAGTAGCACTGAACGACCTCTGCCCCCGCAATATTGCCTGTATTACTTACCTTACAATGTACATGCACTCTTTTGTCCTGTTCCATCCGAACTTCAACATCCGAAACATCAAACTCTGTATAGGATAATCCAAAACCAAATGGATATAATGGTGTATTGGGAATATCCATATATCTGCTGGTGAAACGGTTCTCCAGGTTATCTGCAGTAAGCACATGCCCGGTTTTTACATCCCAGTAGCTTATGGGCACCTGTCCCACACACCATGGGATACTCACAGCTAATTTGCCGGAAGGGTTTATTCTGCCATACACAAGATCTATGATTGCTTCAGCTCCCATAGTGCCGGGTCTCCATGCCATAATGACAGCTTTGGATCTTTCTGATATCCTCCGCAGGTCCAATGGTCTTCCTGTAATTACCACAGTCACAATATTACTTGTACGTTCTGCTATTTTTTCAAATAACACCTGCTGTTCTTCCGGCAAAGTCAGGAATGCCCTGCTGGCAGCCTCTCCTGACTGGGACTCATGTTCCCCAAGTACACATACAACCGTATCTTCATGGGTTATCGTTTCCAGCCACTGCTCATCCCTTGGCTTGTCAGACACTTCCTGTTCCACCTGCCATATCTTACACTCTTCATCAGAAAGAATATTGCATCCTGTAATACATTCTGCTTCTATCTGCTTTTTTTGTAAAATATCTTCTATTGTTTCAACTGCCTCATGTTCTCCAAAAATCGACCAGCGGCTTAAGAATTCTCTTGACGCTGTATAAGGACCTGCCCAGATAACTTTCTTCTTCATGCTTAATGGCAGCAGCTTTTCATTTTTCAAAAGGACACAGCTTTCGCCAGCCAGCTGATATGCTTTTTCCCGGTTATGCATAGTCAGTTTTCCACTCTTTCCAAGACCGGCAAACGGATTTTCAAAAAGCCCAAGCTGATTTTTCATCATCAGGACCCGGAATGCACTTTCATCAACAAACGCTTCCGGAATTTTGCCGCTTTCCACCAGTTTTTCAAGACACAGCATATAAGCAGGACTCATCATATCAATGTCTACACCGGCTTCTGAAGCCTGGATTGCTGCTTCTTCCATATCAGCTGCCACTCCCTGTTCTTCCAGCTGACCTATGGAGCCCCAATCTGAAATTACAGTTCCCTCAAATCCTTCCTTATCCCGCAGAAGCCCTTTAAGAAGTTCCTTATTTCCGCTTATCGGTTTACGGTCAATAGCATTAAAAGCTGTCATGACCATAGCAGGCTTTGCTTTTAATGCCATACGGAAAGGTTTTACATACTGCTCCAGAAATGTCCGCTGGGATATTTCAACATCATTATATTCCCTTCCCGCATTCACAGCCCCATAACCTGCAAAATGCTTCAGGCATGCCGCTATTCCGGTATCAGCTTTCTGCTGATAGCCATCTACCATTGCTTTTCCCATGATTCCGTTTACATATGGGTCTTCTCCAAAGGATTCCATCATCCTTCCCCATCTGGGATCTCTTGAAACATCAATCATAGGAGAAAATGTTGCCCTTAGCCCTTCTGAAGATGCCTCCGAGGCAGCTATAGAAGCCGCCTCAGACACCAGTTCCGGATGAAATGAACACGCCTGCCCCAACGGAATCGGAGCTATGGTCCTGCACCCATGTATGACATCTGCCATAAACAGCAATGGAATATGATGGGGATGCTGTTCCATATATCTGCTCTGGATATCATAAATTTTATCTTTACCGATCACTCCAAGCACTGAACCGGCATATTGAATGATCCATTCCGGTGGCAACTGTTCGCCAACAACACCTGTGAGCACTGCCTCTTTATCGAAGTATGCGCCAGTGAGCTGCACCATCTGTCCTATTTTTCCTGTAATGACATTTCTGACAGCAATTGCTGTAATTCATGTATTTCCATAAATACTCCTTATGTTTAATCCGTTTATTTCTAATGTTCATTTCTCCATAGATCAGCCCGAAGCATATAAGACCGTATTTTACTCAAAGTAGATTGTCTTGCCACTTTCTGCGGACTGGTAGATTGCTTCCAGAATACGTGTGACAACTGCAGCCTGTGCAGGCTTCACAACCTGTTCTGCCCCATCAACAACGATGTGGTAAAACAATTCCTGTTCATAGTCTGCTGCTGACTTTTCTTTTCCTGAGAAAAATGCTACTCCACCGCTTGATAATTCCGGTTTCTCTACTACCTGTGTATTATGGTGGATGTAATTGATCCTAAGGCCATCTTTCATATCAGCTCCGGCTTTGGTACCACACAGGCTTGTTTTTGCCTCATCAACCTCCAGTGTGTTCAGTGCCCAGGCTGATTCCAGTTCGATCACTGCCCCATTTTTCATACGGATAAAGCCAAAAGCAGAATCTTCTACACAGAACTTATCCGGATCCCAGTTACCAAATGCATTTCCCTGGTCTGTCTGATCAGACAGCTTGTGGAAGGAAGCTCCCGTAACAGACTGCACTTCATAATTATCCATCATCCATAATGTCAGATCCAGTGCATGTGTACCAATATCAATCAGAGGACCGCCGCCCTGTTCTTCTTCATTCAGGAACACACCCCAGGTCGGAACAGCTCTTCTTCTGAGTGCATGTGCTTTGGCAAAATAGATTTCTCCCAATTCATCACTTTTGCACATTTCCTTCAGATACAATGAATCTGTACGATAACGGTTCTGATATCCTATGTTGAGAACTCTGTGTGTTCTTTCAGCAGTTTCGACCATCTTCTGTGCTTCTGCATAATTTTTTGCCATTGGTTTCTCACACATGACATCTCTTCCTGCCTCCATTGCTGCTATAGAGATTTCTGCATGGGAACGGTTTGGGGTAGTTACATATACAACATCCAAATCTTCTTTTAGAAGTTCACGGTAATCTTCAAATACTTTTGCATCTTCTGTGCCAAATTTTTCTTTTGTCTCCTGCGCACGCTCTATGATGATGTCACAAAAAGCCACCACCTCATAGAGACCACTTTTCTGCATAGCCGGGAGATGTTTTCCGTTAGCAATCCCTCCACAGCCTACGATTCCTGCTCTTAATTTTCTCATGGTATTTCCTCCTTATTTGCACTTTTCTGTGTTATATAACATATTTCTCCAGATATCTTTTACTGAGAATTAAAGACTTCTCCACCTTTTCCTTGGAATCCTCAAATGCTTTATCTTCTATTTCGATACATGTACAGCCATCATATCCTATATCAGTAAGTGCTGACACGTATTTTCCCCAGTCCACATCGCCAAGTCCCGGAATCTTAGGTGACATATATTCCAGCGGATAAGCCATGATGCCACAGGACTCTAATTTATCCTTGTATATCTTGATATCCTTGTAATGAACATGGAATATTTTATCCTTAAATTCATAAAGCGGGCGGATATAGTCGATCATCTGCCAGATAAAGTGGGATGGATCGTAATTAATGCCAAGATTATCACTGTCCAGGATCTTGAAGACCTCTCTCCAGATTGGCGGAGTTGTCATCAGATTCTGTCCTCCGGGCCACTGTTCCTCACCAAAAAGCATCGGGCAGTTTTCAATTGCTATTTTTACGTCACATACCTCTGCCAGTTTTATGATTGGTGGCCATATTTCTTTTACAAGTTCAAGATTTTCCCGTACATTTTTGGTCTGATCCCTTCCGATAAATGTTGTGACCATGCCAACACCTAACTTTTTACTTGCACGTATGACATTCTTCAGATGTTCAATAGCAGCATTTCTTTTCTCTTTATCTGCCGTCATTACGTTAGGATAATATGCCAGTGCAGAGATTTCTACTCCCGCTTTTTCTGCATATGCCATAATATGGGCTGCATATTCATCATCCTGGTTTACCCTTTCTGCATCTATATGGCTTACACCCGCATATCTTCTTTCTGCTTTTTCTTCTGGCCAGCATGCCACTTCCACACATTCAAATCCCTGCTCTGAAGCAAAATCCATCATTTGTTCATAAGTCCATCCGTCAAGGATTGATGTAATAAACCCAAGTTTCATTGAAAAATCCTCCTGTATCTGTTTTCCCTATTTTGCCCATGGAGTTGGTGTAAAATCTCCACCCCTGCACCATTTCAGATAATTCAGTGCATGAAGCTGTCCGGTCATCTCCAGTTCTCCGTTGTATACCGGATCATGATATCCCTCGATACAGATATCGTCCTCATATCCGTTACTTCTTAAAATAGAAATGATATCTCTCCAGTTCGTGTCACCAAAGCCCGGCATACGATGCCATACAAATGGGACTGCGCCTGATATGCCACTATGTCTTACAGCATCCCAGTCTATTGTTGCATCTTTTCCATGTATATGTACTATTTTTTTGCACCATTTTCTCAGCTCTGTTACCGGATCGATAAGCTGTACCATCTGATGTGTCGGCTCCCATTCCAGTCCGAAGTTATCATTCTTTACTTCCTCAAACATCACTTCCCACGCTTTAGGGTTAAAACCGATATTACATGTCGCATGTTCCCATGTTCCATCCATAAGGCAATTCTCAATTCCCAGCTTCACTCCCTTTTCTTCTGCAAGATCAGCCAGTTCCCGGAATACCTTGCCAAACTCTTCATATGCGGATTCTACCGGCTTTCCTTCCCACGCTCCTGCAAAAGTACTCACATGTGTAGCTCCGAATTTTCCGGCAGTGCAGATTACATTTTCCAGTGTTTTCCTATGCTCTGCGTACTGGATAGGATTGCAATAGTATCCAATTGTCGTGATTTTGGAATCCGTACCTGCCAACAGTTTTTCCGTGCTCAATGCCAGCTTATCAAGGTCAGTCCCTTCCAGTGACATATGGAAATTAAGAGAAAATGTCTCAAATCCTTTTCCAATAAATCCCTTTAACCATTCTTCTGCCTTAGCTCCAGGAACGCATGTTCCTATTTTTATCTGTTTCATACTTATTTTCTCCTGTTCCTTCATAAATACTTATGATTCATACTGTCTATAATCAATCACCTTGTTTGTTTCTGCTGATTGGAAAATAGCTTCCATTAGTTTCATTACACGCATCACCTGGAAGAGCTTAATCTCCGGCTCTGCCCCATCTCTTATAACTGCTGCTACATTCCTATGGAAATCCGCAATATCTCCGGACACATGTGGCAGCTCTTCTTTCACGATTGTATCTTCCCGTCTCGGAGCCATGGTTTTGGTCAGACCTGCTGCTGTCTTTACTGGCACTACTTTCTCTTCGGTTATGCCTGTTTTCCGTATGATCTCACCATTTAACTGCCAGTCCCTGATTACCGCAGTACCATCTTCACCCAGTACATACCATCTTGGCAGGGAAATATAATTATTGGTACCTACTTCAACTAAGACTTCCGTTCCTCCTTCAAATGTCAGGATTGTGGTGAACCCATCATCCACTTCCTGATTGGTAATATGGGTAAGTGATGCATATACAGTTTCAATTTTTCTATCTCCGTAAAGATACAGAATCTGATCCAGCAAATGTACACCCCAGTCAAGAACCATTCCGCCACCATGTACTTTTTCTTTTCTCCAGTCACCCGGAATACCCCTTGAACCATGCACACGGCTTTCTATCCGGAAGACATGCCCCAGCTTCTGTTCCTCTACAAGCTTTCGTATGATCAGGAAATCATCATCCCAGCGCCTGTTCTGGTGTACTGTCAGGAACTTTCCGGTTTCTTTGGCAACATTTTCCATCTCCTGAAGATCAGAAGATGACAGAGTCACCGGTTTCTCTGATATCACGTTTTTCCCCGCATGCATAGCACGGATTGCAATCGGCTTATGGCAGTCATTTGGAGTGGCAATCAGCACGACATCAATATCCGGGTCTGATAACATTTCCTCTTCCGAGCCATACACAGAAAAACCTTTTTCTTTTGCTTCTATTCTCTTTTCTTCCTTGATATCATAGATACCACCAATTTCAATTTCCGGTACATTTGACAGGATTTCTGTATGCCATCTGCCCATTCCACCATATCCTATCAGCCCGTAGATTACTTTGTTTTCCCGCATTTTATACCTCCAATTAAGGAACAGCGGCTAATGAACACCATCAGCCGCCGTCTCTTTTACTTACTTAATTCATCGTTGATTTCTTTAAGAATCTGGTCACCGCCCTGACTCTTCCAATTTTTAACGAAAGTATCGAATTCGCTGATATCTGCTTTTCCCGTAATGATCTTTGCGAAAGTCTCTTCCTCCATCTTCTTCAGGTTTGCCCATTTGGCTTCCATGGTTTCTGTCTGACCATTATATGCATTGTAAACCGGTACATATTTATCATTTACATAGGAAGCTCCTCCAACCAGAAGTGATACAAGTCTCGGGAGATTAGTTTTTGCAATATCACTGTCCAGATTCCATTTATCCAGGCTGAAATCATCATAAGGTTCTTTTTTCAGTTTTTTAACTGCTTCCATATCACTCTTTAACAGTTTGTGCTGTGAGAAATCGACATCATCCATTGTAATCTCTCCTGCAAGATTATTTTCCAGAGTCTCAGTGGATACTTACAATCTCATCTGCTATTATCGTAGCCATTATACAAAGGATAAAAAATCTGAAGTACCCATTTCTGTGGAGGAAATGCCATCATCTACCCACTGCTGCTCATTAGCAATCAGATAGTTAACAATCTTAAAT
>ENA-OQJF01000506-OQJF01000506.1-human-gut-metagenome-genome-assembly--contig:-NODE-506-length-10118-cov-2.126414_pt1 | contig 10118 bp, 9 predicted proteins | sample MGYA00242595_ERZ504761 | MGnify/ENA primary metagenome ERZ504761 (study PRJEB26092, sample SAMD00036367) | human gut metagenome | host: Homo sapiens | study: EMG produced TPA metagenomics assembly of...
GCAACCTGTCCCTACCTCATCGGCCGACACAATACCCGCACAGAAGATCACCCTCCTCTTTGTAGGCGACCTGATGCAGCATCAGGCACAGATAGACGCAGCCCGGACAGCAACCGGGTACGACTATACAGACTACTTTAAACTGATAAAAGAAGAAATCGGCAAAGCAGACATCGCCATCGGAAATCTGGAGGTAACCCTCGGTGGAAAGCCCTATCGGGGGTATCCGGCCTTCAGTGCTCCCGACGAATATCTGACCGCAATCAAAGATGCCGGCTTCAACGTATTGATAACAGCCAACAATCATTGCCTCGACCGAGGCAAAAAAGGGTTGGAAAGAACCATCCTGATGTTGGATTCCCTACAAATTCCGTATGCCGGCACCTACACCGACAGCACGGCCCGTGCCTCGCGGTATCCACTCTTGCTGGAACAGAATGGCTTCCGCATTGTCCTGCTCAATTATACATATGGCACTAACGGCATCAAGGTATCTGCCCCCAACATCGTCAATTATATCGATAAGGATATTATGGCCCGGGACATCGAAACCGCCAAAGCATTGAACCCGGATGCATTGATTGCATGTATGCACTGGGGCATCGAATACCAATCGCTGCCCAACAAGGACAAACATCTCTTGCCGACTGGTTGCTTAGCCGGGGAGTCACCCATGTGATCGGCTCCCATCCACACGTGGTACAGCCCATGGAGTTGCGAACCGATACGCTCAGCGGACAGCAAAATGTGGTGCTTTACTCTTTAGGTAATTTTATTTCGAACATGTCTGCCCGCAAAACAGACGGGGGACTGCTCTTTAAACTCGAATTAACGAAAGACAGTATAGGCACATCTGTCAGCAATTGCGGGTATAGTCTGATATGGACTGCACGCCCCACACTCTCCAAAAGAAAAATTACGTTTTATACCCGGCAAGCATTCCGACAGACTCTTTATCGGCAGAAGAACGTAACCGCCTGAAAATCTTTATTAATGACACCCGGGAACTCTTCCGCAAGCATAACCGCGGAATTAATGAATACATTTTTTGAAGAAAAAAGTTCGCAGAATGTTTGCAGATTCAAAAAGAATCGCTACCTTTGCATCGCATTTGAGAGAGATGCTAACATGGTGGCTGTAGTTCAGTTGGTTAGAGCGTCAGATTGTGGTTCTGAATGTCGTGGGTTCGAGTCCCATCTGCCACCCAACAAAGAGAGGAAATTCATTATTGAATTTCCTCTCTTTGTTTATATAAGGCAATTAAGGATCAACGTAAGTGAAAGACCTGTCTGCCAAAGACACAGGATTATAAAAAATCTGCAGAAGCAGGATCAAAATCCCGCCTCTACAGAAAACTGTAAACCATTAAAACAAAATGCACCTTGTCAGACCACAATTAAAAACGAGGCATAACAAACTTGTCATCAGGGGATGTAAAGGATAATCCCGGAACAGAGCGGCGCATATCTTTATAAGCGTATTCTTTAATTAGTGAATAGTCAGTAGCATCCAAAGCATAATAATAGTCATCTTTATCCGTTGATAACTTTACAGTCCAATCGAACATATTTCCAAAGATAGTCAACTCGTCTTTGGTGGGATCGAAACCGGGAAGAGCTGATTTAACCAAACTTCCATCACTGTTGATCACATAAAAATGATGCTGGCTGTCTACCATATACCCCCAAAGTCCGGCGACTGCGGAACTCAGTAATAAATACATATTCCGGCAAAACGCCTTCAGGCAGTTGAATCAGTTTCACATACGGACGCCCTTGGTACACTTCAGATGAAACAGTTTATGGTTGGCATCCAAAACCAGATACCCCTCATCATAGTCTTTACGGGTAGTCGGATTGCCCGAAGCATAGCTTGCGGGAAAAGCAAACCCTTTATGAACCAGCATCTCCGTAAACAATTTACTCTTCGCCCCATCTATACGATTCGTCTCCATACGAATAAATTCGATACCTTTATCGGTAAAGCGAAAAGCATCTTCGGGCATTTTCAAATCCACCCGCTTGGACATGGACTCCATCAGGAAATAAAGTCCTGTCTGGGGAGCATTGATAGCTGACGGCACACTCTTGAAAGTAAAGTTAGTCAACTGGATGTCTTTCGGACTAACTGCCCTACCGCAAATGGTATCGGGAAAACGTTCGTCTGCCGTAAGCTGACGTACGTAAAGAGAAGGTAACAGACTGTCGACCTGTTGTTGTGTATATGTATTGCCTTTCGTATCATAACGGTGAAGCTGCTTATTCTCATCCAGTTGCGTAATGACAAAATCACCAAGCACGGAACTATACATAGTAAAAGGAGTCTTGGCAGGCTTCAATGTGAGAAAAGCATAGCACCAAGGCAACTGCCATACAAGCAGCACAGCCACAGTAACATAAAAAAACATTTTGCTGAATCGAATCATGTTCGTTTAATTTTTTAGTAATAAACATTCGGTTAGTCTTGCTTACCGGCTTTGAACCGTACCACAGAAATCCATGAAAGAGAAGCGATAAGCAGCGTATAAAGTGTCAGGCAGGGCAAGAAACTGTTATAAGCCTCTGCTCCCGGAGCCAGGAAATAGACACGAAAAATCAATGCGGCAATAATCAGATTCAAGACCCTCCGCTTCCATGTAGGTTCCAGGCAAATCCATGAAACAAGCAGATACCCGGCAAATCCGGCCAAAAACCACGGAGCAGCCGAGAGTAAGATACGCTGTACCAGCTCACTTGTAAAGTGTTGCGGCAAATAAACTCCCATGATAATAAAACTCGTAGCAAAACATGCAAACAGCGCAAGTACTCCAAAGGCTAACATAGCCATGACCATCTTCTTCTGTGAATAAGGTAAATGTAAGGTAAGTTTCAAACACTTGCGTTGCATCTCAGGGAAAAACTGTACGGCTGCCAGCAATATACCGGTCAGTAAAGGAACAAATTGTAACAGATCGATAAATATAGCATCCTTCTGGACCATTACCACCCATAAATGATCGATTCCCTGTATGGCAATGGTACGACCAATACGAAGCATGGAATATCCTGTGATTCCTATCATAAAAAGGGTTGCCAGCAACAAATACCAGCGCGTTTTTATCCACTCTTTATAAAATATGGCTTGTATCATATTTCTTCTCTATTTATTTACATTATTAATACTTTCCGGTGAGACCGATAAAGGCATCTTCCAGACCTACATTTTCGTGCTGCAAACCAGTAAAGGGAACTTGATTTTCCTTCAATAGCCCCTCGACATCCGAAGGGGGCAAAAAAGAATATGTTTCCAAAGTCTGACGAATAACAGCCGGATGATAGCAAGTCACCGGCAATTGAGGCTGATAACCTTCGGGGACAGTGCAAGTATATTTTCTCAACCCTTTCATCAACGTTTCAATAGGTTGCTGGATAAGGATAGAACCATAATCCATAATAATACAATCATCAATCAGCCGCTCCATATCCTGAATAATATGGGAAGTCAGAAAAACCGTCTTGTTCTCGGAACGGGCATAATCACGTAAATAATCTACAAAAAGACGACGATAACCCGGATCAAGTCCTAAAGAGAAGTCATCCAGAATTAACAACTCCGGATTTTGTGCCAGAATCAGCCCTAATGCCACTTGCGAACGCTGTCCGTTCGACATTCTCGAAATACGTTGTCCCGGAGCTACCTTCAATTTGTTCATCAAGTCATAATAAGCTTCTTTCTTCCATTGTCCCGGATAAAAAGAAGCATAAAACTTTTCTATCTGTGTGATATTCATAAACTGATATTGGACATGCCCCTCCAACAGCAAACCGATGTTCCTACGTAAAGCAGGATCCATGGTCTGAATGTTCTCACCAAAGATGCGACATTCGCCCGAATGCGGCTGAAGATAACCGCTCAATATATTAATGGTCGTCGTTTTCCCTGTACCATTCTTACCCAACAGTCCCAAGATACGTCCTTGAGGCACTTCAAAGCTCAAGTTCTCATAAATCTTGCGCTGACCGTAATAATGGGTCAGGTTCTTACATTCTATAATTGCACTCATGCTTTATAAATCATTTTTTGTTTGTTACTAGAAACACATCAGGAAAAGAATAGGAATCAGGATACCGCCCACCAACTCGATCCCTCCTCTACCCCATAACCCCTTAGGACCTTTTATCATCACCATACCGCTGACGGTGATAACAATCAGACTGACAGCAAAGGCATCGGCAAACCAAGTCCACCATTTACCCGGATTGAAATGAAGCTGTACCATGGAAGAAATCAGCGGACGACGCTTCACTCCTTCGTAAACAGCATCCTTTGTCCGGGTATTAACCACCAGGCTCGAACCACCTTTCAGAAAAACTTTAATCCGATCCGGCTTTGGATAATAATATTTAGTGAAATTTCCGGCTTCGTTCAAAGGTTCCAGCAAAGCCAAAATCACTTTCTCATTGACTTTACTTTTATCCGACAGGTCCTCTGTTATCTTATATTCCGTTCGTGTCACTGTATAATGAGGATTTATGCTATCCCTATGGTTCATCACGATACCCGAAATAGCATAAATCAAAATCATTCCCGCAAAGAAGAAAGATAAATCACGGTGGATGATCCGGCTCCATTTGCGAAATACAGTACCTTTATTCCGCGATTTCATAAGAACTTGCTTCCATATAATAGAATGATAGGTAATCTTTTCCGGTGGCAGCTTTTCTTTCCGCTATTTTTGCACGAAAGTCTGCAATACGGGCTTCAGGAGTATTAGCTGTTTCGCCACGCGCTTTCTTTTCCGAATCACATCCGGCAGCTGTTTCGCCATGAGATTTTTCGGTCTGCGCTTTCAATTTAGACTCCCAGTTTTGCAAATAGGCTTCATCTACCCGCTGTTCTTTCAATGTCCCGGTCACTGTGACAATGGCATTGATACATTTAGTGTCAAATGAACCCAGCGGTCCGGCTTCCACACGAATCGTTTTGGTATCATCACTGCCCATCAGGAAGATTTTTGTAGCTCCATGCTTACAGGTATGCGTGCAGATACCTTCTATAGTCACCTCCCGGTTAGCCAATGAATCGGCATGTGCCAACAGGTTATCGACACTTAATGCCGCCGGAGCTGCCAGCTCCGTTTTTTCGGACTGACTCTGTTTGTTACTGTTTCCACAAGAAGTAGTAGTTACCAAAGCTGCTATTAAGGTTGCAGCAACCATAAATTTAATTTTCATATGCTTAATTGTTTTTATTTGTTAGAAAAAGATGCCCAGTGAACAAGCGACAGACCGGGTCGTTCCACTTTTTTTATAATATGCGGCCTGCCATTGAACTGACAAAGACAGATTATATTGTTTCATAATAGGATAATCCCCTTGTAAACGAATACCTACCATCCCATAGCTATCGGACAAATAGTCGATATTCGCCAACAAAGCTTGAGAGGCCGACTTCGCAAGATTCAGCCCCGGTAAAGAATGTTCGGCCGATAAATTGGCATAATACCCGCCATTGGCCTCCGCAGTCAATCGTAACAGCCTCTTCTGATACTGCAAACGGGCACGTAAAGAGCTCTCCAGAGCCGACAGATGAACAAACCGGGATATAGCACTGTAATCTGTTTCCGACCGATGAAAAATTATACTTGGAATGATTGCTCCTCCCCATACTGACTTATCGGTTAAAAGCCTCTCCCATAAACCGCTGGCAGCAATCTGACAATTCGTGACTTTCATTCCCGGAGATGTACTGATTAATGCACCATAAGAACTTCCGCCTGCCTCACCGTACAGATTCTCCGTCCCTTTACGGACTGTATAGCCTGCATCCAGCTTTACTGCAAGGTGCTCCGACTGCTGAAGTTTCCGCATCCAAGTCACATTCCCTTTCAAATCCGTTGTTGCCAAATTCAATAAAGTAAGATTATTGGCATTGCTTAATTTCTTGTCCATCGACATGCGATCGACCGAAACAGTGGCAGATATGCCTTTCTCCGTATCAACCGGCAGGATACCTATACTTCCTCCCCACTCGGTACCTTGATGCTTCGTTCCGGTCTGATTTCCGGCAAAACGCACATAATCCATACCCAATCCCAACATATGGTATACTGAAGTAGAGCCTTTATCCGCAAGGAACGAAATCTCACTTTTCTGCTGATAAAGCCGGAAATCTGTAGAAACTCCCAAACGATACGCTCCCAAACGATATCCTGCTCCCAAAGCAAAAGAAAGATCGGAAGCTGTATTACGCGGACGCGGATCTTTATCCCGATAATTATGGGAAGCCCTATAACCACCAGTGATTCCCCATGTCCAAGAACCCGACTCACTGGCGTAACCTCCATTGAAATAGTAAGTTTCTCCTTTCAAAAAACCTCCAATAGAATCACCGGTCACGTAAGGAGAAATCAGTTTCCAGTCTATATTTTCGTTCCATAGCACATTCTCCTGTTTCTCACTCCTGTATCCTGCTGAACCGAATACACGATCACGTCCCGAAAGAATGACGAAAGAGTGAACATCCACCCCGATATGAGTATCCTTATCACCTTCCTGTTTCAAAGATGCTTTTCCTTTATCATGATAAGCTCCATTTACGTCCAACCTTGTCCATGTATACGGAGTATAGTAATAATAAAGTGCCGGATTCCTCCATACCTCACCACGAAATCCGGTCGCAAATGAAGCGGTACGGATTACCTTATCGGACAGGGAGAGTGTGTCGACAGTCTGCCCGAAGGCTTCCTGCCGACTCTCCACAAATAAAGCAATCAGCAACGTAATGATAATTCGGATTCGCATCATGAATAATAAAGATTTATATATCAATAAGATGGATTCAATTATTTGTTAAACAGGCTCGGAGTAGCCGCAGGTGTGAAATCAACGGTAGAGTTATTTGTATCCTGCAATACTTCCCGATCACCATCCTTGTAGGCGGCTTTACGCATTACGCACTTTCCGATGTTTTCTGCAACGGTATTGTTCATACCGATATAAGTATGCCCCATATCCAGCCCGGTAGAGGTTACATTCCACTGCCATTCATTGGAAGCACCTACATTTACAGCATCAATCACCCATTCATTGGGGAACTTATATTTGCTTTGCGGTTTACTGGCTGTTCCATTTTGCATAATATACGTATAGTTGTATGCATAGTCTGAAATATACTTTTCTTTAGTCATACTTTTGGGTAATCTGCCAATAGCATAAGCGCGATTTCCCTGTTTATTCAACACCCAGATAGTTTTGGAATAACAATAATAAACATCCAGATTGGGAACAGCCGGATTATCCACATCTTGCTTTGATTCAATATACCACTCAAAATTGGCTTTACTTAAATCTATAGAATTCGGATTAGCCTCTTTATGATTGATCGCATTGTCACAAAGGATAAAGGATTCTCCCGGTTGTACCGGATAATCTGTTCCACTGCCCGGTACTGCTACAACAGAGCCTACCGCAATAGCTTCATCCATGATATCCGGATCTACCGATTGATATTTCTGAGTAGTTTGGAATTGTGATTCCATAAAGATCAATCCATCGGCATACAAAACTTTATCCGAGTTGTTATAGATGCGTACATACTGATCGCCATTATATTGCTTTCCAGCTTCATTATAGGTTCCGGGAATAAATATCTCGGCAATCACAAAACCGGGCTCGCCTGTATTGAGTACATGAACTGTCAGTTCCAACTTGCATGATCCTCCGGAAACAGTCACATTCTGCTGTACTCCCTGTACATCGACCTCCACGGAAGTTCCATTTTGTGAATAAGTACCTTTACCTATAAAAGTCACATTATACAATCCATCTGCCAATTCAATGCTTTGGAGCGGATAGGCAACGTCTGTCTTAACCGATGTATTTATATTTTCAAAAGTATAGGTTCCACCGGTCAGTTGCAGCCCCTCGATAGTTGTATCTACAGTAGTGGTAATACCTACAGTGGATATGCTCACTTTGTCATCATCACTACATGCGGTAAATCCCAGCATTGTCGCAAAAAGGACTAACATTGTCAATTGATTCTTTTTCATCTTCATCTCTATTTTATTGTTCATTTACTAAAAGGTTAAGTTCATTTCCATACCGAAATAAGGCGATTCGGAGGTTCTCCGTTGCAGTACACCCCGTAACGTATAATCAGGATAAATACCTAAAAGCCGGTTTACATAAAAAGCCAGATTCAGATACTTACCGATCCGTTTACTCGCCTTCAAATTGATATCCATATAAAAAGGCACGGTAGTACGCTCAAAATAAGTGGCTGAATATTTCTCCACCAGATGCTGTAACTGAATATTGTTTTTATCCTCTTCGCGAAACGGATGCGTTTCACCGGATTGATCTATATAGCTTACCGGCACGCCATTATTCCACAAGTTCCGTCTGTTGGTATACCAAGTGCATTGTGCCGACGTAGAGAAAGTAAGTCCCAAACGCTGTATATAAGTATCAAACATAAAATTCGTATTGAATGCCTGGCTTTCTGTTCCGTTGTCCCCATTGTACAATCCCACATATTTCAGCTGTTTATTGTCCAACAATATAGAAGAGGCCTTATATTGAGGAGAATCCGAATTATAAATTGTCTTTATCCAGGCTCCATACATAGTGACGCGAGTCTTGAGCGATTCTATTCGTTTGGAAGCGAACTGAAACTCCACTCCTTCTTTACACACCTTCATTACATTACCTTGTGTGGAATACACATCCAAATTATATTCATTTGTATAAGTCAACTGAGAAAGTTCTGGAGGAGCCGTCAATGCTGATCCGTCGATACTAGCAGGATCATATAGTTTATATGCCAATGACCTATAATAAGTGATATCATCAAAAGCATTATTCATCCGTTCGCGGAAATAAGTTATCGACAGGCGGTTTCCCTTATAGCTGACGTCGGCCCGCACTTCCCATTTCATGTTACGTGCTGGTTCCAATTGATAGTTTGTATTATCCCATTTATATGTCATCATATTGATACGGCGATAATCCGGATTGGTATGGTAATAATTCAACTGAATCAAATCTACATACTTAAAATCCGGATATAGCTGTGCGGTGGTCGGCATACGGCTGATCCAGCCCAAACCTCCCGAAAAGGCAACATCCCATCCGTTTGATATCGGTAAACTCCATTGCAAGTCCAGACGAAGATCGGGATATATCTTGCCCTGCATCTTATATTTAGTGTCCAGCCCCAATAAAGACTGCAAACGGCTACCAGCCGTAAAAGCCAATTTATGTCTATTTACAGGAAGATTCAACACCTCCTCGGCATAGAAGGCGAAAGGTTGCAGCCCCGGTATATCCTTAAAACGGCGAGGCCGTGTACTCAAACTTTCACTGATGGGCCGTGTCACATCGAATACCTGGCCTTCTCCCAAATTCTTCTGATAATTCCATTCCATCCCCATATTCATCGCATTCTGTAATACCCCCAACGGGAAAGCCAATCGCGTACGGGCGGAAGCCGTAACATATAAAGGTTTACCATCAATATCCATCTGTGCCACATAATTATAAGGTAGATAGATGCCATCAAACTCTCCGGTTTCTGTCTGAGTAGCAATAGCTGCCGGACGATTCAGAGAAACGGACTTTATTTCACGCATCTTCTCCCACTGCTGACTGACAGAAGTAGTCACACCAACCTCACGAATCCATAAATGGGCCGGAAACTTCATGCTCCATTTCCCCGCTATCTTCAGGCTGTTAAAGTCCGATTTATAAGAATCTTCCTTTACTGTCGCATCTTTATCCCTCTTCGCATCATCAAACGAGCCGGTATAATCGGAACTGATATTCCAATGAATATTACGTTCATTCCATAACCATTTGCCATCCAAGCGGGCGGAAGCAGTAAGGCGAGTGTAATTTTTCACACTGTTACGCGGATCTATTTTGGACTCCAAATAGTTTAAATCAGCATTCAACACATAACGCCCGTTCCCATCCAGCCGAATTCCCTTGCCTACAGAAAACAGTTTACTGGTTTTATCAGCCTTAAAACGCGCAGACAAGGGGCTCTCATTCATTTTACGCTGAATGATTACCGCACCGTTTGCCACACTTACCATAAGCCACGGAAGGAATGCCACGAATGATTTCCACCTTCTC
>ENA-OQJF01000507-OQJF01000507.1-human-gut-metagenome-genome-assembly--contig:-NODE-507-length-10106-cov-3.513679_pt1 | contig 10106 bp, 8 predicted proteins | sample MGYA00242595_ERZ504761 | MGnify/ENA primary metagenome ERZ504761 (study PRJEB26092, sample SAMD00036367) | human gut metagenome | host: Homo sapiens | study: EMG produced TPA metagenomics assembly of...
TTGGTTGATGCCTTACCAAAAAGAATGGTGTGCTGAAAGTGCTTAACCTCTCTTCCCGGTCGGTTGCTGCTACAATGGAGGTGAATGTAGCTCCATTAAAGTGGAATAAAGATCGTTCGTTGTATTTCTATGCTTCATGGAGACAGGAAAATGGTATCTATATCCACGATAAACCTGAAGAGGCCGACCAATGTGTAGAATGGAACTTTGCTACCCTGAAAGGTAGAGGTGTCTACAAAGGCGATTTACTTTCACTTTATAATCATGCCCCGTTGTGGTATGGTGAAGGTGATGAAAAGATTTGGGTGGACGACGATACTTTCCCATCACATTTCGGTACAGGCACAGAAGATTACTACAATAGTTCATGGGCACCGGTAGTGCCTTTCTATACTCCATTTGGAGGAGCCCCGAGAGCCGATTTGGAAAACTCTCACGGTTATAATGCTTTCTATCGCACCCGCCATCTGGATGGTATTCCTTTCAATAAGAGCTTTAAGTTCGATATTGAAATGCTGGGATGGAAACGAGGTGAGGCCGATTATGCCACTACTATTTATTGGTATGGCGATCCGGAGGCACAGGTATTTGGAACTTCAGGTATTGAAGAAGCCCGCCGGCAGTTGCTGCCTGCTGTTGAGGCTTCGGCAGACTGAAAAACATATGATAGTATTATTTAAATTTTTAATTAAATCTAATTGGTGAATATGAAACATGAAAGACCTTGCCTTGTGGCCTCCGGAAGTGACTGGCTGCAAGAAGTGTTGAGAAGGCTTTTGGTCTGGGTGGTTGTCTTGTCCTCGGGGACATTGATGGCATACGCGGGCAATCTGGATATCAGCCAGACGAAAGTCATTACGGGTACGGTGACCGAAAAGGAAACAGGTGATCCGTTAATTGGAGTAAACGTTTCGGTAAAAGGTACTTCGAAGGGTACAATTACAAATTTGTAATGGCCAGTATTCGGTCGATGTGAATTCCGATAAAGATATTCTGGTATTCTCGTTTATCGGAAAGGCTACACAGGAGAAAGACAGTGAAAGGATTGAGTCAGATTGATGTGGTGATGGCCGATGATGCCACGATGTTGGGCGAAGTAGTGATCCAGACCGGTTATATGACACAGCGTAAAGCTGATCTTACCGGTTCGGTTGCTATGGCCAACACTTCGGATTTGGCTCAGAATCCTTCGACTAATGCATTGAAGTCTTTACAGGGAAAATTGCCGGGTGTATTTATTACTACAGATGGTAGCCCTGGGGGAAATGCTTCGATACAGATTCGCGGACTTACGTCACTGAATGCGCAGCCTAACCCGCTGATCGTACTTGATGGATTGGCAGGAGACTATAACCTGCGTGATATCAACCCGGCGAATATTGAATCGATTCAGGTGCTGAAAGATGCGGCTTCGGCCAGTATTTATGGTTCGAGAGCTGCCGGTGGTGTGATTTATCATACGAAACAAAGAAGGGTAAAAAGGGTGAATCGAAGATTAGTTACGAAGGTCGTGTACAGTTCTCTAAATGGGTTAATAAACCCGACCTGTTGAATACCGATGAGTATGGACGTGCCATCTGGCAAGCGTATGCAAACGACGATAAACTTGGTGAAATCAAGCAAAGCGTCCGTTTCTTCGATTATGACTGGAGTTATGACAGCAACGGTTATCCGGTACTTAATTCCGTGAAACCGGTGGAATGGCTGAATACAGCTCAGACTATGCGCTCAGCCGATACTAACTGGATCGATGAAATATCTCGTACCGGAGTATCGCAGAACCATCAGATTTCAGTATCGAGTGGTACTGATAAATCACGTACTTTCTTCAACCTGGGTTATGAAAACACAGAAGGTATTCAGATTGAAACTTTCTGGAAAAAATATTCGGCTCGTTTGAACTCGGAGTATGACTTATTGAATGGTCGTTTGAAAGTAGGTGAAAACCTGGAGTTGAACTATATGAATTATCGTGAAGCCAACCATACACAGCTTGCTGCAAATGAACCCCCTATCATTCCTGTATATACCGAAACCGGTGGTTGGGGTGGTGCTTCTCTCGATGTGGGTATGGATGACTATCGTAATCCGGTGAAAGACCTTATTCTGGGGAAAGACAATGTCAATAAGTTCCTGAAGGTAATTGGTAATACGTATGCCGATTTGATGATTATCAAAGGTTTGAACCTGAGAACATCATTCGGTGTAGATTATCGTGGTTCATATTATCGTGCAGTCGATAAAAAATGGAGTGAAGCAGACGGTTCGGGCCGTGATGAAAAGTTCAACTATGTCCGCAACGATCAGACTCATTTCCTGGAATACCAGTGGACCAACCAGATCAACTATAACGGGCAATTCGGAAAACACTCGATAGGAGCTGTAGTCGGAATGGAATTTACGAAAGCTGAAAGTGAAGCATTCTATGCACGTAAAGACGGTTTGACTCTGGAAGACAGAGACTATGCTTTTTTAAGTTCGGCTACTGGTGACAAGATTACAGAGGCTACCGGTTCGGGTGATGCTTATGCTCTGTTGTCATACTTCGGTAAGTTCAACTATTCGTATGCTTCCAAATATCTGGCATCGGCAACATTACGTTATGATGGTTCTTCCAAGTTCGGTGCTGATAACCGTTGGGCAGTCTTCCCGGCATTTTCTTTGGGATGGAGAATTAAGAATGAACCGTTCCTTGAGAATGTAGATTTTCTTTCGGACCTGAAGCTGAGATTCAGTTGGGGACGTAATGGTAACTCGGCCATTCCTAGCGGATACCTGCAAAGTAGTTATGTAGCCGATTATAACGGAACTTCTTATGCTATGAACGGACAGGAAAGCGGTTCTCTACAGTCTGGTTTCCGTAAATATCTCACCGGTAATTCGACATTGAAATGGGAAACTGTAACACAGACCAACTACGGTATCGATTTTGGTTTCTTCAACCAGAGCCTGGTCGGAACAATCGATTACTTTTATAAGAAGACAACTGATATGCTTTATTTGCCCCCTTATATCGGTGCATTCGGTGAAGGTGGAGATACTTATGTGAATGGTCCGAGTATGGAAAACCGTGGAGTTGAAATCTTGCTGACATACCGGAACAGTCTTCCATCGGGATTTAATTATAGCATTACGGGAAACATCGCGACTTTCAAGAATAAGATTACTGAATTGCCGGACAATGTGAGAAGTGTATATGGTGGAAACGGTATGTTGGATGATATCATCGGACGCCCCCGTAACTCTATATACGGATACGTGGCAGACGGAATCTTCAAGACACAGGAAGAGGTGGACAATTCACCGCAGCAGGCAGGAAAAGGTTTGGGACGCATTCGCTATAAAGACCTTGACGGAGACGGACGTATCACTCAGGACTACGACCGTACATGGATTGGTGTCAGTGACCCGGACTTTACTTATGGTTTGAATCTTCAGGCTTCGTATAAGAACGTAGACTTAGCTCTCTTCTTCCAGGGTGTGCATGGCGGAGATGTTTGGGATTCATGGATTGAATACAGTGACTTCTGGAACATTCAGAATGTGAATAATACCAACCACTTGAAAGGTGTATTTAATGCTTGGTCTCCTCAGAATCCGGACTCTAACATTCCGGCTCTGTCTACTCGTAACACCAATGATGAAAAGCGTACGTCTACGTATTTCCTCAAAGACGGTTCGTACTTGAAGTTGAGAACGATAGAACTGGGATACACTTTCCGGAAGTATGGTGAAGAAAGCCATGATCAGCCGCTTGCGTGCCTATGTTTCGGCTAACAATGTATTCACTATCAAGAAATGGTGGGATAGCAATCGTTTCTCAGGTCCCGATCCTGAAATCCGTGACTTTGGCTATGTCATTCCATTTACCGCTACAGTCGGAGTTAATATTAACCTTTTAAATAAGAAATAGTATGTAAAACCTTTTATAGTTTATTTCTGTCATCAGCCCTTTTGCTTTCCTTATTGGTGACGAGCTGTGCCGACCAATTGAATATTAACCCTAAAGGGGTGCTGGCTGATGATTTATTATTAGGAAAGCCCGAACATATTGATGATTTTGTGACTCCGTGCTATTCGCTGATTCCTTATCTGCCTTGGTCGGAAGCTCATGCATGGTGGATGCATGGTTCTATCCGATCGGATGATGCTTACAAAGGCGGATCGGGTGTAAGTGACCAGTCGGCCTGGCACGATATGGAAGTTTTCTCTTCTGTAACTGCTAATGTAGGGAACAATGACGGACCTTGGTTCAAAGGATATGTAGCGATATCCAGATACAACCTGGCACTCTATGCCTTGTCTAAAGTTACTGATGAAAACTATCCGTTGAAAGGTGTACGTACCGGTGAGGTGAAATTCTTGCGCGGAGCTACTTATTTCTTTATGAAGACTCTGTGGAGATACATTCCTTGGGTGGATGAAGAGAACGGAAGAACGGTGGAAGATGTGACTAATATCTCGAACCGCCCCAATGGTACTGATGATACATATTTGTGGGAACACATTGTTGCCGATTTGGAAGAGGCTGTCAGACTGTTGCCTGAAAAACAAGAGGAGATAGGTCGTATCAACAAGAATGCCGCACGTGCAATGGCTGCCAAAGCTTTATTGTTCATGGCGTACAAGCAGGATGCAAGACATCAGGTAGTCGAAGTGGATAAGAAGATTCTGGAACGTGCCTTGGTTTATATCAACGAGATCACTGATCAAGAAGGTGGAAACGTAGGCTTGTGTGAAGACTTTGCCGAAAATTTCTTGCCGGAATATGATAATGCTACCAAAGAAGCAATTTGGGAAATCCAGTATTCTATCAACGACGGAACATCAAGCGGAGGAAATACAAACAATGGTGCAGAATTGAATGCTCCTTCCTGGGAACCTTATTTCCCATGTTGTGACTTCCATAAGATGAGCTTTAATATGGCAAATGCCTTCAGAACCGGTACAGACGGATTGCCTTTGTTCGATACGTTTAACGATGCGGAAATGAAAGGAAGATTCAAAGAGTATTTCGATGAAAATAGCTTTGACCCTCGTTTGAGTCATACGGCGGCTATCCCGGGATATCCTTATAAATATAATCCGGATTTGCTGTACGAGGAAAAGGCTTCCAGAAGCCCCGGTGATTATGGTTATTTGAAATCTGTTAAAGAGTTGGTTCCTGCCGGTTGCGATTGTATCATTGTAAACCGTAATTCGATGAATGTGAAGCAAATTCGTTATGCTGAAGTCTTGTTGTGGAAAGCTGAGATCCTGATTCAGTTGGATCGTCACAAAGAAGCTCGTCCTATCATTAATAAGCTGCGCGAACGTGCTAATAACAGTAGAATTCGCTTGTTGATGGCAGATGGTACTCCTTACATGAATTATAAGGTCAGCTTGTATACCGATGAGGCTGCTTGGACCAAAGACTATGCATGGAAAGCATTGATGTTTGAGAATCGTCTTGAAACAGCATGTGAGGGAAGACGCTTCTTCGATCTGCAAAGATGGGGAATCCTGGAGCCTACGATGAATGCTTACTTCAAAAAAGAGAAAACCCGTTTCTCTTGGATGAATAATGCGGTCTTTGTTGCGGGAAGAGATGAATATAAACCTATTCCTCAGCAACAGATGAACTGGGCGAAAGGAAATTATATACAGAATCCGGGTTACTAATAAAAAACAGACGATTATGAAAAGAATATTATACTTTTTTTCTGTGATGCTTTGTATACTTGCCGTCACAGGTTGCCAGGATCGCGATATCATTGATTTTAAAGATGGAGTTTCCTTACCTCCGGTGACCGATTTGAAATCGTCACTGACACCTGATAATGATGCGGTGTTGGAGTGGAAACTACCTTCAGCGATTCCGGAAGAGATACAACGTCCTTTATCCGTTTATGTTCAGGTTTACAAAGGGGCGGTGCTGGAGCATCAGATTTCTTTGGAAGGTGAACCTACTTCGTGGGAATATACACTGAAAGAACCTGAATCCAAATATAGGATTGTGGTTAAGGTCCAGGGGATGTTGAAAGAAAAGCCCTATGGACAATCAGATGAAATATATTCGTTGGGACAAACAGTTTCTATAAATTGATTGAGAGAAAGAGGCAGCGTCGGGACGACGTTGCCTCTCCTCATTTTATGCTTTCTCACACCGGATGATGATTTTTCTTTCATCGTTCAAAGTAGTAGCAAACAGATAGATATCACCTCCGTCGGTTAGTTTCAGTCGTTTCCGTAATTCGGCTACGGATTGTGGAAAATTGCGGGTGGTGATATTCGCTTTATCTAATCCGTTTAAAATATTTTTTAATTCTTTCTTGTTGAGGCCCGAGTAACCGGTTATCCGGAAGATGCGTCCCGGAAACTTTTCTATTCGTTCGTTTGAGGTGTAGAGATGGCTGTTGGCGTGAAGTTTACTCAGATGAAACGAAGAAGCGATGCTGCGGAAAGCACCGGCTTTGAGAATAGAGGCATTGGGTTCATACAGGTAAGTTCCTATTTCGTGGGTGTATGAACACTCGGTGGCTTGTTCTGATTCGCGGGTGAAAACAAAACGTTGTATTTCCTGGTTTGCAAAATTGATGCAGACGATGGGCTGAGACATTGCAGATGGAATCTCCGGAGAATCATCACCGGGCCGGAGTAGTAACAGAAGCTCCTTGCACTCGTTGTTGACTGAGACGATATGGGCTTCGGATACGTGCTGCATATCTCGTATAGCCAAGGAAAGATCGAGCATGGGTGAAAGTTTAATCATTACCTGCTTACCCTTTTCAAGTAGTAACTTTTCCAATGTGGCTACGTTGGGTTCACAGTCGGATATGGCTACTGTTTTTCCACCATGTTCATTGCGGCGTGCCGGGTCCAGGAAAATACAGTCTACAGCCGGCATCTGTTGTAGATATTCCACTCCGTCGCCATTTTGTACCCGAATGTGTTTCAGCCCCAGTAATGGGAAATTGTGCATGGCAAGTTCACAAAGTTCCTCCTGGCGTTCTATGTAGGTGACTGTTTTGAACTGAGTAGCGAGAAAGGCACAATCAATGCCGAATCCGCCGGTCAGATCGACTAACCCTTCTCCATGTACCAGTGAAGCTTTGTAGAGTGCGGTAACTTCCGATGAACATTGCTCTAATGATAGATGGCGCGGATATAAAAGTCCTTCTGTTGCATGCCAACTTGGTATTTTAGAAACGGTAGCTTGCCATCCGGCTATCTGAACGATAGCCAGAGGCATGTCCACTTGAGGATATCTTTTTGCTTGTAATGCCAGGGAGTGTACATCGTCATTGCGATGCTCCCGGATAAACAAGATGGTTTCCGGAGAAAGATACATATCTTACTTTAGTTTATGAGTTTGTACTTCTGTTTGGCTTCGTCTCGGCTGCATAGGTTAAAGTGCCACCATTCACTGGGAAGTGCACGAAATCCTGCACTTTTCATAACTTGTCTTAGTAGAATTCGGTTTTCCCGTTCTTGTTGGGTTATTTTTCCTTCTCTTACTAATTTTGCTTCATTTGTTATGTGTGATGCTGCATCCATATAGTCCACTTCTGTCCCCATGGTAACGGATGTCCTAGTGAATCGGCTATGCTGATATCTACTGCCAATCCATAATTATGCAGACCTCCACCTCGTGAGGGGTTAGATACATACATATACTTGGAGGTCCCTTTTACCACATCCCACATTTTTTTCTGTACGGACATCGGGCGTGCCGCATCATAAATTATCAGGCGGTAGCTGGGATATTGGGCTTTAAGTAACAGATGTGCTTCTAAAAGAGCTTTTAGCTGCGTCCGGGTGAAGATATGCTTTCTTTCAAATCAGTATAAAGAGTTGACCGGTAAAATTGTCCGGAGTGGCGTACATGAGCCGGATAATGAATGTAGAATCAAGTTCGGCGATATTCATCAGACCGATGGAATCCAGATAAAAGGCGGTTTGGCTTTTACTTGTAATTGGTTGCGGTTCCACTGGAGTTACGAGGACAATGGAATCTTTAAATGCAGGGTGGGGCTGTGCTTCCTTATATTGACAGGAAGTAGTAAAAGACAGGAATAGGATGAAAGCGGTTAAAAGTCCGAGTCGCATATAATTTCTTTTCTGAATATGAATGCAAAAGTATAAAAACATAAGCGCATATTTTATAAGTTATGGGAGATTTTCATTTTGAGGCTTCTGTTAAGGAGGTGTCCAAGCTACTTTAGAATGGTGTGTAGCTTGAATATAACTTTGGGTGGAACTGAATATTAGTGGCTTTCAAGAAAGGATCGGGACTCTCCATGCTAGCTACACAAAATCGTGGACAGTGCCAGTGTACACAGTTTGTTTTCCTAAGGTTAGTTTTTAAGCAATGTCCTTTGGTCTTTAACAGTAAACTCCTCCTGCTTTCACTCCCAACCTTGCTTTTTAAAATCTCCTGCCCCCATACTTGCTTTAATCGCAACTATCCCTTTCGGACCGGCACTTATCCCTTTCCCCAGAAAAGTCCCCTTTTATCTATTTCCTTCATCTCAATCCTTTTTTTCCTTTTGTTTTTCCTCTTCCTATAACTTGATTTAACCCTCTGTTAAATCAAGCTTTGTTTCCAAATAACAGTCTTTTCGATGTAAAAGCTTTGTTCTTTCCGCCCCTGAAATAAATGTCTCCCCAACTGCATTAACAATGTTAACGCGGTCTTCCGTTCAATTTTTGTTTGATTCCTGTCTGATTCCCGTTCAATCCTTATCAAAATCCCGTCGTATTTTCTGTTTACCTCCTGTTACCCCCCCCTGTTACCCTCCCTATTTTCTCCTCAATTTCCTCCCGCAAACACTTCTCTTTCTCCCTTTCTCGGCAAATCCCCTTTTCCCTCTCCCCGATAAATTTCCCCTATATATTATAATAATGTATACCTTTTCTTCCCCGGCCTTTTCCTTTTCCATAATCAATTATCAGAACCGTCCTCTCCCTCAGCCCTTTACGTTTTTATTCAAAATATTTTCAAAAAAATCCCCTTTTATATTTGTCTCTTATCTCCTAATGCCTTACTTTTGCATCCGCTTTCCAAGAGACGGACAGCATTTAATTTTGACATGTTGCAACGGCGTAGGACCTGCCTTACAGAATAACAAAAATAATTTTCTTTTTATTTGGATCATTATTATAAAAGTTGTTATCTTTGCAGTCCGATTCGCAGAGCGAGGGTCTTTGTCCGACACTTCTTTCCCTTTCGCACAGAGAGGCTTGGAAATAAAAGACGGGCATTGAAAAAAAACTTCCCAAAATATTTGGCAGTTTAAAATAAACCCCTTACCTTTGCACCCGCTTTTGAAACGAAGCAGAAATTAAAAAGAAGAGTTCTTTGAAACATTGATAAACAATACAAGTAGTACAAGTCAAATTTAGAACCGTCAATACTTATTATATAGGTATGTAAAAATGACCGTCAATAAATTTTCGACATCCTGAACAGAGCTAATATCATCCCTTATGGGATATATAACAATACTTTTACAATGAAGAGTTTGATCCTGGCTCAGGATGAACGCTAGCTACAGGCTTAACACATGCAAGTCGAGGGGCATCAGGAAGAAAGCTTGCTTTCTTTGCTGGCGACCGGCGCACGGGTGAGTAACACGTATCCAACCTGCCCTTTACTCGGGGATAGCCTTTCGAAAGAAAGATTAATACCCGATAGCATAATGATTCCGCATGGTTTCATTATTAAAGGATTCCGGTAAAGGATGGGGATGCGTTCCATTAGGTTGTTGGTGAGGTAACGGCTCACCAAGCCTTCGATGGATAGGGGTTCTGAGAGGAAGGTCCCCCACATTGGAACTGAGACACGGTCCAAACTCCTACGGGAGGCAGCAGTGAGGAATATTGGTCAATGGGCGCTAGCCTGAACCAGCCAAGTAGCGTGAAGGATGAAGGCTCTATGGGTCGTAAACTTCTTTTATATAAGAATAAAGTGCAGTATGTATACTGTTTTGTATGTATTATATGAATAAGGATCGGCTAACTCCGTGCCAGCAGCCGCGGTAATACGGAGGATCCGAGCGTTATCCGGATTTATTGGGTTTAAAGGGAGCGTAGGTGGACTGGTAAGTCAGTTGTGAAAGTTTGCG
>ENA-OQJF01000510-OQJF01000510.1-human-gut-metagenome-genome-assembly--contig:-NODE-510-length-10083-cov-2.639715_pt1 | contig 10083 bp, 9 predicted proteins | sample MGYA00242595_ERZ504761 | MGnify/ENA primary metagenome ERZ504761 (study PRJEB26092, sample SAMD00036367) | human gut metagenome | host: Homo sapiens | study: EMG produced TPA metagenomics assembly of...
CCGGAAATTAAGCGGCGGCGAGAAGATGCGGCTCGCTTTCTGCTGCCTGATGATCAGCAACAACACACCGGATATGTTATTTTGGTACGAGCCGACCAACAATCTGGATATACAGAGTATCGACATCATCACTGCGACTATCAGAAACTATACAGGTACCGTCATAGCCATTTCGCACGATAATTATTTCATTCGAGAAATCGGTATCGAACAGCGTATTGTATTAAGTTAATCCATTGACATTTTATCAGACAAAGTATTAAATATCAATACAGTTTTTTATACCTTCGCAGCGCGAAGCAAAAGAAGAAGATTAAAATGAATAAAACAACGCAATCATGGTGGTTCGTCTTTTATAAAGACCAGCTATTACTTGAGAAGAAAGAGAACGGCACATTTGCTCTTCCTTATGGAGAAATTCCGCCTATCACTATTAAAGAAAAAACGACGGTACATACTATCACAACATTAGAGGGAAAGACTTGTAAGTCTTTCTCCCTCTCCTCGCCTTTTGAAGAATCGGCACAGTATGTAATGACCGGACTTCGTGCCTCTTATGATTATCTCCCGCTATCTCACTATCAGGTAGCAGGAAAAGCGCATGAGATTCTGCACTGGGACCGGAACAGTCGTTTCTGTTCTGCCTGCGGCACTCCTATGGAACAGAAAGAGGACATCATGAAACGTTGCCCGAAATGCGGACGGGAAGTATATCCTTCTATTTCTACTGCAATTCTCGTCTTAGTAAGAAAAGAAGATTCATTGCTCCTGGTCCATGCCCGTAACTTCAAGGGAACGTTCAACAGCCTCGTAGCCGGATTCCTGGAGACGGGCGAGACATTAGAGGAGTGCGTAGCGCGTGAAGTGAAAGAGGAAACGGGACTGGATGTGACGAACATCACCTATTTCGGCAATCAAGCATGGCCTTATCCCAGCGGATTAATGGTTGGTTTCATTGCAGATTATGCCGGAGGGGAAATCAAGTTGCAGGAGGAAGAACTGAGTTCCGGAGACTTCTACACACGGGACAACTTGCCGGAACTTCCCCGAAAGCTGAGCCTCGCACGAAAGATGATCGACTGGTGGCTGGAATGCTCTCACAAATAATCGGCTATGGAAAACATCATCAAAGGTATCCGGCAATATTATCCGGTATCGGACAGTTCTCTGGAGGTTCTTTTCAGTCACATGGAAAAGCTGGAACTTCCTAAAAAGCACTTACTGATACGCGGTGGTGTAGCAGACCGTCACGTCTACTTTATCGAAAAAGGATTTTGCCGGTCTTATTGTTTACACGACGGCGAAGAAATCACGATATGGTTTTCACGCGAAGGTGATATCACTTTTGCCATGAAAGACTTGTATCACGACGAACCGGGATACGAATATGTAGAATTGTTGGAGGACTGCGAATTATATGCCATACGTATCGAAGATTTGAATCGGATTTATGAAACCAACATCGAGATTGCCAACTGGGGACGGGTTATTCATCAGGAATGCCTGCTATATATGGATATGCACCATATCAACCGGCTCTATCTTCCGGCTAAGGAACGTTACGAACAACTCTTACGTGAACAACCCGATGTCATTCACCGTGCCCAACTGGGGTATATAGCTTCCTTTCTTGGCATGACTCCCCAACATCTTAGCCGTCTGCGTTCCGAATCCTAAGTTCTTTTTTAATCTATGTGAATTTTTATCTCATAAGAAAACACTACTTTTGCAGTCGAATACAAAAAAACTGATAAGTATCGTGATTAACACATTAACTTCTTTACGGATATTCTTTGCCCTAATGGTATTTGGGGCGCACTGCTACGTCATTGATTCAAGTTTCGATGCTCATTTCTTTAAAGAAGGGTTTGTCGGAGTCAGTTTCTTTTTTGTGCTCAGCGGTTTTATTATTGCTTACAACTATCAGGAGAAGTTATTGGAAAAGACCGCTACCAAACGAACATTTTGGGTAGCACGCCTCGCCCGCATTTATCCCTTGCATTTACTGACATTATTAATTGCCGTATGCATAGGAGGATACGTTCAATATAGCGGCACGGCAGACTGGATAAAACACTTTACCGCCTCCACCTTTCTCCTACAACCGTTCTTCCCCTCTGCCGACTACTTCTTTTCATTCAACAGTCCTTCGTGGAGTTTGGGATGCGAACAGTTGTTTTATTTCTGCTTTCCTCTGATTGTTCCTTTCTTGCATACCAAAAGAAGTCTGTTTATCACACTGCTCATCTGTCTTCCAATTATGCTGGCAGGCATGTATCTGACCAACGAGGAGCAAATCAAAGCATACTGGTATGTAAATCCATTCACCCGCCTGCCTGACTTTTTCGTAGGTGTCCTGCTTTACCAGTTCTACCGGTCATTATGTAATAAAAAACTTTTTATTCCACCGGAACTTTATTAGAGGCAGGAGCCGTTGCCTTATTTTTACTGTTCTTCCTCTGCGCCGCAGACATTCCTAAAGTCTATCGCTATTCTTGTTATTACTGGTTACCCGTCTCGCTAATCATTCTTATATTCGCCTTACAACAGGGAGGCATATCCCGATTGCTATCCAACCGGTTCTTAATCATAGGCGGAGAAATCAGTTATAGTTTCTACTTGATACATTTGTTTATCATAGATACATATATGCGAATGTCCGCCCACTATCATTGGCAGATACAATGGACAATAAGTGTCCCCGTCATTCTCTGCATCACCATTATACTCAGCCTGCTTTCTTTTTATTATTTTGAAAAGCCTGCCAACAAATGGGTAAAACGAATATTCACTAAAAAAACAATCATAAATCAACCCCATGGAATTATCAACAAAAACACCGCGAATTGAAGTAGTAGACGCTCTCAGAGGTTTTGCCGTAATGGCTATCCTCTTGGTACATAACCTGGAGCATTTCATTTTCCCCGTCTATCCGGAAAGTTCTCCCGAATGGCTTACCATTTTAGATGCCGGAGTATTTAATGCAACATTCTCATTGTTTGCAGGAAAATCATATGCTATCTTCGCCCTGCTTTTCGGATTCACTTTCTATATCCAATCGCACAACCAGCAGTTGAAAGGAAAAGACTTCGGCTACCGTTTCTTATGGAGAATGGTATTGCTTGCAGGCTTTGCTACTCTCAATGCTGCCTTTTTTCCGGCAGGAGATGTGTTGCTTCTGTTCGTTGTGGTCGGCATCGTACTGTTTATCGTACGCAAATGGAGTGACAAAGCTATTTTAATCACTGCTATCTTCTTCTCACTACAACCGATTGAATGGTTCCACTACATTATGAGCCTTTTCAATCCTGCCTATACCCTGCCCGACTTAAATGTCGGAGCGATGTATGCTGAAGTAGCAGCTTATACCAAAGGTGGAAACTTCTGGGAATTCCTGATAGGTAATGTCACCTTGGGACAGAAAGCCAGTTTGTTCTGGGCTATCGGCGCCGGACGTTTCTTACAGACTGCCGGACTTTTCCTATTCGGCTTGTACATCGGACGCAAACAGTTATTCGTCACCGCCGAATCTCATTTGAAATTTTGGGTAAAAGCGCTCATCATTGCTGCTATCAGCTTCGCACCTCTTTACTCTTTGAAAGAGCAAATCATGCAGAGTGACAACAGTCTGATTCAACAAACAGTGGGTACCGCTTTTGATATGTGGCAGAAATTCGCGTTCACTATCGTATTGATTTCCTCCTTCATCCTACTGTATCAGAAAGCTAAGTTTCAAAAAGCTGTTTCCAGCCTCCGCTTTTACGGCAAGATGAGTCTGACAAACTATATTTCCCAATCTGTTCTGGGTGCCATTATCTATTTCCCATTCGGATTTTATCTGGCTCCTTACTGCGGATATACTCTAAGCTTGATTATAGGTATTGTTCTTTGTATCTTACAGGTTCAGTTCTGTAAATGGTGGCTGTCCGGACATAAACAGGGACCATTGGAGACGATATGGCATAAATGGACTTGGATAGGGAGCAAATAAAAAAAAGTAACCGTTAGAAAAGAATAAAACCAAAAAGCAGGCCACGAAATACACACAAACTACAAACGAACAACTTACGAAAATGAAACTTAGCGTATCACTCTAAAGCATCAACAAAAGTGTGTATATCCGTAGCCTGCGTGCTTAAATTGAGATGATGCCAATACAACAAGATTCCCGGAAGAATGATTAGAAAGGGGACTTAAAGAATGCAAAGGAAATGAAAGAACTGTACTAAACCGGCTTGAATAGTGGGAAACAGATGCAGGACAGATATAAAGAAACGCCTCCACAATCTTCGAAAAGACTATGGAGGCGCTATTTATTATTTATTCTGAACTATCAGAAGAAATAGGATCAGATACCCAATGACTTCTTCACTGCTTCAATCTTTTCCATTGCAGCAGACTCGGCAGAAGCATAACAGTTACGGCAACCCATTTCACCTTGTACTTCCCATATAGAATTTGATCTTCGGTTCTGTACCTGAAGGACGAACAGAAACTTTGCTGCCGTCTTCTGTGAAATATTGCAGGACATTAGACGGTTCCGGCATATCAATAGCAGTTACATTACCTTTATCGTCTGTTTGTTTCAAAGTCTTATAGTCTTTACTCAGAATCACTTTCGAACCACCCAATTCTTTCGGAGGATTAGCACGGAAGTTTTCCATCATAGCTTTGATTTCTTCAGCACCACTCTTGCCCGGTTTCACTACGTTCACAGTAAATTCTTTAGAGAATCCGTATTCTACGTAGATATCCAGCAACAATTGATACAATGACTTACCGTTATCTTTTGCCCATGCAGCAACTTCTGCAATCAAGCAGCAGGCTGATACCGCGTCTTTGTCACGAACGAAGTCTTCGGCAAGGAAACCATAGCTCTCTTCACCGCCTCCAATGTATTTCTTCTTACCTTCACGCAGACGGATTTCACGTGCAATCCATTTGAATCCGGTGTAGCAGTCGAGCATTTCAATGTTATTCTTATCAGCAATCTTCTTGATAAGTTCCGTAGTTACGATTGTCTTCACACAGAACTCATTACCTTTAATCTTACCCAGTTGTTTGTATTGAGTGAGAATATAGTAAAGATACATCATACAAGTCTGATTACCGTTAATCAGCACCCATTCACCTTTATCATCCTTACAAGCGATACCTACACGGTCTGCATCCGGGTCGGAAGCCATAACGAGGTCTGCATCAATTTCTTTAGCCAGATTCACAGCCATAGAAAGAGCTTCGGCATTTTCCGGGTTCGGAGAGATGACAGTCGGGAAGTTACCGTCCTTAATCATCTGTTCGGGAACAGTAAACACATTTTCAAATCCCCACATCTTCAAAGCACGCGGAATCAACATCATACCTGTACCGTGAATCGGAGTATAAACAATCTTCATGTCTTTGTGGCGAGCGATTGCTTCCGGATCAATAGAAACTGTCTTCACCATGTCCAGATAAACTTTGTCTATATCTTCACCGATAATCTGAATCAAATCCGGATTGCCTTGGAATTTGATATCAGCAGCAGAGGCAATAGCGTTTACTTCGTCGATGATACCTTTATCGTGCGGAGCCAGTACTTGCGCACCGTCATCCCAGTATGCTTTGTAACCATTATATTCCTTCGGGTTGTGAGAAGCAGTCAGGATGATACCGCTCTGGCAACCGAGGTGACGGATAGCAAAAGACATTTCGGGAGTAGGACGCATATCGTCGAACAGATATACTTTGATACCGTTGGCAGAGAAAATATTGGCAGAGGTCTCCGCAAACAAACGGCTGTTGTTACGGCAGTCGTGACCAACCACAACAGAAATCTGCGGCAGATCTTTAAAGTTCTTCTTCAAATAATTAGAAAGACCTTGTGTAGCGGCACCTACCGTATAGATGTTCATACGGTTGCTACCTACGCCCATGATACCGCGTAAACCACCGGTACCAAATTCGAGGTCTTTGTAGAATGCTTCTATTAATTCGGTTTTATCATCGTTTTCCAACATTCGCTTCACTTCAGCCTGAGTTTCAGCATCGTATGCCGGGGTCAACCATTTTTCGGCTTTTTCAGTGACCTGTTTAATAAGTTCCTGATTTTCCATTTCGATTATTGTTTATTGGTTAATGAATTATTACTATCTATTTCTTGAGCACACAAATGTAAAATAATAAGTTTATAAATCCTACATTTTTCCTCAAAATAATAACCGTAAGAATACATTTACCGGCTCTATTCAGTTAAAATGATACAGCACTAAAACATAAATATCATCTCTTGTCAAGCAAGAGGCCGCTTCACATGCCCGCCCCTGTAAATTTCCTTTCCGATAGTACTGCATAAACTCCCGGGAATGAATAGAAGACGCACCGGCATATTTCGGAAAACTTCCGTTCATATTATCTATCTCAACCGGCAGTTCAGGGATAAAATCACTATTGACCAATACCGGAGTAAAGATCTCCTTTTCGCGGTAATCGTAGACAAACGAGTCTCCGTCCAACTTCTTGATATTCCGTCTATACACTTTCTCTATCACATCCAAAAACAGAAAACGCCTGCTACAAGCTGAAACTGACATTAACTTCAAAGGAAAAGTAGAACGGGGAGCCGGAGTACGTACCAACAAAGGTTTCGCTCCTTCTTTCCCATAAGAGAAAACGGTGTCATTGGAAAATTCGGATAATATCACTTCATCACCATTCTTCAACAATGGCTTTACGGAAAACATACAGGAAATTACCCCTTGCCTGTCTCCATTCCTTAGTCGGATGCGAAAGCGGTTCGTAATACGATACTTTACATGAAAAGGCAAAGGACGCATTCCTCCGTCAGTTTTCGACATTAAATAATAATAAGTTCCTTTTTGGACAGGATTATCTACATCTTCCCTTCCGTCGTTAAATATCAATGAATCTTTATCATAATCAAACACCTGTTCGAAAGACATATCATAGGGAAGATTCAACGTACGCTTATAGTTGCCGGACAGGCTATAAACCTGGATTTTGAAAACTGAACCGACTACATATATTTCTTCACGTTCTTCATCTACAAACACCGAGAATATATAATAATATTGTTCTTTTTGCTGTCCCTGATGATTAAAACGATAACGAAGTTTTCCGGTTGCCCGTTCAAAAACCATAATTGTCTGCTGCCAATTATAAGCTACTACCCAATGGGGCGAAACACTCGCTGAAGTCAGACTATATCTATCCAATGAATCCGCCCCGACTGTATACAAAGGAATATATTCAGGACTCGCCACCTCTGCCAAATCCAGTTTCTTTTCAGGATAAGCAACATTCAAATCTATCACCGGCAACGTTTGTTCCACCGATACCGCCACATCCGAACGTTTACATCCTACCAGCAGACACAAGGAGAAAAAGAACCATATAATCTTCATCTACGTTTCATTTGAATTTGTACAATATGAGTAAAGGATTATCATCTACTGTCATCTTCTCCGCCACCTTCTTCAAGTTTCCCGTCAACTTTCCTTTCTCCAACATATCCAATAAACGGTCAGTATCCCACGAATCGAAAACACATTTTTCAGGTAATGCCGATAATACGCCTCCCATTCGCATTGAACGGGCGGGCGAATAGTCTTGATTCTCAAATTCCAAATCATATACTTTCTTCTCAACCGTATCATAAACAAATTCTTTGGTATCAAACGAAGTTTTCCCCGGTTCATACTTTTTCAATGCAGTCGACATTAACAGATAGTTCCCAATCTTGGCATAACATTGCATAACGAGTCTTGGCTCGGAAGCATCTGCTTTCGGAGTACGTACAAACAACGGGGTCAACTTATGATTACAATAAGAATAAACAGTATCACCTGCCAAATCTGCAAAGATAAACTCCGAACCGCTATTTGCTAACGGATAGAGAGACATTGAAACGGTAGCCGTCTGTCCCCCTTGAGTAATATAAATGCGTTTTCCCACACGTTTGTGGATAGTTACCGGAAGGCGGGAAACAGCTCCGTTCTTTTTCGAAATCAGTAAATAGGGACGACTATTGGGCTGTTTATCTTTTCTATCCAACATATAACTATCGTAACCCAACAAATGTTGCTCATCACAATTGTACATAATTTCAATCCGTACATCTTTGGGGATAGACAAAGAACGCTTGTATTTTCCCTCTATCGAATAGACCTGTATTTTATTAGATATGTCAAGCAGAAACAACTCTTTAGCCTTTTCGTCCAAGCGTAACTGCAAAGGATAGTTGTATTCTTCCCCACTCCCTCCTTTATGATTAAATGTATGGCATATTTTCCCTTTTCTGTCGAATACGAAGATTTGCCCTTCATTGGCATTATACGTTGTTATATAGTGTTCGGTAAATGAACAATGCAGAGTAGCCACTCCGTCCAGCAACACTTTATCCGATGTTTCCAGCGGAATGTATTTAGCAGTTGCAATATCTTGCAATACTAATTTCTTTTTCGGATATTCCTTAGTGATATCAATAGTCGGCAGTTTGGAAGTCATCTGCCCCGACTGAGCCGAACCGGCAACGGCAAGACATAAAGCTAAAAAGGTAAATAATAGTCTTTTCATGGCTGTTTTATATTTAAAGTGAAACAATCTATATACTATTTTTTATTCTCATTAAGAAATGTTTCCAGCACATCGTTAGGGCCCAGTCCCAGTTTTTTCTTTATACGTTGCTTGGATTTAGTCACAGAAGTATTATCTATATTGAATAATATCCCTAAAGCTGAATTGTCAAGCCCGGCATGAAGCAGGGCTGGTTCGGAAACGCTTTTGCCGGTTACGGTAGCGAAGACCGATACGAAGGGAACTTCATGGTAAACCGCTTCATCAACAACAACCAGCTGACCTTGATGGGAGGTATCAACAACACGAATAATATGGGATTTTCAGACCTTGCCTCCAGTATGTTCTCTGGGATGGGCGGACCGCGTGGACGTCGGGGCGAGGAGCCGGCAACGGGATCACAACATCCGGCAATATCGGCCTGAACTTCAGTAAAGAATTTAATCCGAAGTTGACGGTCGGGGGCAACCTCCGTTATTCTCATTCCGACAACGACGCGATCAGCAAGAGCAACCGACAGAATATCCTACCGGGCGACAGCACTTCTTTCTACAACGAAAACAACAGCAGCAACACGCGCAGCGACAATGTAGCAGCCGACCTCCGTATGGAATGGAAACCTGACTCGCTCACCCAGATCATATTCCGTCCGAGTTTCAGTTACAGTAACAGCCATAGCCGTGAAGGGAGCACCTTCAACACGCTGAGCGGAAACCGCGACACGGTCAACATCGGTGAATCCGATTATCTCTCCGACGGAAGCGGCTACAAACTCAATGCCCGCCTGGAGTTCAGCCGCAAACTGAACAGTGAAGGACGTGTTTTCAGCGGATCTCTATCTGGAGGACTAAGCGATTCCTATTATAAGGGACTGAACTATTCGAACACCGAATATCTAATGATGGCTGACGGGATGGACAACGAACTGGTGGATCAACGCTTCCGCTACGACAACAAAGGGTTCAACTACCGGGCTTACCTGTCCTGGGTAGAACCGATCGGCCACAACAACTTCATTCAAGCAACCTACAGCATCCGGCAAAACAAACAGGAATCTCTGAAAAACTCTTATACCCGTGAAGAAGGAAGCGAAGATTACAACGTGTTGGACACGGCTTACAGCAAAAAGCTACCGCAACAACTTCATCAACCAGCAGGTCAGCCTCGCCTTCAAAGCTATCCGGGAAAAATATGACTACACGGTCGGTTTGACGGTAGACCCGTCCCATAGTACAAGCGAGAACTTCGTGGGCGATACGGTTCTCTCCAAATTGTCGCGCAACGTGGTGAACCTTTCACCGATGGTTCGCTTCAACTACAAATTCGACAAACGCACGAACCTTCGCATCAACTATCGCGGACGTACCAGCCAACCCAGCATGACACAGTTGCAGCCGGTGGCAGACATCTCCGACCCGCTGAATACGACGATGGGTAACCCGGACCTGAAACCGACTTACACAAACGACCTGTTCATCCGTTTCCAGAAATTTGTGCCGGACAAGCAAA
>ENA-OQJF01000512-OQJF01000512.1-human-gut-metagenome-genome-assembly--contig:-NODE-512-length-10047-cov-3.957460_pt1 | contig 10047 bp, 9 predicted proteins | sample MGYA00242595_ERZ504761 | MGnify/ENA primary metagenome ERZ504761 (study PRJEB26092, sample SAMD00036367) | human gut metagenome | host: Homo sapiens | study: EMG produced TPA metagenomics assembly of...
GGCATTGGCACTGGGACTGTCCTCGCTGTCGAGCAACAACCTGAAAGTGAATCTCTTTTATTGACGAGGGATTCGGCTCTTTGGATGCCGATAGCTTGCGGACAGCTATGGAAGCGTTGGAACAATTACAGATGCAAGGAAGGAAAATAGGAGTAATTTCTCATGTACAGGAAATGAGTGAACGGATCTCCGTCCAGGTGCAGGTGCATAAGAAAGTCAATGGAAAGAGCGTGCTTACCGTCGTAGGGTAAGCACAGTGATTTCCGGCCAGGCGCCGAAACGGAAAGGTAATCCCACGTAGCCGATTCCTACATTGACGTAAAGCCCGCGAGTACCTTCCAAATACATCCCTCCCCATTCCGGATAAATATAAACGGAAGGGGAATAATTGCCCAGTTGCAACTGCATGGCGTGGGTATGTCCTGCCAACATTAAATCTATATCCGATTCCGGAAGTACTTCCCGTCTCCAATGTGTCGGGTTATGGCTTAAAAGTAGCTTGAACATTCCTTCGATTCCTGCTTTCGCTTTTGGAAGGTCGCCATGTTGCGAAAAGGGAGGTTCTCCTTGGTTTTCTACTCCGATAAGGGCGATGCTGTCATTGCCTTGAATCAGAAATGTATGTTCGTTGTTTAATAACTTCCAGCCCATAGCTGCCTGCCTTTGTTTAAGTTCGATCAGATTATTGTCCTGATCTTGTTTGCTTTTCCAATGAAATAAGGTCCGTAATCATGGTTTCCAAGTATGGAATAACTCCATCTCCGGCTTTCAGGCCGGCTAGTATTTCCTGGAAATCATTCAGCTCGACAGCCCGGTGATTTACCAGATCTCCGGTGAAAACAATCAGGTCGGGTTGCTGGGCATTCACTAAATCCACTAACTTCCGAATAGCAGGAGTGTTTCCTTGCCAACTGCCGATATGAAGGTCGGATAACTGTACAATACGATAACCGTCGAAAGCCTGCGGGAGTCGGGGAGAGGTGTAAGTGACTTCTTTTACTTCAAACCGGGTTCGTCCGACAAAAGAGCCGTAGAGAATCATAACAATACTAAGTACGGCCAGTGTCAGTCCGGTGCATATAAACGGTGTGCGCGGCCAGCGAAGCCATTTATGAAAAGGGATTCCGAGTACGGTAAATAAGACCAGCAATAGTTTGGGAGCTGTAAACAGGAAAAAGATGATAGAGAACCACCCGATGTCCTGTGTATGGCGTTCCGCAAAAGCATTGTTGGCAAAGTAAACCAAGTAAAGAAGCCCTGCGGTTAGCAAGAAACTGGGTACCCAGTAAAGAACGCGTAACCACCATTTTGCGGTGAGACGAACAATGAATCTCAAGTAAAGATAGAGGTCCGGAAGTACCAGAAAAAGTAGGAGGAATATAAATAAGCGTTGCAACATATGTGGCTTTAGTTATAATGGATATTTACATTAATTCGTTTAATTCACTAAAATCTTTTTGATTTCGTGGATACGGTTCAGGAATTTCTTGCGATAAATCCATAGAATGAGTATAAGACCTCCTCCCCACAACAGGATGAAGAACAGAATCATACCTATTCCGTATTGCCATATCTGCCAGTAGACGAAAGAAAGAATGGCAAGTATCAGGAGGAAAGCGGTGGCAATCAGCCGTTCTCTGATTGTCCAGTGATGAATGCGGTTGACACGGGCAATCACTTCCACAAGAGGCATTTCGTCTATTTGAGTCCGTTGAAGAAATCGCGTGGTGGCGATATCCCAGCAAAGAGCGGGAATCCATGCCAGAAGGATAATGATGTAGATCGGGTTTAATCTGTTGTGCAGTATCACTTCCGTCAAAAATAAGATTAATATCGGCAGGGAAATCAGGATTAGCCTGATGTTCAGGCGGGCAATGGCATGGATACCTTTGTCGGCGTGTCCTATCAGCCTTTCAAGTTCGTCTTCTTTGATGAGTTCTTTGTCCTTTAAGTGCTCATCGAGGGCGTTCCATGATTTTTTCAGTTCTTCCAGTTCCATATATCTTATTCCTCCTTTTTCATTCTTTTAAGTTTGTCTTTGATACGGCTTAGTTTGGTAGCTATGTTAGTCACCGTCAAGCCGGTAATTTCCGCTATTTCCTCGTAGCTTTTATCTTCAAGGTATAGCAGGATGATTGACTTGTCGAGTTGTCCCAGTTGGTTAATCATCTGGTAGAGTTGCTTCAGCATTTCATTGATAGGGTCATGTGCTTCTATTGTCCGGTCAATGTCTTTGGTGAGGCTGATAATTTCCGGTACATTCTTCTCTTTACGATAAAAACTGATACAAGTGTTCAGGGCGATACGGTAAATCCATGTCGATATTTTACATTCTTTCCTGAATTTAGGATAAGCTTTCCAGAGGTTCAGTACTACATCCTGATAGAGGTCGTTGAGCGGAGCGTTGGGATGAGTATACAGATAGCATACTTTGTAGATTACCCGCTCATATTCGCGTATAACCGACAAGAACTCTTGCTCAATAGGGTTGTTTGCCTCTGTTGTTGGTTCTCTCATGGATTTTAGGATTGCTTTTCTGGTTAGTTAGTCGTGAGAAAAGGAGAAAAATCACACGAAGATGCAAGCTATTGCAGATTGGCTGCCAGGAATTTGCGCATTTCTTCAATACTTCTTCTCCGGCGGCGGGCATAGTCTTCGAGTTGGTCTTCTCCGATCTTTCCGACAGAAAAATATTCGGATACAGGATGTGCAAACATCAGGCCGCACACCGATGCATGAGGATACATTGCCCCGTTTTCAGTCAGTGAAATGCCGATCTGTTTCATGTCCAGCAGTTCGTCCAGCAGGAAGTTGACGGACTGATCCGGCAAAGAAGGATAACCGACGGCAGGACGGATGCCTTGATATTTCTCGACTAATAAGTCCGCCATGCCTAAATTTTCGTCTTTCGCGTATCCCCACGCTTCTTTTCTCACATACTCGTGCATTTTTTCTGTGGCTGCTTCCGCAAGTCGGTCAGAAAGGGTTTGTACGAGCAAATGTTTGTAAGGATCCTGTTCGTATAGTCCTTCCATGTCTGCGTCAATGGAAGAAGCGAAAGCTCCCAACGTATCCGGAATGCCGGAAGAAAGCGGACGGATGAAGTCACTCAGGCAAAGGAAAGGACTTCCGTCCTTCTTAGGTGTTTGCTGACGGAGTAAGGGAAGACCATGAACTGATTCTCTGCTTTTTCAATTACCAGATTATCCCCGTCGGAGTTTGCCTTACACAACTTGAGATTGTTCTGACCTCATAGTCCCGGTCGAGTACATCCAGCATACGGTTTGCCTCCTTGAACAGTTGCATGGCTTCCGAAGCCTTGTTACGTTCCTCTACCGGAAAGGAGGCCAGCCACATGGCACGGCAGGCATCGCAACCATGAATATTGGCGATAGCTGCATAGCGAGGTTGGAATCCCCAGGCATAGGAAAAAGTAAATCCAATTGATGTAGGGGGTAACGGTATGTATTTTATAAGATAGAATAGTGCTCATAAGTTTGCCGATGACGAATTATATTTATCTGAATCTTAATTCTTGTCCACGATAAGTTTCGTCTATTTTTCCGTTATCGTATAACAGGTGACCGTTCACAAATGTTTTCTCCACTTTCCAGTTGAAGGTATGACCTTCCAGCGGACTCCATTGGCATTTGCTTACAATGCAATCCGTTGTTACTGTCCATTTGGAGTTGGGACGTACTAATACAAGGTCTGCCTGATAACCTTTATGGATAAATCCGCGATTATTTATTTCATACATTTGAGCAGGCGCATGAGACATCTTTTCTACTATTTTCTCGATAGAGAAGATACCTTTATCTACAAGTTCCAGCATACTGGCCAGAGAGAATTGGATCATTGGCATTCCGGACATCGCTTTCAAAGCGCCTCCCTCTTTTTCGCTTAGCAGATGCGGGGCATGATCGGTCGCAATGGCGTCGATCAGACCGCTGTTGACAGCTTCCTGCAAAGCCTTCCGGTCTTCGGCTGTTTTAATGGCAGGGTTACATTTGATGCGTGCGCCTAAAGTCTGATAATCATCTTCCGTGAAAAGTAAGTGAGAAACACAAGCTTCCGCCGTAATTCGCTTCGTTATCAAAGGAGCGTCGGAAAATAAATCCAGTTCTCTGGCTGTGGAAATATGCATGATGTGCAAGCGGGCATTTGCCTCACGTGCCAGTTGTACTGCCAGTTCGGAGGAACGGTAACAAGCTTCTTCCGAACGGATAACCGGATGAAGGGTCAAAGGCACATCGTCCCCGTATGCTTTTTTATATTTGTCTGTATTTTCTTTGATAATTCCCTGGTCCTCACAATGGGCGGCGATAAGTAAATCGGTTCCGCCGAATATATTGCGCAGGCTCGCCATGCGGTCTACCAGCATATTGCCTGTGCTTGATCCCATAAATAGTTTTACGCCACAAACACGGTGTTTGTCCAGTTGGGCAAACTGCGGGTAGTTATTGTTGGTTGCCCCGAAGTAACAGGAATAGTTGACGGCCGACTTCCCGGCCAATAAAGTAAGTTTCTCATCCAGAGCCTCTAACGTTGTCGTCTGCGGATTCGTATTCGGCATATCCATGATAGAGGTAACGCCTCCGGCGGCCGCAGCACGGCTTTCGGTAGTTATATCCGCTTTATGAGTCAGTCCCGGGTCACGAAAATGCACGTGTTCGTCAATTGCGCCCGGCAAAAGATAACATCCGGTTGCGTCTATGATTTCATCGCAAGGTGTAGTTTGTTTTTTCTTCTCCGGTCAGTATTTCGGCAATCTTCTCGCCTTCGATAACAACCGAACCCAGAACTTTTCTTCCTTCGTTGACTATAACGGCATTTTGAATCAGTGTACGTTTCATTTCTTTTGGGGGAATTTGTGGAACCAACTATTTACTTTTAATTTAATCACTCCGAATACGGCCTCTCCGAAGATACTGCTGTTCATTTTCGAAGTACCCAACTCGCGATTGATGAAGATAACGGGAACTTCGATAATCTTGAAACCACATTTATAAGCGGTAAATTTCATTTCGATCTGGAAGGCATATCCCTTAAAACGAATGTGTTCTAGATCAATCGTTTCGAGTACCTGTCGGCGGTAACAAACAAATCCGGCAGTGGTATCGTGGATAGGAATACCTGTAATGAACTGCACGTATTTGGATGCGAAATAAGACATCAGTACTCTGCCCATAGGCCAATTGACTACATTCACTCCGCTGACGTAGCGGGAGCCGACAGCTACATCTCCTCCTGCTTCCGCACACGCCTGACACAGACGGGGCAAGTCATTCGGATTATGACTGAAATCAGCATCCATTTCAAAAATATATTCGTACGAATGTTCCAGTGCCCACTTGAATCCGGCGATATAGGCAGTGCCCAGCCCTAACTTTCCTTTGCGTTCAATCATAAAAAGACGTTCGGGAAATTCTTGTTGCAAAGTCTTGACGATGTTTGCCGTTCCGTCCGGCGAACCGTCCTCTATTACCAGAATATGGAATATCTTAGGAAGTCCGAAAACGGCACGGATGATATTTTCTATGTTCTCCCGTTCATTATAGGTAGGGATAATTACAATGCTATCCGATATTTGCATATAAATACTATAAATTTTAGAAACAAAAGTAGTTCTTTTCCTTTAGTTACGAACGGACTAAGGATAATTTAACGTGGAAGTATATGGTAAGTTTAGCTTTTTAGTACTAGTATTTAGATGTTTTTGCCCTTAAGGACTAAGTTCTTTTATGCAAGATTCTATTTGTCTGACAATAGTTGAGTTTGCGTTTGACAGTTGTTGAACTTTCGTTTGACAGCTGTTAGACGAAAACTCAACAGCTGTCAAACGAATAAAGGATAGTATATTGAGAAGTAAACGAATGGGGAAATAGAATTAAATTCAAGCGGTACTGCCTTTAATTTCTAACGGTAATGTACAAGGTGCTCGCGTTATTTTTGTACTTTTGCGGGGAAATTTTTATAGGTATGACGATAACTGAGTTGCAACAACTATATGCTGCCCATCCTAACATGGCAATGATGAAGCGTTTGTTGAAGGATACTTCTGTTCAAACTATTTTTTGTGGAGGATTATATGCGTCTGCTGCTTCGCTTTTTTCTTCTATATTGGTGCAGGAGGGAGGTTGTCCTTTTGTCTTTATTCTGGGCGATCTGGAGGAAGCGGGGTATTTTTATCACGACTTGACGCAAGTGTTGGGGACAGAAACTGTACTTTTCTTTCCTTCTTCGTTCCGCCGTTCCATTAAGTACGGGCAAAAAGATGCGGCAAATGAGATTCTCCGCACGGAAGTATTGAGCCGTTTGCAGAAAGGGGAGAAGGGCTTGTGCATCGTCACCTATCCGGATGCATTGGCGGAGAAAGTCGTATCCCGTAAAGAATTGAGCGATAAGACTCTGAAACTGAATGTCGGCGAGAAGGTAGACACGACCTTTATCACGGATGTGTTGCATAGTTATGGTTTCGAATATGTGGATTATGTATATGAGCCGGGGCAGTATGCCGTTCGTGGTAGCATCATCGACGTCTTTTCTTTTGCTTCGGAATATCCTTACCGCATTGACTTTTTTGGAGACGAAGTAGAGAGTATCCGTACCTTTGAGGTTGAATCCCAGCTATCTCGGGAGAAGAAAGAAGGAGTGTCTATCGTGCCCGATTTGGCTGTGACGGGAGATGTTACTACCTCGTTTTTGGATTTCATACCGAAAGAGACTACCTTGGCAATGCGTGACTTCCTTTGGTTGCGTGAACGGATTCAGGTCGTGCACGATGAGGCGTTGACACCGCAGGCGATAGCCGTACAGGAAGTCGAAGAAAATGGCGGTATTACGTTGGAAGGCAAACTGATAGACGGCAGTGAATTTACCGTGCGTGCACTTGATTTCCGCCGGCTGGAGTTTGGTAACAAGCCGACCGGTACTCCGAATGCCAGCGTCACTTTTGATACTTCCGCACAGCCTATCTTTCATAAAAACTTCGACTTGGTAGCCGGCTCTTTCAAGGAGTATTTGGAAAAAGGATATACCCTTTATATTTGTAGTGACAGCATGAAGCAGACGGATCGTATCCGGGCAATCTTCGAAGACCGGGGGGATAAGATCAAATTTACTCCTGTAGAACGTACTGTGCATGAAGGTTTTGTTGATAACACATTGCGTCTCTGTTTCTTTACAGATCACCAGTTGTTCGACCGTTTCCATAAATATAATCTGAAAAGCGATAAGGCTCGTTCAGGTAAAGTGGCCCTGTCCTTGAAAGAACTGAATCAGTTTACTCCGGGTGATTATGTGGTGCATACGGACCACGGTATCGGACGTTTTTCCGGATTGGTGCGTATTCCGAATGGAGATACTACGCAAGAAGTTCTGAAACTGGTTTTTCAAAATGAGGATGTGGTGTTTGTCTCGATTCATTCTTTGCATAAGGTCTCTAAATATAAAGGTAAGGAGGGCGAAGCTCCCCGCCTTAATAAGTTGGGAACGGGGGCATGGGAGAAACTGAAAGAGCGTACAAAAACCAAAATCAAGGATATTGCCCGCGATTTGATTAAGTTGTATTCGCAACGTCGTCAGGAGAAAGGCTTTTCTTATAGTCCCGACAGTTTCTTGCAGCGTGAGTTGGAAGCGTCTTTTATTTATGAAGATACACCCGATCAGAGCAAAGCTACTGTCGATGTGAAGACCGATATGGAGAGTGACCGCCCAATGGACCGTCTCGTCTGTGGGGATGTAGGCTTTGGAAAAACGGAAGTGGCTATCCGGGCAGCTTTTAAGGCGGTGGCGGACAATAAGCAGGTTGCAGTTCTGGTGCCGACCACGGTGCTTGCTTATCAGCATTTCCAGACCTTCCGCGAACGTTTGAAGGGATTGCCTTGCCGGGTGGAATATCTGAGCCGTGCACGTACGGCCGCACAGGCAAAAGCGGTGCTGAAAGAATTGAAGGAAGGTGATGTCGGTATACTTATCGGTACTCATCGTATTTTGGGAAAAGATGTCCGGTTCAAGGATTTAGGATTACTGATTGTTGATGAGGAACAGAAATTCGGTGTTTCCGTCAAGGAGAAGTTACGTCAGTTGAAGGTAAATGTCGATACATTGACTATGACTGCCACGCCCATTCCCCGGACGCTGCAATTCTCATTAATGGGTGCGCGAGACCTGAGTGTGATCTCTACACCGCCGCCTAACCGTTATCCGATTCAGACCGAAGTGCATACCTTTAATGAAGAAGTGATAACGGACGCTATCAACTTTGAAATGAGTCGTAACGGACAGGTGTTTTTTTGTCAACAACCGGATAGCAAACCTGCCCGAATTAAAAGCGATGATTGAACGCCATATCCCTGACTGTCGTGTGGCAATTGGACACGGGCAGATGGAACCTGCCGAACTGGAGAAAATCATTTTTGATTTTGTCAACTATGACTATGACGTACTCCTTGCAACTACTATTATTGAAAGTGGCATTGATATTCCGAATGCCAATACGATCATCATCAATCAGGCGCAGAATTTTGGTTTGAGTGACCTTCATCAGATGCGTGGCCGTGTAGGGCGCAGCAATAAGAAAGCGTTCTGTTATTTGTTGGCTCCTCCGTTGAGTAGCCTGACAGCAGAGGGACGCCGTCGGTTACAAGCAATTGAGAATTTTAGTGATTTGGGCAGTGGTATCCATATCGCCATGCAGGATTTGGATATTCGCGGTGCCGGTAACTTGCTTGGAGCCGAGCAAAGCGGATTTATCGCCGACCTGGGATATGAAACGTATCAAAAGATTCTTTCCGAAGCTGTTCACGAATTGAAGAATGATGAATTTGCAGATTTGTATGCGGATGAAATCAAAGGTGAAGGGCAGATTAGCGGTGAAGGTTTTGTGGATGAATGTCAGGTGGAAAGTGACCTTGAACTGTTATTGCCTGCTAATTACGTGACGGGCAGTAGCGAACGTATGTTGCTTTATCGTGAATTGGACGGTTTGATGCTGGATAAAGACGTAGAGGCATTCCGTTCCCGTCTGGAGGACCGTTTCGGACCTGTTCCGCCGGAAACGGAAGAATTGCTTCGTATTGTTCCTCTCCGCCGTCTGGCAGCACGCTTGGGAGCGGAGAAGATCTTCCTGAAAGGTGGTCGGATGACGTTGTTCTTTGTCTCCAACCCGGATAGTCCGTTCTATCAAAGTCAGGCTTTCGGTAAAGTGATAGATTATATGATGAAATATACCCGCCGTTGTGACCTGCGTGAACAGAACGGCAAGCGAAGTATGCTGATAAAAGATGTGACTAATGTGGAAACTGCGGTGAGTGTGTTGCAAGAAGTTGTGGCGTTGCCGGTGAAAGAATGATATATTGTTAATGAGGAACTCTTTTAATCGTTTTTGTTTATATGGAAAGAAGAATTATTTCTTCTTTCCATATAATTTATCTATCAGGTCCTGACGTCCGATACGTCTCAACTCATTGATAATGTTTTTCCGTTCTTCGGGCTTATACCAGAAGAAGAATTGTCGTTGGGCAAGTTTTTCCCGCTGTGTTTTAGCACTGAAGATAGGTTCCAGTGTGTACGGGTGAAATCCGGTATACCAAGCCTCAGTCGCTACTGTCATAGGAGTAGGGGTGAAGTCCTGTACCTGTTCCAAGTGGAAGTCCAAGCGTTTGGTGATAACGGCAAGCTCCGCCATATCTTCTTCTTTGCATCCGGGATGTGAAGATATAAAATAGGGAATGAGCTGCTGACGCAGGTTTTCTTCCCGGTTGATGCGGTCGAATATCTTCTTGAATGTTTCAAACTGTTCAAAAGAAGGCTTGCGCATGATGGACAATACACGGTCGCTTGTATGTTCCGGAGCTACCTTTAACCGCCCACTGACGTGACTGGCTATCAATTCACGGGTATATTCGGCCGTACTGCGATTGGTTGCCGTATCTTTGCTTTGATGTAGTAACAGGTCATAGCGTACTCCACTGCCGATAAAGGATTTCTTAATACCGGGCAGAGCGTCTACCGCATGATAAATATCCAATAGGGGACGGTGGT
>ENA-OQJF01000513-OQJF01000513.1-human-gut-metagenome-genome-assembly--contig:-NODE-513-length-10045-cov-7.149627_pt1 | contig 10045 bp, 10 predicted proteins | sample MGYA00242595_ERZ504761 | MGnify/ENA primary metagenome ERZ504761 (study PRJEB26092, sample SAMD00036367) | human gut metagenome | host: Homo sapiens | study: EMG produced TPA metagenomics assembly of...
ATGAAAAGAGTTCTGGCGTGTGCTTTATCAGCGGCCATGATTGTGACATTCGTGTCATTTGGCAATATGGGAGTTGGAATGGTACATGCTGCTGTAGATATCGAGAACGAGTCTGTAACTGTAGAAGAAAAAGTTTTAAAGGAGATTGAGTCAGAAGTTCTGAAGGCAAATGCAAAAGCAAATTCGGAGCAGAAACCGGCAGCTTGGGATAATGATGGTGAAGCTGGGTGGGCATTTGATGATGAGAATCATTGGTGGCATTCTAGATATCAGGGAAATCCTGTAGAAGGGGAAGTAAACAGTGGATTAGTAAGCGCAAGCAATCCTATTTGGATTCAGACAGGATTTGGAGAAGCAAAAAAAATTAAGAAAATAACTTATCTGTCAAGAGACAATGGTATGGGTTCTATTAATGCATATAAGGTTCAATATGCCAATGTTCAGCAGGGCGAACCGAGAGATGATGATTTTCATGATATTGCAGGTGCGGCCGGAAATTTGCAGAATGCTCGTACTGCACAGGAGATTGTATTTAACGAAGCAGTAACCGCAACGCATATCCGTCTTGTTGCAACATCGATTTATGCGAATGGCGGACAACAGTATGTGGCGGCAAAGCGCATTCGTGTGTTTGAAGAAACTGAGGGAACAGAAGGAGTAACTTATAATTTCTATAAACAATCAGATTTTTGGGATTATGAAGTTGCATATGGCAATTTGGCTGATCAGACAGAGAATGCAGATAGATGGCATTATCAGATTAAGAAGCCTTCAGAAGGAGGGTGGATTGATATTCCGGCAAATGCATTAAAAACAAAAGATAACGGTGAAAAAAGCTGGATGAATGATGATAAGGGCTTGGATGGCACATATTATTACGCAAAGCTGAATAAGGATGAAATTACATCTACATTTCAAGGTGAGGCGTATACAGCAGTAGCATATGCGTGGAAAGCTCCAAAGAATGGTTATTTTAAGATGACATTGGAAAGTCCGATAACACAGGCAAGCAGTCCGGCACCGAGTTTCTTTGTCTGCCACTCAAGTGATAATCAGGATGGCAAAGATTTATTCCGTAATATCGTTGGTGCAAATAGTACAATTACAAGTAAAATTGCAAGAGTCCACACAGGAGAATGGCTTCGTTTAGGAGCAACTACAAAGAATGCATGGGCAAGTGGTTTGAAACCGGTAGTGATGGAAGTTACTGCAAAAGATTATGCAGTTCAGTATTTAGAAGAAGTAAGTGGTATTGAAGAAGGGAACAGTTATACAGAAGCTTCCAAACAGGCAGTTAAAGAGGCACGATCAGCATTACAAGAAGCGATTCTGCCGGAAGTTCCGGATATGGTAGTTGTTGAGCAGAAGATTACAGCGTTAGAACAGGCGATTGCAGGATTGCAAGAGTATGTTCCGGTAACAGAAGTTACATTAAATGTAACTGAGGCCAATTTGAAAGTCGGTGAGACAGTACAATTAACGGCTATAGTTGCACCGGATAATGCTAGCCAAGAAGTTCTCTGGGTATCTGATGCAGAGGGTATCGCTTCTGTTGATAGTGCAACTGGATTAGTTACAGCTAATAGTGCGGGAACGGCGATTATTACAGCAACTTCCACAATGAATCCGGAAAAGAAAGCACAATGTACAGTTGTTGTTACTCGTGATGATACAGCATTAGATGTAGCAATCAAAGCAGCAGAAGAGAAAATACGGGAAGAGAATTTTGAAAATAAATATACAGAAGCTTCAAAAACAGCTCTTAGAGAAAATTTGGAGAATGCGAAACTTGCGAAAGAGAACGCGAACCTTTCTGTGGAAGATGTGAAATTAGTTGTTGATGCATTAAATGCTTCAATCGAAGAATTACAATTAAAAGCAGTAGTTACAATCAATAATAACGATCAGATAGAAACAAAATACTGTGAAATCGGAGAACAGGTGAGAGTTGTTGCACAGACTGTGAAAGACAAGAAGTTCTCACACTGGACATTCAATGGAACTCCTATCTGTTATTCGAGTCCGTATACTTTCACAGTATATGGAGATACAACGATAGAAGCGGTTTATGTAGATGCTGGAGAAGAAGTAACTCCGCAGGCAGCTATGTTGTGCAGCGTGTCATACAATAAATCTACGCAGACTATTAAATATACGGCAAAACGTTCAGTACCTGAAGGATGTAAGATTGTAAAACATGGAATGATTTTAACAAGCAAACCAGCATGGGAAGCCTTGTATAAAGATAATCAAGAAGCGTTTAAGCTGGAAGCAGACAGAATTATTACTAAAGTAGCAACGACCACAGGTTTAGCAGGAAATTATTCTGTTAGTGTAAAATGCACAAAGCCGAATATTTGGTATGCAAAAGGTTATGTTGTATACACGGATAAGAACGGTGAGGAACAGACTGTATATAGTGATGTTGTGAGCTATGAAGTAAAATAATAAAATTAAGAGGAGAAGAGAAAGATGAAAAGAGCATTTTTAGAGCCGGGGATGGAAGTTATTAAATTTCAGGATGAGGATATCATTACAACTTCTGTTATAGAAGATAACGAAGATGGTGGGACTATCGAGGGTGAGGATCCGTAAAGTAACATTTCTGGCAGAAGTAATGTGGGGTATCGTACGAGATGCGATACCCTTGCTTTTTATCATTATATATTGATTGAATTTTATGTTTTTTGAACAGAAAAAAAGATATATCTGTTGTATTGGGATCTGAATAAAATTAAGATAGAAAAGTAAGCATATGAGGCAATGAATTTATGCGTAATACATCTTTGGAAGAAGAACTTCGATCGGGGAAAGCTTGTGTCTCCACAACGGTTGGAGACAGCATGGAACCGATGCTGCGTAATCGAAAGGATACAATTATTATAGAACCGGTTCATGGAAGACTGAAGCGATATGACCTTCCACTTTATCGAAGACCGGACGGGAAATATGTACTGCATCGTATTCTGCATGTGAAGAAGAATGGGTATGTTATCTGTGGGGACAATCGTTGGTGGAAAGAGAATGTGCCGGATGAATGGATAGTCGGTGTAGTGACAGAGTTTTATCGTAGAGAAGAGCATATATATATAACAGATCGGAAGTATCGTCTGTATGTTCATTTATGGTGCGACTTCTTTTGGATTCGTGTGTTGATCCTTCGAGTGAAACATATTTTACAGCGAATAAAGAAGAAATGAATACAGGAAAAAAGTAAGAAAAAGTAGGTTTGCGAGAATAGAGAGTCTTGTCGAACCTTTCTTTTTTTTGTATACTTTAGTAGATTATAAATTATGAGAGAGTGTGAAAAGTAGCAGGGAAGGGAAATGATATGAAGAAGAAAACACTGCTTATTAAAACAGCAGATTTATGTATCCGAATTCATTATAAATATCCGTATATTGAACAACAATGTGAAACATGGAGGGTGAATGAAGGATACGAACCGGATATTGAAGTGTCTGTTACAGATGAAGAAATTGAAACGGAATACGCGGGGTATCGTGCAGAAAGCGTGAGCAGAGCTTTGTGTGAGAGTACATGTATTTACCGTGCGATCGCAAGAAAGCTGATTGCCTTTCAGGCATTTGTTATGCACGGCGCCGTATTGGAGTTAGACGGAAAAGCGTATGTATTTACCGCGAAGAGCGGAGTCGGAAAGACAACACATACGAAGCTGTGGGTCGAGTATTTTGAAGGCAGAGCAAGTTATATTAACGGGGATAAGCCGATCATCAGATGTAAAGACGGCGTATGGTATGCATATGGCACACCGTGGATGGGAAAAGAAAAGTTTGGAAGTCAAAGTTCTGCGCCGATTCAGGCAGTTTGCTTTATTGAACGGGGAGAAGAAAATAAGATTCAAAAGATTGCTGATAAGGAAGTTATAGACAGAGTGTTTCATCAACTGTTTTTCCCTGAAGATCCTGAGACGTTGATCGAGTTCATGGGATTGGCAGACGATTTTGTTCAAAAGCTTCCGTTTTTTGTATTAAAGTGCAATATTTCAGCAGAAGCTGTACGGGTGGCTTATGAGACTTTGAGTAAAGTATAAGTTTGAAGAAACACAATTAAGGCGATAAAAAAGAAATAAAATCAGGAGAATACGAAGATGAAAATAAAAGAAGGATTTATCAAACGTCAGGTAGGAGAACGCGTCGTAGTCGTTCCAATTGGAGAAGCGGCAAAAAAACTTTCATGGTATGATCAACCTTAATGAGACAGGCGGAGAATTGTGGGATCTTCTGAAAGAAAATACAGATGAGGATAAGTTGTTAGAGTCCATGCTGGAGATTTATGAGATTGAACCTGAGCAGGCGCAAAAAAGCATGAAAACTTTTCTGAGAAAATTAAGAGAGGCGGGGGTTTTGGAGGAATAAAGAGAAAGCCTTGCAGTAAGTTTTAATTGAAATCTTATAGATGTTAGTATATACTAAAATAGGCAGAAATTTTGGTTTATTTAAACAAATTTATTTATATGGAGGGCTAAAATATGAGCTACAATGCAACAGGAAACTCAGCGGGCAGAAGAATTGCTACATTGCTTGATGAGGGAAGCTTTGTTGAGATCGGCGGCGCAGTTACTGCCAGAAGCACAGATTTCAACTTGCAGGAAAAAGAAACTCCGGCTGATGGTGTTATTACCGGTTATGGAGTGATTGACGGCAATCTTGTGTATGTGTACAGTCAGGATGCCGCAGTGCTCAACGGAGCGATTGGAGAGATGCATGCAAAGAAGATCGCAAATATCTATGATATGGCGATGAAGATGGGAGCTCCTGTCATCGGTCTTATCGATTGTGCCGGATTGAGACTTCAGGAAGCTACGGATGCTTTAGAAGCTTTTGGAAGTGTTTACTACAAGCAGGCAATGGCATCGGGAGTTGTTCCGCAGATTGCGGCGATTTTCGGTATGTGCGGCGGCGGACTTGCAGTTGTTCCGGGACTTGCTGACTTTACATTCATGGAAGAAAAAAGCGGAAAGCTTTTTGTAAATTCTCCGAATGCGCTTGCAGGAAACGAGATTTCAAGATGTGATACTTCCGCTGCAAAATACCAGAGTGAGACGGCAGGTCTTGTCGACGGTATCGGAACAGAAGCGGATATTTTAAATGAAATTCGTTCTTTGATCTGCATGATCCCGGCAAATAATGAAGATGATCTGTCCTATGAAGAATGTATGGACGATCTGAATCGTATTTGTCCGGATGTTGAAAATGCGGCAGCCGATACTGCAATCGTTCTTTCACAGATTGCAGATGATCAGATTTTTACAGAGATGAAGAAAGATTACGCAAAAGAAATGGTGACAGGGTTTATTCGTCTGAACGGTATGACGGTCGGGGCTGTTGCGAATCGTACAAAAGTTTACGCAGAAGACGGAACAGAGGCAGCATCATTTGATTGTGCACTTACAGTGGATGGCTGTAAGAAAGCGGTTGACTTTGTGAATTTCTGTGATGCATTCTCGATTCCGGTGCTCACATTGACAAATGTAGAAGGATTTTCAGCTACGCTCGACTCTGAAAAAGATATGGCAAGAGCTGTGGCAAGAATGACTTATGCGTTTGCTGAGGCAACAGTGCCGAAAGTGAATGTAATTATAGGAAATGCTTATGGAAGCGCATACATCGCGATGAACAGCAAATCAATCGGTGCGGACATGGTATATGCATGGGAAAATGCAAAGATCGGTATGATGGATGCAAACCTTGCGGCTCGTATCATGTATGATGACGCGGACATGGAAACACAAAAAGAGAAAGCGGCAGAATATGAAAAAATCCAATCCAGTGCTAAATCAGCGGCTCGCAGAGGATATGTTGATGCGATCATCACGCCTGCCGATACGAGAAAATATGTGATCGGCGCATTTGAGATGCTGTTTACAAAGAGAGAGGATCGTCCGAATAAGAAACACGGTACGGTTTAGTGAGGTGAGGCGAAGTGAAGAAAAAAATCAGTTTATTAGGGCTTATCCTCATTCTTGTTTTTAGTTTTTCGGGATGCGGAAAGTCTGATGATACAGTAGAATATGATCAGGAACAGCTTGAGCAGTATGCCGATTTTATAGTTCAGAATTTCAGTATGATGGGAGAGGCGGATTTTCAGAACTTTTCCGATATGTCTGATCTTGAACTTGAAATGACTCTTCTTCAGGCAGGCGTACCTGTAACAGGAGAAAATTTCCTGACGATGATGGGGGCGTGGGATGCCGGAGAACAAGAATGCGGAGAGTTTGTCGGCTTAAAAGACGGTTATACAATGGAAACAACAAATGAAGGCGCACTTCTGACTGTTGAAGGAGATTTTGCGGAAAGAGACGGAGCGCTTGAATTTGCGTTTGATAAGAAAGGAAATATCGAGAGTCTGACGATCGGAGCACATTACAGTACGGCGGAGATTTTGAAAAAAGCAGGACTTAATACGATTCTCGGAATGGGAACGGTTTTTGTTGTATTGATCTTTATTTCATTTATTATTTCACTGTTTAAATTTATTCCGGCGCTTGAACAGAAGTTTAAAAAGAGTGCAAAAACAGAGATTGTAAATGAAAAACCAACGGCAGCTTTGAAAACGGAGATGCCGGAAGTGTCGGAAGATGTTACGGAGGATACAGAGCTTGCAGCGGTAATTGCGGCGGCAATCGCGGCATCTGAAGGAACATCGGCAGACGGATTTATCGTTCGTTCTATAAAGAGAAGAAAATCAAATAAATGGAATTAAAGAAAAGGAGATAAGAAAATGAAAAATTATACAATTACAGTAAATGGGAATGTATATGATGTAACAGTGGAAGAAAAAGGCGCAGGCGCTGTTCCGGCTTTGAAACCGGCTCCGAAAGCAGCTCCGGCTCCGAAAGCGGCACCTGCTCCAGTGGCAAAAGCAGCGGGCGCAGGAAACATTCAGGTGAAAGCAGGCGCGGCAGGAAAAGTATTCCAGATCCCGACAAGCGTAGGTCAGAGTGTTCAACAGGGTGATACAGTGATCGTGATCGAGGCAATGAAGATGGAAATTCCGGTTGTTGCACCGGAAGCGGGAACGATCGCAAGTATTGATGTGGCTGTAGGAGATGCGATAGAATCAGGAGCAGTATTAGCTACGTTAAATTAGTTACTGACGGAGGTTTTTAACAAATGGAATATATTTCAAATACACTGGGAAACCTCATTGAACAGACAGCGTTTATGAATCTTACGGTCGGAAACCTGATCATGATCGCAGTTGCGTGTGTGTTTCTCTATTTAGCAATCAGACACGGCTTTGAGCCGCTTCTGCTTGTACCGATTGCTTTCGGTATGCTGCTTGTAAATATCTATCCTGATATTATGCTTCATGCCGAGGACTCAGCGAATGGTACGGGTGGATTACTTTATTACTTCTATGTCCTTGACGAGTGGTCGATCCTTCCGTCTTTGATCTTCCTCGGTGTAGGAGCAATGACGGATTTCGGACCTTTGATCGCGAACCCGAAAAGTTTCCTTCTCGGAGCTGCCGCTCAGTTTGGTATCTTTGCTGCATATTTAGGCGCTATGGCAATGGGATTTTCAGATAAAGCTGCCGCAGCGATCTCCATTATCGGAGGAGCTGACGGACCGACATCTATTTTCCTTGCCGGAAAACTGCAACAGACAGCGATTCTCGGACCGATCGCGGTAGCGGCATATTCTTATATGTCACTTGTACCGATCATCCAGCCGCCGATCATGAAACTTCTTACGACGGAGAAAGAACGTAAGATCAAGATGGAGCAGCTTCGTCCGGTATCAAAATTAGAGAGAATTCTTTTCCCGATCATTGTAACGATCGTTGTTTGTACGATTCTTCCGACGACAGCTCCTCTTGTAGGTATGCTTATGCTCGGAAACTTGTTTAAAGAGTCCGGTGTTGTAAGACAGCTTACAGAGACCGCTTCTAATGCGTTGATGTATATCGTTGTAATTTTGCTCGGAACATCTGTGGGAGCGACAACAAGCGCTGAGGCGTTCTTGAATTGGGATACTTTAAAAATCGTTGCTCTCGGACTGATTGCATTTGCGTTCGGTACAGCGGCGGGAGTGTTGTTCGGTAAAATCATGTGCTGGGCAACGAAAGGAAAAGTCAATCCGCTGATTGGGTCTGCGGGCGTATCTGCAGTTCCTATGGCGGCGCGTGTTTCACAGAAAGTGGGAGCCGAGGCTGATCCGACTAACTTCTTATTGATGCATGCGATGGGTCCGAATGTCGCGGGTGTTATCGGTACTGCGGTTGCAGCCGGAACATTTATGGCAATCTTTGGCGTTAAGTAATTGATGGAGGAAAAATAAAATAGGCAGAAATTGAAAAAAAACCGGTTAAAAATAGTAGAAACGATTCTGCGTGACGCGCATCAGTCATTGATCGCTACAAGAATGACTACAGAACAGATGCTTCCGATCATTGAAAAGATGGATCAGGTCGGTTATCATGCAGTTGAATGCTGGGGAGGAGCTACGTTTGATGCGTCTTTGCGCTTCCTGAAAGAAGATCCATGGGAGAGGCTTCGTAAATTCCGTGACGGATTTAAAAATAACAAAACTTCAGATGCTGTTCCGCGGACAAAATAATTCTGGGGTAGTCGCCCGTACGCAGATGATGTAGTAGAATACTTTGTACAAAAATCAGCGGCAAATGGAATTGATATTATCCGAATTTTTGATTGTCTGAATGATATCAGAAACTTGAAGACAGCAGTGACGGCCGCAAATAAAGAAAAAGCACATGCACAGGTAGCGATGTCTTATACACTTGGCGATGCGTATACTCTTGATTACTGGGTGGATCTTGCAAAGAGAATCGAAGATATGGGAGCGAATTCTATTTGTGTTAAAGATATGGCAGGACTTCTTGTTCCGTATGAAGCGACAGAACTTGTCACAGCGCTGAAAGAGGCAGTAAATATCCCGATTGAAATGCATACACATTATACATCGGGAGTTGCTTCGATGACTTATATGAAATCTGTAGAGGCAGGAGCTGATATCATTGACACCGCAATGTCTCCGTTTGCTCTCGGAACGTCGCAGCCGGCAACGGAAGTGATGGTGGAAACGTTCAAAGGTACGCCGTATGATACTGGATTAGATCAGAAACTGTTATCTGAGATTGCGGATTATTTCCGTCCGATCAGAGATGAAGCGCTTGAAAGCGGACTGCTTAATCCGAAAAACCTCGGAGTTAATATTAAGACTTTATTATATCAGGTTCCGGGAGGAATGCTTTCTAATCTGACATCTCAGTTAAAAGAACAGGGAGCGGAAGAAAAATTCTATGAAGTGCTTGAGGAAGTACCACGCGTGCGTAAAGATCTTGGCGAGCCGCCGCTTGTTACTCCGTCTTCTCAGATTGTCGGAACACAGGCTGTATTTAATGTTCTGATGGGTGAGAGATATAAGATGGCGACAAAAGAGACAAAAGATATTCTTGCAGGAAAATATGGCGCGACTGTAAAACCGGTTGACGCTCAGCTTCAGAAAAAGATTTTAGGTGAGAATGCAGAGATCATCACATGTCGTCCGGCAGATTTGATCCCGAATGAGCTCGATACACTTCGCAAAGAGTGCGAGCAGTGGATACAGCAGGATGAAGATGTTCTTACGTATGCATTATTCCCGCAGGTTGCCGTTGATTTCTTTAAATACAGACAGGCACAGCAGACAAAAGTTGACGCTGCAGTAGCAGATACTAAGAACGGAGCATATCCGGTATAGATAAAAGGAATAGTGACAGGATCGAACGATTGAATTTATTCAGGAGATCGATCCTGTTTTATTTGTACTCTTTTTCGTTTAGTGGTATCATAAAAAGGAATTTTGAGAAGCGGGAGGTCTTGAATGAAATATTCGGGAAGCATTTCAGATAGAATTAAGGCTCTTAGAGCCGAGATGAGACGGGAAAAGATAGATCTTTATATTATTCCGTCAACAGATTATCATAACAGTGAATATATAGGTGAATATTTTAAGGAACGTCAATATATGACCGGATTTACAGGCTCTGCTGGAACTGTGGTGTTTACAGAGGAGAA
>ENA-OQJF01000515-OQJF01000515.1-human-gut-metagenome-genome-assembly--contig:-NODE-515-length-10022-cov-2.791309_pt1 | contig 10022 bp, 10 predicted proteins | sample MGYA00242595_ERZ504761 | MGnify/ENA primary metagenome ERZ504761 (study PRJEB26092, sample SAMD00036367) | human gut metagenome | host: Homo sapiens | study: EMG produced TPA metagenomics assembly of...
GTATTTTCTGCTGGACGGTTTGATCTCGTCAAGCTGGATTTTCTCAAGGGCGCGCTTTCTCGATGTCGCCTGCTTTGATTTTGAAGCATTTGCGCTGAATCGGGAAATAAAGTCCTGAAGTTCTTTGTGAATATAGGTGGTATCACTTTCCGTTTATCGATACAGCCGGTATCCGGGAGACCAGTGATACGATAGAAAGCCTGGGTATCGAACGGACTTTTCAAAAACTCGATCAGGCAGAGATTGTACTGTGGATGATTGATTCGGCTGACGCAATTTCACAGTTAACACTGCTCTCCGATAAGATTCTTCCTCGTTGTGAACACAAACAATTGATTTTAGTCTTTAATAAGGTAGAACTGATAAATGAAACTCAGAAAAACGAACTTGCCTCACAATTTTCTGAGCATATAGGTTCGGAAATAGAATCTATTTTTATTTCTGCGAAACAACGTTTGCACACGGATGAACTCCAACAGAGACTCGTAGCAGCCGCTCATTTACCAACAGTCACCCAGAATGATGTCATTGTAACAAACGTCCGCCATTACGAAGCACTAACACGTGCGCTGGATGCAATTCACCGGGTACAAGAAGGATTGGACGCAAATATCTCCGGAGATTTTCTGTCACAAGACATACGCGAATGTATTTTCCATTTATCCGATATAGCAGGGGAAGTGACAAATGATATGGTGCTGCAAAATATATTTGCGCATTTCTGCATCGGTAAGTGATGGCTTGTAAGCAGCCATAAGCAACCATAGCCAATTAGAAGAAAGTCGCTGAATTTCAGCGTACTTTTATTTTTATATGGTTTTCAGTCAAATCTGACTGGTTGCGGATTTCCAGCATTATTTTGTACCATAATTCTACCGCCGAACAATTAAGCGGACACTTCGCACTCATCATAGCGACATCTTGGACACGATGTGAGACGCTATGAGAATGAGCGGAACCGCTATAGAAGACACAGTGTGAGACGCTGTGAGAAATTGTGAGACGCATTGAGACAGAATAGGCGAAATTAAAGGTGACTAATATATGGAAATCCAAAGAAAATGCCAGTGGTGCGGCAAACCATTTATAGCACACACGATGGTAACACGCTATTGCAGTAAATCGTGCAATGAAAAAGCGTACAAAGAGAAGAAGCGGAAGCAGAGGTTACAGGAATACGAGGAACGGCAAAATGAGCAGCCCATACAGGAAGTCGGTATCGTAGGAAGCAAGCTGTATCTCTCCCCTGCTGAAACCGCAACCCTTTTAGGTATTAGCCGTGCGACCATCTATCGGCACATGGCTTCCGGTATCATTCGGGCGTTGCAACTTCGCGGACGTACCATTATCCGCAAGTCGGACATTGAAAAAATGTTTGATGATGCACCCGGTTATAAGAAACGGAGTTATGGAAGAAAACAGACCGTTCTTTATTACACTACCAATGAGATTCTGGAGAAGTTCCAAATTCAGAAGAAAACACTGTATCGTCGATGCAAGTTATATAACATCCCTAAGGTTGAAGAAGGCAATCATGTGTTCTACAACCGCACCCTTATAGACAAGTATTTTGCCGACCTTGCCGAAGAAATCAATCCGGACTGTTATTATACCCCGGAGCAGGTCATGGAAAAGTACGGTATGAGCCGTAATGCCGTTGTCACCTTTGCCCTGCGGCACAATATCCCCCGAATCAACCGCCACCACGAGGTGTATTATTCCCGTGCCCATATAGATGCCATCAAAGAAAAGCAGGATAAATTGAATCCCGACTATTATACCTATGCGGAAATCACCGAGAAATACGGGCTTTCCAAAATAAACATCAGCTACTATGTCAACAAATACGACATCAAACGGTTCAAGCAAGGAAGCCGGACAATGGTGCTACGTTCCGAGTTTGACAAAGTCTATATAGAGCATCGTGATGGAACATATACACCCAAGAAACGGGAAAAGAAAAAGCGACCTGCCGAAAGAGACCTTTGTAATCCCTGAAGGTTATTACTCATCCGAGCAAATTGCGGCAACCTATCAGATGAACAGGAAAACCATTTGCAAGCTATGCCGTGAAAACGACATTCCTAAAATCAGTCATGGTGGATTCAACTACTATGAACAATTGGCAGTTGACCGTTTCTTCGCCAAATACAAGGCTGCAGACAATATAAAGGAATGGATTAGAGCGGAGCAAATGGAGGAAATCTATGGTATGAGCAAAGATGCCAGATGTTCATTTGTACATCGCCATAAAATCCCATCCCGAGTTGTTTATGGCAAAGTCCAATATTCAAAAGACCATATCGACATTATCAAAAGCGGAGGTTTCGACCGACGGGAAATGTATTACAGCGTAACCGAAGCAATGGAAAAATATAGCCTGCGCAGGGATGATGTCTACAATTATGCGAGGTATAACAAGATACGGAAGATGCATCACGGAAAGTCCATGTTCCTGTTGAAAGAGGATTTTGACAAGGTGATGGCTGAAAAATCCGGTATCTGAGAATTATTCCGCACAGACAAGAATCATTTTCAGCAATGGCAGTCATCAGCATTGTTTCATTGTATTGGTTTGCAACAAATTAATCACCAATTATAAAAACATATCATTATGCACGAATGTAAAACTGTAACATTGAGGACAAGACCTCTAAAGAAAAACATGTTGTCGTTCTATCTGGATTATTATCCCGGTTATCGCGACAAAGAAAGTATGAAGGTAATCCGTCATGAATCTTTGGGCATCTACATCTATGCCGAACCAAAGAATCAACGGGAACAGAACTTTAATGCCGTCATGTCGGAAAAAGCGGAAGCCATCCGATGCCGACGTTTTGAATCCATCGTAAATGAACGGTACGATTTCTTTGACAAGAGCAAAATGAAAGGAGATTTTCTTGCCTATTATAAGAAGACACTCCGCAAGCACGACCAGAAATGGGAGTTCGTATATCTGCATTTCTTCAATTTCGTGGGTGGAAAATGTTCGTTCGAGGAAATTGATGTGGACTTATGCAACAAGTTCAGAGAGTATCTGCTTAATGCGAAACAGCTTAGACGTCCTGAGCGTCCCATATCACGCAATTCGGCTGTGGGCTACTGGTCCACATTCAGAGGATTTCTCAAAATACTCTATCGCAACAAGTTGATTCACTCCAATGTAAATGATTTCTTGGAGAAGATAGAGCTGGAAGATGTAGTGAAAGACTACCTGAGCGTAGATGAACTGTACAGATTGGCAGAAACACCTTGCAAAATACCTGTTCTGAAAACAGCCTCGTTATTCTCTTGTCTGACAAGTCTGAGAATCAGCGATATTCTCACATTGCGATGGGAAGAAATCGTGGACTTTGCTGCCGGAGGAAAATGCGTCCACACAGTCACTCAAAAGACAAAGACAGAAGACATCATCCCCATTAGTGACGAAGCCTTGCAATTGATTGGTTATTCTCCTGAAAAGACAGGGCTGGTATTCAAAGGATTGAAAAGATGCTGGACGCAATACCCCATGAAAGAGTGGATCCGAGCCGCAGGTATCACCAAAAACATCACCTTCCATTCCTATCGAAGGACATTCGCCACTTTACAGGCAGCTGCCGGAACAGACATCCGAACCATCCAAAGCATCATGGCACACAAGAGCATCACCACAACCCAACGATACATGAAAGTGGTGGATAGCAACAAGCGAAAAGCCAGCAACAAAATTTCCTTGATTCGTAAGGATTAACGGTCATTTTTGCCCCTTTTATATGGTTAGAGTATGATTTTTGAGTATGATTCATATTCTAACCATAATTATTTGTAAATATCAGTCCAATAACCATTAGTATTTATGGTTATATGGAAATTAGTATTGAACTTTGCGCCATAAAACTGTAAACAATCACAACTATATGGAGAATAATATACAAGTTCAGAAAGCAGCTGATATCAGCAGTTTGGCTGGAGTGGTCATCGTTTCACTCTCGGCACTCACCGCATACAATATCGGTGAAAAGTTCAATCACAACATCCTGTTTGATGCCACCATTTTTATATCTCTTTGGTAATGCTTATTTTGACCTTTGCCATATTCCGCAAAGTAATGGCAGGGCTTTTTACGACAATCTCAAGTAGTACTACAAATAAGCAAGTACAAAGCGAATGTTCGCAAGAAAGCAGCCATCAAAATGCTAATCAAAATCCAGTCGAAGAGAAACAGATACCTGATAGTTTGGAGAGATATGAGAGCATTCTTGTGGAAGAGCAACTGAAGGAGGTGAAACGGAAAAGGGACACCATGATAGCTATCCGCGAATATGTAGTGGAAAAGACCTCGAAATATCTCTCAAAAGAGAATATCAGCACACTATTCCAGAATATAGAGTGTATTGCCGAAAACCGGGTTAACGATTGTCAGCCAATCCATTCAACGAAAGAAGCAAAAATCAGTTCTCCCTCTTTAAGACACTTAGCTTGGAATATCGGTGAACGGCTTGGAGTCTCCCGTCGCGACAGAGCGATATTCATTAAATCTTCTTTCCCATACGAATTGCGCAACGCCGATATAGAATATCTGGAAGCAAATTTGCGTGTCAATATCCCATGCGACATTCCTATTGACGTGCCGGACAAAGGAGATTTCCACTTTCACAACAATACTTGAAAATTAAATCGTGCAGACGGTAATCATTGTTCCGGCTGACAGATTTCTGCAAAATTTCATTCTGTTGGTTTGCAGCATATTAATTCTAATTATTGAAGGTATGAACACAACAGATTTGACTTTTAATGACCTGCCCAAAGTGGTAGGCGAACTGTGCGAGAAAATCGCAGGAATGGAAACTTTACTTAGGGACACTCTTAACCGCCAAAGCGAACCAAAAGAGAATTTGCACGTACCAATGACAGTGCAGGAAGCCTGTGCCTATCTGAAAATGCCTGTCTCCACCTTTTATTACAAGATAAAGAAGGACAACATTCCGGTTATCAAGCAAGGAAAGCACCTTTATATCTATCGTGACGAATTGGACAAATGGCTGGAGGCATCTCGCAAAACTTCAGTACCTCTCACCTATGAGGAAGAAAACGAAGCGATGTATGCCTCACACCGTCGCAAGCCTAATCCTAAAAACTGGTGAATATGGAAACGGCAACACCCATTGAGGATCTTGCTCAAATCACTACGAGATGGCAAGATACTATGCTCAGTCTGGGAAAGGTGTACGAACAGGAGCCGGAAGTCCTGAGTATAGGCGGAGTGGCTATCGGGACATTGGGAAACTTCAGTGCATCCATTGGCAAGGCAAAAAGTAAAAAGACTTTTAATGTGTCGGCAATGGTGGCAGCTGCTTTGTCCGGAAAGGAAGTTCTTAACTACACAACAGATTTTCCCGATAGAAAGAACCGCATCCTTTATATTGACACCGAACAGAGTCAAAACCACTGCATGATTGTAATGCATCGTATCATGAAACTGGCAGAGTTGCCGACTAATGAGGATTGCGACCGTTTCTATTTTCTCGCTCTACGCAAGTTCAATCCGAAGGAGCGTTTGGCTATCATAGACGATGCCATCAGTCAGATTGAGGGGCTTGGCTTTGTCGTGATTGACGGAATCCGTGATTTGGTTTATGACATCAATTCACCGAGTGAAGCCACATGTGTAATATCCAAACTTATGCAGTGGACTGACGAATACCAGATTCATCTTCACACCATTCTTCATCAGAACAAAAGTGATGAAAATGCCCGTGGACACATTGGCACGGAAATCAACAACAAAGCGGAAACGGTTATCCAAATCGAGAAAGACAAGGACGACAGCAACATCAGCAAAGTGGAAAGTGTGCATACCCGCTCAAAGGACTTTCTGCCATTCGCTTTCTACATCAATGACCAATCGCTTCCCGAACTTCTGCCGGACTATGTGCCGACCAAGAAAAGTGCTGGTCGTCCCAAGCAAGAACCATTCTCCCCAGGTAAGAACATTCACGAATCCACCCATTGCAAGGCTCTCGAACTGGCTTTTGAGGGGAAAGAGACTATTTCGGGATATAAGGCTTTGGAAGAAGAACTGACCACTGCCTACGAACTGGCAGGAACAAAATTGAATCACAACAAAATTGTGGAAACAATTAAGTTTCTCACGAACAAACGGATGGTGGTTCAGGAAAGCCGTGGCATTTATCGCTTCATGCCGGATTACCACTATTGACTCTCCACTTGACTTTATTCTAAAAGTGTCCATTCGTATATAAGTCAAAGTCTAAGCGCAACGACTGGTTTCATGATAATTCTCGAAACTGGTCGTTGCCGTCTTATCTCCCAAACCTATCTTTTTAAGCCAAGGGCTTGCCCGTTGTACAGACATTATCTTGTATGGGGAGCCTAATACCCCAAGCGACCAATCGGCCGTTTGAGAATGCCAATTTTCCAGCAAGCTGATTGGATGAAAAATAAGCGTTATTTAAGCACTTTTTCTTTTCGCCAGCCTCTTCCTCGTCTTTCTCGACAAAAAGCGAAATTTGTACACTTAATTGCGCCCTGGGCTTGCCCATTATACGACCTCTATTGAGTTAGGGTAACTCAATACCCCAAGCGATGAATCGCTCGTGAGAAGTTGCCAATACCATGCAAGCCGGATATGGAATTATTGCAATTATGGGATGTATCAGCTCTCCACGCAATCATGTTTTGGTTGGACTAGCCTCTGTTTAATAGCTGGCAGGGATAAGCACATTTCAATAATGCTTTTATGAACTCTTTTATGAACCCTACTGGTTCTTTTATGAACTCTTATGTGAACTCTTTTCCTGCTTTTAGATTGATATTCCGGAGTAATGTCGGTCACCATAAATGCAGATACTCGATAATGAACACAGAACTATTGTCCGAACGCTTGCCAATCAGTCGAAACGAATCTGCCATATCTCTATGAATATTTTGCCAACCTCAGAATGGCACCGTAATCATTACATATCCAATGAAGGAAGGCTATTATCCTCAAATCTATCAAAGTCAGATTGGAAAAGATGGTCTTGAATGATTCTGTATTTCTCAAACTCGGATTCAGCAAACTCTTTGGCATATTCGGCAGAAACTTTTCCGCTGTCCTGCAATATTGGGCTATCAAATAAATTAATGAATTTGTCTATTCGCTTTGCCCAATCTTCCATTGTCATAGGTATATGACGCTTAGCCATACTTTCTGCCATATCAAGCAATGCATTGACCATTCTGCCCATTTCATCCAATTCTTTCTCTCGTAAATAGTTCTTTGCTACGGACACATCAGTTTTGACAATTTTTCCATTCGGAGCATTTTCCCAAAAGGTCAAACCCATGTGTTCTTTATTCGCATCGGCTCGTTCGACTATCAACTCCGCAGCGGTACGCCCATGCACAGCATAGTGCATTTTGTTCTGTACCTTCTTGAAGAAAAGACGTGTTGTCGGAGCATCTTTGTTATAGTCTATAGCCGTAGCATAAATATCGGTCAGTTTCTGATAAAAACGACGCTCACTCAGCCTTATCTCCCTTATTTCGGCCAACAAATGCTCGAAGTAATCCACACCTAAGAAAGTCCCGTTCTCCATTCGCTTATGATCAAGCACATATCCACGGATAGCAAACTGACGTAGCACAAACGTACACCACTGACGGAACTGTGTGGCACGAACAGAATTGACGCGATATCCGACACTGATAATGGCGTCAAGATTATAGAATGTCGTATCGTAATTCTTGCCATCCGAAGCAGTTGTTTCCATTTTGGAAATAACTGAATTTCCGTCCAACTCACCACTCTCAAAAATATTTTTAAGGTGCTTACTGATTGCAGGTACTCCTACATCAAAAAGCTGCGCCATCGCCTTTTGGGTTGCCCAAACGGTTTCATTCTTATACATCACTTGAATCCCATCCTCCTTGCCTTCAAGCATGAAGATAAGAACTCTGTCGTACTATTTCGTATTTCTATATTCTTTGCCATAATTTAAATTATCATCTTTACGATTACTCATTTCGATTTGCCATAACTTTCTACAGGTTCTGCCACCATGTCATATTCTTCTTCAATCGTCTCGTATGATTTGATTCTTCTATCCTCAAGATAGATATGATAAAGCGTGTATTCCAAAGCTGCTAAAGTCTGTTGGCGAACTTTTGGTTTCAACTGACATTCCCAAACGGTAAGGCAATGCCATCCCATTGAAGTTAGCTGCTGTCGTTCCTTTATATCCCTGTTCCGATTGCGTTCAATCTTATTCTGCCAAAATTCGACATTTGTTTTCGGAAGAACATAATATTTGCATCCTTCGTGACCATGCCAAAAACAGCCGTTTACGAAAATAACAGTTCTGTATTTGCGCAAAACCAAATCAGGATGTCCGGGAAGCCTTGGGTGATTTAGTCTATATCGAAAACCACGGCTGAACAAGAACTTTCTCACCAATAATTCCGGCTTTGTGTTCTTGCCCTTTATTGCAGACATGCAACGATGACGCTGTTCTATGGTCAATACATCAGTCATTCTGTTTATTCGGATTGTCTTTATCAGTCATGGCTTCTTTGTAAAACCATTCCATCTTGATGTCACAGTTCTTGCTATTCGGTGCAGGCACCGCTTCCTCTACTTTAACCATAATAGGCATAGGCACACAATTCCCGAAAATCAAAGCCTCCCCAGGCACAGCTTGTTTAATCTTTGTAATATAATCTTCGCTAAAGTATGGTAGAACCGAATAGATATATTTCATATCTACTTCATTCTGAATTCTGTGAACAATATAGTTCCCACATTGCGACAAAACAGTTTGGGACAACTCTGATGGCCTTTGCGAAGATATAATCAAATAAAGAGAATACTTTCTGCCCTCTCGCGCTATTTTCTCAAATATATTCTCTCGCATTATATAATTTGCATCTTTTCGAATGTAACGGTGTGCCTCATCAAGAATCAAGTGAATTGGTTTCTGTTGTCGCGATTCTCCAAACTTATATTTTCTGTAATCGAACACCATTCGAGATACGACACTTGTCATCAATTCCAAAGCATCTGTTCCCACTTCACTAGAATCAATAGTGATAAGTTGTTTGCTCTTTCCCTCAGAATCTGAGATGCCAAACATTTTTTCCAAGTAGTCATTGTAATCTTGATAATCTGGAGTCTCAATACGCATAAACGCACACTCTGGATTATAAAGAAAGAAATCCAACCGACTCATCAACGTAGATGTGAAGTCTCTAATATGCAGATTACCATGGGCTTCTTCCTCCAAAAGTACCATATCAACCGCAGTTCGCAGATAGTGATAGTCAAAGTATTTACCCGGCATAAGTTTGTTCTGGTCTACCAACAAGGCATCATTTTCATCGATTTGTCGAAATGCTCCTTCCGTTACGGTATCTGAAAGTTTGGTATCGCAATGGTCTTTATATTTTATGACACATACATATTTCGGTTCACTATCTATTGCAGTAAAAAGATCAAGTGCATTGGATAATGAGTCATTATTGTTGCCAAAATTAATAACACACAAATCGTTACAAGCATTGAGAAAATTAGCAAGATCTGTCAAGACATTATTATCAACATCATCATCAAGGCTATTATTGCATGTTTGTCTAAGCGTGGCAACAGCTCCTTTTGCCGCTGTCATCTTGGAGGTATCGCTATCTATTCTGCTTACAATATTGAATAGCATTTGCCGTAATTTCCATTTGATATAATTGGCAAATCGATGAGCGTCGTTTCTTTTGTCAGCATTGAAAATGCTGTAAAACTTATAACTCTCTTGAAGCACCCTATCCCAGAACGGTTTTTGAGTTCGTTCCGATGCCATCAAAAAGGATAGCCATTCATCAAGGTTCATCAAATATATGGTAATACAAATCGTTTATGTACACCATTGTCACTAATATTTGGCTTATAAAAACAGAACTCTATTTCGTTATTCAAATGAGCCTCTTCTCCCAAGGCCATTGGATATTCACCATTTAGCATCGAATATGATTGTTTTGGCACCTATAGCTTC
>ENA-OQJF01000516-OQJF01000516.1-human-gut-metagenome-genome-assembly--contig:-NODE-516-length-10015-cov-1.786711_pt1 | contig 10015 bp, 10 predicted proteins | sample MGYA00242595_ERZ504761 | MGnify/ENA primary metagenome ERZ504761 (study PRJEB26092, sample SAMD00036367) | human gut metagenome | host: Homo sapiens | study: EMG produced TPA metagenomics assembly of...
AACAAAGTCATAGGGTACATCGTAACCTCTGTTATTCGTCCTGTACCTGTATGGGGTGTATTAATCTTCTTACTTGATGAGCCTGTCAGATAAACTCTCCTACACTCTCCGGATTGTCATCGCACGCTTTTCTTATTGTTCCCCATATCTTTGGGGCATCCTGCCACTCGTCAAACAGTATTGGCTTAGGATTCTTTAAAAAGAGCTTAGGTGCAGTTTCTGCTACTGCAAGATACCCCCTCTCTCTTGTCTTCATCCTGAAATTCAATAACAGTTTACATCGTTCTCTTGCTGTTCTTGTCTTTCCACATCCTTTTGGTCCTGTGATGCTCACTGCATTAATGCTCTGTTTTTCTATCTATCACATCATCAACAATTCTGCTTATATATTCCATAAATATCTGCTCCCTTCATGGTTATTATACCATTTAATTCACAGATTATACAAGGTTATTTTATGTTTTTCGAGTGTTTTGTTTTGTATTTTTCTAATGTTTTATTTTATATTTTTTCGAGTGTTTTATTTACTTTTTTTCGAATACTAAAAAGAGCAGGACAAGTATTTCTACCTATTCTGCTCTTTTTTTACATATTTTAATTATTTAAATATAGATTATCTACCGGCTGTTCGCCATCTGCTTCACATAGTCGAGCGCCTTCTTAACCGGTGGGATTGATATCACTATGATTGTGATAATTTCCTCTACTGCAAGGTATGAGCCGTTGTAGGTCACTGAATATATGAGCGCATCTATCATCTTGTTTCCTATCGTGACAGGTGCGTATGCTGCAAAGAACACAACTCCCGACAGCACTGCAAAGAAAAATCTACTGGGCTGCTTCGCCTCCGGTGGTACCACCGGTAGCTCCACCTGTGTTGTCCCCGGTATTCCCACCTGTGTTGCCACCATTATTTTCTCCGGTATTTCCGCCTGTGTTGCCACCATTGTTTTCTCCGGTATTTCCGCCTGTGTTGCCACCGGTGTTTGTCCACCATTTCCGCCTGTGTTACCACCGTTGTTTCTCCGGTATTTCCGCCTGTTGTTCCGTCTGTATTGTCTCCGGTATTTCCACCTGTGTTGCCACCAGCAGCATCTGTCTTATTCGGGTTGTTGTGGTCTTATCCGGTGTTGTGGTTCCTGCATCAGGTGTGGTCACTGTCTGATCTGTAGGATTATCTGCGTCTGGTCATCGGCAGGTGTATCCTGGCTGTCCTGATAATCATCCGATATTTGGGCATATGGCAGGAAATCTATTGGTGTAAGGTCAGCATGTATCTGATCCATGTAGTTCTTCCATATTTCTGCCGGGTAAGAGCTTCCTGTCAGTTTTTTTGACTGTCTCAGGCATATCGCAGCCTACCCATACACATGTGGTGTAGTATCTGGTAAAGCCACAGAACCAGCCATCCTTCTTATCGTTTGTGGTTCCGGTTTTGCCGGCACAAGGCATGCCATTGTCCAGATTAGCGCTACGTCCGGTTCCTGATTTCATAACATCTGTCATGACATCTGTCATCATACGCGATGCTGTCTCTGTATATATGACGGTGTCCTTCTGCGATGATGTATATATGATATTGTTGTCAGAATCCACAATCGACTTAATACATGTCGGATTCCTGTACATTCCATCGTTCTCAAGTGTTGAATATGCAGATGCCATCTCCAGTGTGGATACACCTGTTGTAAAACCTCCAAGTGCTGTTGCTGTGACATAGTCATCCTTTACAATATTGGTAAAATTCATATCCTTGAGATACTGTAAGCCTACCTTTGGCGTGAGCTCATCATATAGCTGCCATGCTACAGTATTCAGTGACTTTTGAACGGCAAACCTGATAGTCACATCACCGTAATATGAATCACCCGAGTTAGACGGTCCTCCATCAAACTTGTGGTCATTTACGATGGTATCCGGTGTCTTACCACGCTCAAATGATGGTGTATACACAATGAGCGGCTTGATTGAGCTTCCCGGCTGACGATGGCTTTGGAAAGCACGGTTTAGCGTATGACTGACCGCATCCTGGCTTCGTCCACCAACTATTGCAACCACCTCGCCAGTGTCGTTGTCTATACAGGTTGCAGCACTCTGCAGCTTAAATGTGCCATCATCGGTCGTGTCTGTAAAGTCCAAAAGCGTCAGGTCAATTGAATCCTGAAGCTGCTGCTGCATAGTCAGATCAATTGATGTATAAATCTTGTAACCGTCTGAGTAGAGCTTTTTCTGACAATATGAATACATCTCATCATATGAAGCATCATACTCCTTTTCTTCATCGTCTGAGTCAAAGTAATACTTGAACTTGAAGCCCTCATTCTCCATGAGCGCCCTCGTAGCGCAGTAATATGCATAGGTATCCACATAATTGTACTTGACCGTGTCATCCTTCTCAGGCATGTTTAGGGTTATCTCCTCGTTTATAGCGGCCTCATATTCCTGCTGTGTGATTTTGCCATCTTCCCTTAGATTTTTCAATATAAGATTGCGACGTGTCAATGTATGATCCTTGTTGTTTATCGGGTCATAGTATGTCGGGCTGTTCGGAATCGCACACAAAAAGGCAGTCTGCGACAAATCAAGATCCGAAAGCTCACAGTTAAAATAGCCATGGCACGCTGCCTGAATACCATAATATCCGTTCATGAAATAGACATTATTCAGGTAGAACTCCATAATATCGTTCTTGGAATATTTCTTTTCCAGCTCCATCGCTATGAACATTTCCTTGACTTTTCGCTGCCAGTTCTTGTTCGTATCCAGATAAATATTTCGGGCGAGCTGCATCGTGATGGTACTGCCACCCTGGGTAATTCTCTTGTTTTTTATAATTGACTTTGCGGCACGCACTATTGCCTTTAGGTCCACACCATTGTGCTTATAGAACTTCTTGTCCTCGATACTGACCATGCAGTTTACGAAGTTCTGCGGTATATCCTCATACTTCACATAGTCAGCCTTTTTGGTAGTGGCCGTCTCGGATATCTCATCACCGTTTGTATCGTAGAGCGTACTCGTGCGCGCCGGTAAAAATGTGTTTTTGTCAGATTTCTGCACGAGCTCTACCGCCTCTGAGTGAAGCTTCGCAACCTTGTCTGCATAGCCTCCAAAGTAAAAAAAGCATAATCCACCGAGAATCAGTACCATCAGAAAAATCTGAAGCTTTATGAAAAACCAGAAAACGTCGATGCTGCTTTTTCTCTTTTCTTTTCTGTTTTGCCATTTCTAAAACGTTTACCTCCAAACTATCGGTATACCATTGTATATCGGCATACTTTATAGATAATTGACAACTATATCCAATATGTACTGTCTATTATACTACAATGCCTCTACATCAGATAATTAATAATTGCTTAATTTTCTATTATACCTTTATAGCACAAAAGGAAGCCATCTGCTCCCTTTATCTCGCTATTTTACATCTTTATTACTGTTGTAGTCAAGTAAATAGTTTTTTACAATGCTTTTTACTATCTCTAGCCAAGCTGGTCAGCCAGAAATTCTGCTGCTGCACCCGCCAGCTTTTCGGCAATCTCAGACTTATCGGCTTTTTCATCGTAAGCACACAGTATAACGGCTCCCGCACTATCACCATCATGCACTATTACTGCTATTGCCTGCGCTTCACAGTCAGCTTTATCGTCCTTTACCACAGGTATCAGGGTATCGTCTTTTTTACTGTACAATGCACTTTTTCTCTTATCCATAATATTCTCGAGCTCTTTTGACAAAGCCTTGCCTATATAATTTTTGTGGTTTTTGCCGGCTGCCGCTATTATCTCATCCCTATCCGCCACACATACCATGGCTCCTGTTACCTTTGACAGGCTCTGGGCATATGCCTGTGATATATTCTTCAGGCTTCCCACCTGCGAATACTTCTTTAGCACTATCGTCTCGTCCGCATCCATATATATTTCCAGTGGGCTTCCCTCTTTTATATGCAGCATCCTGCGAAGCTCCTTTGGTATGACTATTCTGCCGAGGGAATCTACTCTTCTGGTCAATCCTGTGATTTTCACTTTATTGTCCTCCGGTTACTTTTTTGCATTTGCATTCATGCTTTGGAGGTAGTATATGGGAATTTGAATAAAATATACATTCGATATGCACTGATACAGTGCTCTTTCATAATAGCTTTTATAATGTCACGGTATGTTTTGAATTTGATAAGGTATCTATATCCGTCAGCTCACGCTCATCTGCGATATCCACATATACACAGTCATACTTCTTTGCCACACTTCTGCCACCCTTATCACCCTCCAGTGATAAAAGCTGCGGCATAAGCGATGAATGAAATACACACGGATTGCCTACAGCATCTCCACAGCGAAGCGAAAAAGCCAATCGCATATTCCCTTTATTTTCAAGTACTCTGTCTATTAATTTAATCACGCTTTGACTTTTTAAATATGGCTGGTCAGCTACTGCAAACATGTAGTAGTCCTGCATACCAGTCTTTTTCTGCTCCTGCACCGCCATAATTCCTGCTTTTATGGTGTAGGCTATGCCTTTTTCGCTGTCAGGACTTAAGACTGCATGGCAATCCGGGATACATGCGCAGTAGTCCAGTATTTCCCGGTAACGTGTAACGACGGTTATATCTATGACCGGGTTATTCGATTCTGCTATTTTTTTAATTTATTATATCTATCTTTAATTTCTATTAAACGTTCAAGCAGATGCCTGTACATAGGTTTTCCATCCAGCTCATAAAACAGCTTGTTACTTCCAAAACGGCGGCTGTTTCCAGCCGCCATGTATATGATATGAATCATTTCACTCTTAGGTCCTTTTCGTGCCAGTTTGGGTCTGCCATTCCCATAAGTATTTTCTCAGGGGTAAACGGAACTGTCCTGTGCCATACGCCTGTTGCGCGATAAATGGCATGTGCCAGTGCAGGAGCCGGTGTATTGATAACTATCTCGCCGATTGACTTGACTCCAAATGGGCCTGAAGGCTCATAGCTTGTCTCAAATTCGACGTTGATATGTCCCACATCCTGTCGTGTCGGTATCTTGTACTGCATGAAATCATTTTCTGCGATTTTACCACCGGCATTGTAGGTGACATTCTCATAAAGTGCCATGCCGATTCCCTGACCTATGCCACCCTCTGTCTGCACACGCGCAAGGTTTGGATTGACCGGGATTCCACAGTCCACGACAGCCTGATAATCAAGTATTTTAACTGCTCCTGTCTCCTTATCAAGCTCTATCTCGACCATGCCTACCATGTATGGTGGCGGTGAAACAGGTGATGAATATGTGGCGGTGACATCTACAGGTATCGTGTTGTTGACCTGTGCTTTTGTTGCTATATCGGAAAGACTTACGGAAACTGCCCCATTGTCTGCACCGTCCGGATTTATGATATACACCTCTTTACCGTCGAAATCCACCTCTGATGCATCACAGCCCAGCAGCTGTGCACCGATTTTCTTTATATTTTCACGAAGCTCAAGTGCTGCATTCTGTGTGGCCATTCCTGTGATGTAGGTGGTTGATGAGGCATATGAACCCGAGTCATAAGGAGAAGCATCTGTATCCGCTCCAAACACTGTTATATCATCCGGCTCGCAGTCAAGTACCTCAGCCGCCATCTGCGCAAGTATTGTATCACAGCCTGTTCCCATGTCTGCCGCGCCTATCATCATATTGTAGGTGCCACAGTCTGAAAGCTTTAAGGTACACGAACCGACATCTACATTGGATATGCAGGAGCCCTGCATTGCAAGTGCCATGCCTGCCGTACGAACCTTGCCATTTCCCATATCGCGGACAGGATACTTTTCTGCCCAATGGAAATTGTCTGCACAGTGCATTATGCATCTGTCGAGTGCACATGCATTGGCTGTCTCGCCAAAATATGCCGGCATAAACATGCCCTCGCGTACAATATTTTTCAAACGAAGTTCAACCGGGTCTATATGCAGCTTTTCTGCGAGCTCATTGACGGTTGATTCAAGTGCAAATATACCCTGTGTGGCTCCATAGCCTCTATATGCTCCTGCCGCCTGCACGTTTGTATACACAACATCGCATGAAAATCTGGTTGCCTCGCAGCCTCCTGTATAAAGAGGAAGTGATTTATGACCGGAGAGTCCTACTGTTGTAGTGCTATGCTCTCCGTATGCTCCACCATTTGACAGCGTATAAAGATCTATCGCCCTTATATGACCATCCTTCATCGCTCCGAGACGCACGGTAACCTCCATCTCATGACGCGGTGACGCGATAGTCTGACACTCTTTTCTGCTGTAGATTATCTTGCTCGGACGCTTTGTCTTCCAGGTAACAAATGCCGGATACACCTCACAGACCGCTGTCTGTTTGGCACCGAAACCGCCTCCGATACGCGGCTTTTCAGCGCGCACCATAGACTTTGGAATATCAAGTGCATTTGCCAGTATTCGGCGCAGGTGGAAAACTATCTGTGTCGAGCTGATACAGTGAAGTCTGCCGTATCTGTCTATCTCACAATATGCCCTGCAGGTCTCCATATATGCCTGCTGCGCGGCCTTTATGCGATATGTGTGTTCAATTATCTCATCACACTCTGACAGAATTTTCTCCACGTTTCCATGCTCATCCTCCTCGTGATGAATGAGATTGCGCTTTACATCGCCTGTATCTATGCTGGATGACCAGTCATCCTCAGGATGCACGAGCACCTTGTTATCCAGCGACTTTCTGAAGTCAAGCACCGGCTCAAGCACCGTGTACTTTACTTTTATCATGTTAAGAGCCTTGTCCACCGCCTTTTCAGATTCTCCGACCACTATAGCGACGGCGTCACCTACGCTTCTCACATGGCGATCAAGGATTAATCTGTCATATGGTGACGGCTCCGGAAAAGTCTGGCCTGCGATAGAAAACGCTTTTTCGGAACATCCTCCCAGGTGTATACTGCGACCATGCCAGGCACCTTAAGAGCGATATCTGTCTTTACATCCTCGACAATTGCATTTGCATACGGGCTTCTAAGAAGCTTTATGACAAGCGCATCACGCGGTGTGATATCATCGGTAAATACCGGCTTTCCGAGTAAAGCTGGCTCGAATCCTTTTTAGGTATACATTTTCCAACTGCGTGGTAATCCCTTCTGGCGCGGTTGAAGCTGTTTTCATTAGTTTGATTTATGCTCATCCTGCCACTCCTTTCCGATATCCTCTCCGTAGACGCCTGCCTCAAGATTAAGAGGTGCGCCCTCCTTCTTACTGTTTAAGAAATTTCTGATTGAGCGCAGCTGACTCTGATATCCTGTACAACGGCACAGATTTCCTGAAAGATATTCAAGAATTTCCTCATCAGTCGGGTCAGGATTTTCTCTCAGAAGCGCCACAATATTTACAATATAACCCGGATTACAGAAGCCGCACTGATCCGCTCCCTGTGCAGCAAAAAATCCTGTAAACTGCTTAGCTTCCTCCTCAAGTCCCTCGAGGGTGTCCACCGCTCTGCCGTCTGCCCTGCCTATCGGCGTGCTGCATGACAGCACAGGCTTTCCATCCAGAAGCACTGTACAAAGACCGCAGTTGCCTGACTCACAGCCTCTCTTCACCGAAAAGCAATTGTGCTTGCGGCAAAAGTCTAAAAGGACCATATCCTGGTCTACCGAGTCGGTTATTAACTTTCCATTTAATTTTATTTTAACATCCATATATATGAATTCCTTCCTACTTAATGCTCGTGCTTAATTTCATCGCAGATGTCAAGCGACTGTGTGACAGCGCGGCGTGTAAGCACCCTGCAGATTATCTCTCTGTACTCAGCCCCTGCCCTTATATTGCTTCCAAAACGGATATGCTCTGCAACATATTCGGCAAATTTATCTATTTTGGCATTGGTTTCGGAGTTATCTGTCAAGGCTGCATTACCATCTGTCTTTGCATCTGCTATGCCATCGAGTATGCCCTCCTCATCCCACACAGGCTCTGCCATATATGGTGATGCTCCGATAACCGCCACATACCTGCCGCTTCTGTTTGCCACTGCACATGTGAGCACGAAGTCTGTTGACTGGTTTCTCTGGCTTAAGTATACTACGCCCTTTGCATTTTTCGGTACTATTACTGACACAAGCACATCGCGCGTGGTTCTTGGAAGTGCCGCAAACTCATCCAAATCCATAATTCCCGCCTTGTGAAGCTGCACCTTTGCTCCCAGTGCCCTGAAAATCGTCATGACATCTGAAAATCCGAATCTGCCCCAGATGCTTCCTCCGACAGTTGCCACATTTCTAAATTGCACTCCGACAATGTGTCTGACCGACTCTGCGATTGCGCCGTGTGTATATGCATTCAGTGCTTCATGTGTCTCTATCTGCCTGAGTGTTGCATATGCACCGATTCTAAACTCGTTCTCATCCTCATCAATTTGGTCAAGTCCGAGATCGCACAGGTCAATTGCCGTGCCAAGCGTCTTATTTTCATTTTGAGCCAGAGCATGCCGCCCAGCACAAAATTCGGTTTTTCTGATAAAGCTCATAAGCTTCATCAAGGCTTTGCGCCCTCACATATTGATTGTAATAAAACATATTTTTCTCCTGTTATCCTGCTATATAGGTAACTATCAGTTACCTCATTTCGATTTCATACATCGCTTCCCACCTGATGTCATGCTCCTTCATAAAGGCTATGAGGCACTCCCTGTCAGAAAGCTCTGCTCTCCATGCCAGCCCGCAGCCCGCCGATATGACAGACGGAAGAGGAATCGTGCGTCCCGGAATACCACATGCCTTGCCCTTGATATCAAGCTTCAACGGTGCTGTGTTAGTCTCGAAGGTGATGATTAGTCCGTTTTTTCTTTTCTCTTGCCTAAATTTTTATCCATTACCTCACACCTTGTATAACTCTACGGACTTACAATAAGAGATGCCCCAGCCATCTTTTCTGCGATATCATACATGTTGGTCACCTCTCCGACTGCAAGCTTATCTGACAGCTCATAGTAGTTCAGGCATGTTCCGCAGGTAAAAATTTTCACCCCACGGCTCTTAAGCTCCTTTAAATCCTCAAGTGACTCTGAGCCCTCACAGGTCAGCTTCGCTCCTCCATTGTAGAAAAGCATGGTTTCAGGCGGGTTGTCCTGCTGCGAAAGTGCGTAGATGAAGCCCTTTATAAGTACCTTGCCAAGCTCCTCGCTGCCCTCTCCCATATATGAAGAGCGGATTACAACACCCTGTTATCTGCGGCCGGCCTGCATGCATACTGTGAAGCCTCGTCTGTATCCGAAAGCTCATCGGCATTTACAGCTTCAATTGTCAGCTTTACGCTGTAGCTTCCGTCGTCGAGCTTACTGCTATCGCAGCTATAGCCTTTCTGTACAGCCATCTTTTTAAATTTTCCACTGCAACTTCATTGTCCACAAGTGTCTCCACCGTATCCGGCTGTGTGAGAGCCTCTATCGCCTTCTTTGTCTTTACAACCGGGATCGGACATGTATCCCCTATTGCATTTACTGTTATCATATTTATAATCCTCCCTATGTTATTTCAACTCGTCAGCCCTCAAAATGCCGGGCATGCAGCCTGTCAGCAAATTTGCATAAGCTATGGCAGCTTAAATCAGTTCACATATATCGGCACATCTCGCCGCTTAACAAATCGTCCCACTTTTGCAGCCGGAAGTCCTGCTGCTTTAAGCTCATGCAAAAATGCATCTGCCTCAGAGGCTTTTACTGCAAACAGCAGTCCTCCGGAGGTCTGCGGATCAAAGAGCACCTCCTCCATTGAGAAAGGTATATTTTTTGCAAAGCACACCTTATCACCTACATGGTTTCTGTTGCGCTGGGCCGCTGCCGTGAGGAAAACTCATCTGCGCATCGCAGTGCTCCGGTAATGACCGGTATGGAAATCGAGTCGATAAGTGCTGTTATATAATATTTTTCATATTTAGGCGAAGTCCGACGACTGTACATACCGACTGCATATACAGTCGTCGTCTCCTTTTATGGAAACAACAGAAACTGAATTTTGATCATGCTTTCTGTTGTTATGGACGATG
>ENA-OQJF01000519-OQJF01000519.1-human-gut-metagenome-genome-assembly--contig:-NODE-519-length-9989-cov-3.158589_pt1 | contig 9989 bp, 8 predicted proteins | sample MGYA00242595_ERZ504761 | MGnify/ENA primary metagenome ERZ504761 (study PRJEB26092, sample SAMD00036367) | human gut metagenome | host: Homo sapiens | study: EMG produced TPA metagenomics assembly of the...
AACCCCAACCGCATTCCAAGTTTTTTTCAGTTTTTGATTCACCAAATGGGCAGTTTTCTTATACTGTTTCCTTCCGTCTACCTCCATATCTCGTATAATAGGTAGCAGGTAAGGGCTCCCCTGAGTATCATACCTGTCAATTATTTCTTGCATTGGCTTCTCCCATTTGATAAATAATTGTTGCCCCGTCTTCTGCCGGCGATAAGACAGAATTCCGTTCTGCAAATCTTTCTTTCTCAAAAAAGCCATATCAATGAATGACATACCACGGGTATAAAATGAAAACATGAAAATATCTCTCGCATAAGCCAGAGAAGGACTCTTTGTCAGATCAAGTTCCTTTAAACGACGAATCTCCTCTAACGGAATAGCACGTTTGACCGTCTTGTCTATCCCTGTATAAACATATTTAAAAGGACTTCGCTGAACCGTCAAGCCCTTCTCCACAGCACGATTATAAATAGCCCGAAGATTCCGCATATAATAAGAGGTGGTATTCGGACAAATACCGGTAGACTTCAAATAACTCTCATATTTCATCATCAAACTGGAATCAACTTCTTCCAGCAGGACATCTTTCCCTTTCCGGAAACGTACAAAGCTGTTTAATGTAGTCATATAAGTTTCAGCGGTACGGTGTTTGCCAATTTGATTTAACTCCTTGATAAGATGAAGAGTAAAGGATATGAAACCACTATGCTCTGTGGATGCACAATAAAGTTCCACCAAACTATCTGAAGTATAAGCAATGCCTGAACGCTCAAGACGGGTAATAATATTCTTCAGCCTTACACTATCCTCCAACAGAGAATTTTTCAAAGAAAGCAAGTAATCTCTCCGACTTTCACTGGTTACCGAAGACAGAACAACCTCCGAATGTACCGCGTCCCATTCCGCAGGAAACAACTTGTATCCGGTATGTATTTGTCTTACTATACGCTTATGAATCACTTGATAGAAAAGTGTACCTTCTTTCGTAGCGACGGAAGATGCACGGAATTTTACTTTTACTGTTGCCATACAAAATTATTTCTCAAAATCAATATAACCAAACGTAAACTCATAGATATTGAATGATCCGAATAAAACGTTTTATCCGAATTTTACAATAACCACTCTCTATAATTCACATTCCACTATTTCTTCACTACAGAACATACAATTATCGAAATAACTTGCCGCTTTACCTTATTTTAATAACTAATTCTTATTTTTTATGCAATATGTAACACTATCAGCGCTTAAAACACACCACTAAATGCAAAAAATCCCTCAATAATCTACTGATTATCAAGGGATATCCATGTGACCCCGGTGCGATTCAAACGCACGACCTTCAGAACCGGAATCTGACGCTCTATTCACTAAGCTACGGGGCCATTCTTTTTATGCGAGGACAAAAGTATAAAAAATCTTCTCATCTTCCTAATGATTCTTCTTTTTTTATTAGTTATTAAGGTACCCACACCTGTTAACACTCTGTTATTTTGAAATGTCTTTATAGCACATACTTTATCAATTTAGACAATCTTTTAGAGAAATCTCAATACATATATCATTTTTATTCCTATCTTTGCCGACAATTAACATTTAACAAACCTATGAGTTACTTGATAAAACCTAAGAACTACAAACCGCTTCTCGACCTGAAACAGACCGAGCTGGGAATCAAGCAAATAAAAGAGTTCTTCCAATTAAACTTATCATCCGAACTACGCCTGCGACGTGTGACAGCCCCCCTGTTTGTGTTGAAAGGCATGGGTATCAACGATGATTTGAATGGAATAGAACGACCTGTTTCTTTCCCGATAAAAGATTTGGGCGACGCACAAGCAGAAGTAGTTCATTCACTGGCTAAATGGAAAAGACTGACCTTAGCCGATTATCACATTGAACCGGGATACGGTATCTATACCGACATGAACGCAATCCGCTCCGACGAGGAACTGGGTAATCTACATTCACTCTATGTAGACCAATGGGACTGGGAGCGTGTTATTACCGACGAAGACAGAAACGTAAACTTCCTGAAAGAAATCGTTAACCGCATTTATGCAGCCATGATTCGCACAGAATATATGGTATACGAAATGTATCCTCAAATCAAGCCGTGCCTGCCTCAAAAGTTACATTTCATCCACTCCGAGGAGTTACGCCAACTCTATCCGAACCTGGAACCTAAATGTCGTGAACACGCTATCTGCCAGAAATACGGTGCCGTATTCATTATTGGCATAGGCTGCAAACTGAGCGACGGCAAGAAACATGACGGCCGTGCTCCGGACTACGACGACTACACAACAAACGGCTTGAACGGCCTGCCCGGACTAAACGGTGACCTGTTGCTTTGGGACGATGTACTGCAACGTTCTATCGAACTTTCGTCTATGGGTATACGTGTAGACAAAGAGGCCCTGCAACGTCAGTTGAAAGAGGAGCACGAAGAAAAAAGACTGGAACTCTATTTCCACAAGCGCCTGATGAATGACACTCTCCCGTTATCTATCGGTGGAGGTATCGGACAGTCACGTTTGTGTATGTTCTACCTTCGGAAAGCACATATCGGAGAAATACAGGCCAGCATCTGGCCCGAAGATATGCGCAAAGAATGCGAAGAACTTGATATACACCTTATATAATTGCTATGAACGTACAGATAGAAGAAAGTTGGAAAACACATTTGCAACCGGAATTTGACAAGGACTACTTCCGCACACTTACAGAATTTGTAAGAAGCGAATATAAGCCAATAATCAGATAATTTCCTTCCCGGAAGTTGATATTCAATGCTTCAACCTTTGTCCTTTCGATAAGGTAAAAGTAGTAATCATCGGACAGGATCCGTATCACGGACCGGGTCAGGCACACGGACTTTGTTTCTCCGTTAACGACGGAGTACAATTCCCGCCCTCACTGGTGAATATATTCAAAGAGATCAAAGCAGATATAGGAACAGATGCTCCTACCACAGGAAACTTAACCCGCTGGGCTGAACAAGGTGTACTGCTGCTCAACGCAACACTGACTGTACGTGCACACCAAGCCGGTTCTCATCAAAACCGAGGTTGGGAGACATTTACCGACGCCGCTATTCGTGCCCTGGCAGAAAGCAAGGAGCACCTGGTGTTTATCTTATGGGGCTCGTACGCTCAAAAGAAGGGAGCTTTCATTGACCGGAACAAGCATTTAGTGCTTACCTCTGCACACCCTTCTCCCCTATCCGCCTATAACGGTTTCTTCGGCAACAAGCATTTCAGCCGGACAAATGATTATTTAAAGGCACATGGAGAAACGGAAATCAACTGGTAGTTGAATACAGGTTGAGAGTTGAAAAAGAAAATGGCTGCGCTATTACCCAATGAATAGCACAGTCATTTTCTTTTTCCATAATATTGCAACAATGCAATTATATATCTTTCAACTCTACGCTTATCCTAGTACCACTGGATATTACTTTGCGTCTGGCTTCTCTGTTCATACTTCAAATCCTGAAGAATGCTTGCATTTGCCCGGATAGTAACATTATAATATCTCCACCGTCCGAAAGGTGAAAGACTGGCGGACAAGTTGAAACAGTGCAAATCGCGGGAAATCGTACAAGAAGTTTGTGTGATCTCCTTTGCCTGAAAGTCGTAACCGGAGTTGAATGAAAGCGACCAGTTATTGGATATTTTCACGTTTCCATTCGCGTTGATATTATGTGTATACGTATAAGGATATCTCATAGAGTGGCGGTTAATAGGCTTCGTTCTATCTTCACGGATATTGAACGAATAACTAAAACTCAAAGACCAAGGCATTTTGAATACCTGATAACCGTCCGAGTCCGCTTGCGCATTCTCGACCTTCTTAGTGACAGTTCCGTCTTCCTCCGAGCCTTCCGAATCTTCATCATCACCTTCCGGTTTCTTCTTATCCTTATCTTCATCCTCTTTCGGTCCGAACCACTTCTTCCAAGTATCATTATTGAAAGTATAGTTAAATGAAGAACCATATCCCTGGAAACGTCCGAAGCGACCATACGACCACTCCGTCCGGTTACTGGTAACTACATTACCGCTTTTATCAAAAGTATAAGCATACGTAGCAAATGACGCATTCATATTAAAGGTATAACTCTTGGTCAACTTCAAACGAAGATTTATGCTCAAATCACTCCACGGCCGTTCCTTTGCCGCCATATTATAAGACATATTTGCACTCAAGTCATCAATAAGGCTCACTTTCTTGACCGTATCTTCTTTTGCATCGTAATACTTCATTTCCAAGTTATTGGCAATCGAGAAACTGACTGTTCCCGAGCCTTCACGGGAAGGAACGCCATAAGGCTGTCCGGTAAAAGGAGAATAATATTGTGTATCACCGTTATAATCAGTATACTCCTCCCAATACTTGCTAAATCCCGGAGCACCGCTCAGGCTAACTTGTGGCGTAAACACATGACGAATCTGTATTTCCTTTTTCTTCATGAAAAGAGGTTTGTACATACCATACAATTTGGTGCTCAGACTCAAACTTGCCGAATAGTTGGATACCCGGTAGAAACCGTTAATCGTATCGCCCGGCAATGCTTCCAGTCTACGCGTTTCCTCATTATATTGCTGATTTACCTTACGGGTATACCAACGTTCCGTATAATTCACCGAAGGATTAACCTGCAAATATTTGAACAGAGTAAAAGTAGCACTAATAGGGATATTATGATTCATCGCATTTTCCCATTCGCTCAGTCCGGCTTTGAACAGACGGTCGTCTTTCGTACGGATACTGTTTGTCAGACGTCCTGTATAGCTAAGAGAAATCTTTTCATACCAGCGTTCTTCCCCAGCCGCTTTCTTGCGTTTGAACGGGAAGAGACGGCTCAACGATATATTCAAGTCGGGCAACGTCACCGCAATGGAAGAGTCACGCATGGTCTGTGCGATATTGGTCGTTCCGGAAAGCGTCAGACCGATATCAGGGAAACTGCGTGAATAACTGATACTTGATGTTTTGGTATTCTGAGTCAACAACTGTGAATTATAAAGGTTGTTGATATTTGAGCGTTCGTAGCTACTGGTCGAGAAGTTTACACTGGCAGAGAAAGTACTGTTCGGACTCGCCTTGGCATCCTGGCGATGATTCCAGACAATCTTAAAGTCCTTGGCAACTGCATAATCCGGCATCCCTTTGTCCCCCGTCTTAGTGACCTGATAATCCGCTTGCAGCGTACCGGAGTATTTATATCGTTTATTATAGTTGGTCAATCCGGAAAGTCTCCACGAACCTTTGGTAAAGATATCTCCCGTCATTTTCAGGTCCATGATGTCACTGATAGCAAAATAATATCCGCCTTCTGCCAGACCGAAACCGCGACTGGAGTCGTCCATATAAGTCGGCATGATGAAACCGGAAGAATAGCTGCTGGAGAACGGGAAGAAAAAGAACGGAACAGCCAACGGCAAAGGTACATCTTCCACCACCAGATAGGCAGGTCCCGTCACTACATTCTTTTTAGGACGCACCTTAGCCCTTGTCAACTGCATATAGAAGTGAGGATGGTCATGGTGGTCACAAGTCGTATAGCGCCCATGCTCCATAAAAATTTCATCATTGGACCCCTTCTTGGCTTTGCTTCCGGTCACGTATCCTTCCCCCTGTTGAGTTACGATTTCGGTGATTCCCGCTTTTTAGTTTTGAAATTATACCGGATAGTTTCCGTATCATAAGCGGTATCTCCCTCTTTAAATACAGGTTTACCTTTTTCCACTCCCAAAGAGTCTTTGATACCGTAGGCGTGCACCGTACTGCTATCCAGATTCATTGAAATAACTTCCGCTGCCAACTCTATATTCTGGTAATTAACTTTTCCGCTACCATACAACGTAGCGGCTCCGCCCAAAGTAAAAACTGTGGAGTCGTTAGATTCATAAATAACCGGTGCGTCGAGCGGTTGTTTCTTCTTAGCCGGTGCGATAGAGTCCATGCGTACCGTAACCGTATCTGCTTTCAATGAATCATTTCCGTGAAGGGAATCATTCTGTGCAGTATTGGGGGCAATCATTCCTCTTCTTCGACGTTGAGACGTAGCCTCATCGGGAAGCATCAGTAAGACAATCAGCAGTATAGATGATATAAGTATTTTTGCTTTCAATGGCGCCATTAACTAATAGTTTACGCTTGAAGTGGCAAAAGTACATAAACTTCACCAATTATGAGTTAGAATCTTCGTTATTTAATTATTTTTTAGTGCTATAAAAAGAGAGAACACCATCTGTCAAAACGGCTTAGGCCTTCTTCACCATATTTAGCAATACTATGACGGGCTTTCTCTACCGACTTTTCTTCGTCCAGGTGAGTCTTAGAAAAGAATTTATCGGCAAAGCAGATTAACTGTTCTTCCAGAGTTATGGGCAACATCTCGCGATGGGGTACAGGAAGCTGCTGGTCGACAATGTCCTGCAAGGATAGTCCGGCCCCTGTATGGCGTTCGCAAACCAGTGCATGCTGCGGGAAACCTTCTTCACGCAAGATTTCAGCTCCCAAATAACCGTGAGCTATATAAGGATGCGAACCGAAACACTGAATCGTAGGCGCATTGGTCTGAAAAATACCGATATCATGTAATAGGGCGGCTTCTTTCACGAAACTCCGGTTCAAACGTAGTTCGGGATGCGCATCCAGTATTTTCATGGCCTTTCCGGCCACAGAAAGACTGTGTATTACTAAGATTTGCCGCTGCTCCGTATTTTCCGGATAATACTTATCAATGATTTCGTATGGATTCATGTGCTCTATTTTTTGTTCTCTTGATGAGAAATTAATATTTTTGTGCAATATTACAAAAAATCACCGACATGAGAAATAGAACTTCCCTCATTCTTTTTTCTGTTTGTTACAGTCTTTCCTGAATGCATTAGCGGCAAAGTTGTCGCAGGCGCCGGACGCTTCGAACAATATCTGCCGTTCATTCAAGGCAAACGTGTCGGAATGGTGGTCAATCATACCTCTGTTGTAGGAACGGGGCAGACTCATTTGCTCGACACTCTGTTGAAACAGCATATCAACGTAGTCAAGGTATTTGCCCCCGAACATGGTTTCCGTGGAAATGCAGACGCGGGGAAACTGTGAAAGACGGCAAAGACTCCCGTACCGGAGTCAGTATCGTCTCTCTTTATGGAAACAACAAAAAGCCGACTGCCGCCCAACTGAAAGACATCGACGTTATTTTATTCGATATTCAGGATGTGGGAGCACGTTTCTATACCTATATCAGCACAATGTACTACGTAATGAAAGCCTGTGCAGAAAACAATAAGGAAATGATTGTACTAGACCGGCCCAATCCGTGCGACTACGTAGAGGGTCCGATACTCAAACCGGCCTACCGGAGTTTTGTCGGTATGCTTCCTATCCCGGTACTCCACGGATGCACTATCGGCGAACTGGCACGAATGATTAACGGAGAAGGCTGGATTGCCCACAAGAAAAATCCTTGTTCATTAAAAGTAATTCCAGCCACGGGGTGGATACACGGAGAACCCTATTCGCTTCCCATAAAGCCCTCTCCCAACCTGCCGAACGATCAGTCCATTCGCCTGTATGCGTCACTCTGCCCGTTTGAGGCTACCCGCGTCAGCGTAGGGCGGGGAACGACATTTCCTTTCCAAGTATTGGGCGCACCCAACAAGAAATACGGAGATTTTACTTTCACTCCCCGCTCTCTCCCCGGTTTTGACAAGAATCCGATGCACAAAAATGTAGTCTGCTACGGCGAAGACCTCCGGAACGCAGACGATGTGAACGGATTTACACTCCGCTATTTCCTGCATTTCTACCGTTTATCCGGCGAAGGTGACCGCTTTCTTCTCCCGTGCCCGGTGGTTTGACTTGCTCATGGGCACGGATAGTGTACGCAAAGCTATCCTCAGAGGCGATTCGGAAGAGACTATCCGAAATAGTTGGCAAAAGGAATTACAGGATTACAAGAAGATGAGAAACAAATATCTTCTTTATGAATAAAAACAAGTATCATACTTTCATTCTTTTTCATAAATCCCTTATAACTAAAGATATAAGTATGATAGATAACTATTATCTCCGGTATCTATCATACTTATACTATTAAAATGAAGTATCTATTTTACCTCCAAAGGTACGACATGATAATACGTACCATACGTTTTCCGTCTGGATTTCACCCCAAGCCGTTGCAAGATACGTCCGAAATAAGAAGCCTGTCTGGCAGAGAATGTCATCTTACTTGCTTTCTGAATCCGTCGCAGGATGTCGATAGCCAACAGCCATTCACCTTCCTCCTCTTCTTCTGCCCCACGATAATAAACCATAAACAGCTGTTCAATAGCGGGTGATTGTTCAAACTCACGATTGCTTTCCGTCATGATAGCCTCTTCTTCGGAGTCAAACCAATAACGTTCGTTATGATAAAGCAGTTCCAACGCCTGTGCATACAATTGTTCATAATCAATGGGACGCGACACATCTATGCCTCCCGTCATATAAATGCCGATGAAACGACGGCTACCGGAAGTATCCGTCAACAAATCCCGATGATTGCTTGTAGCGATGAACGAAGCATACCGGCGAAGTTCTTCCACCGCCGAAGCATTCGGACGGCGCGTGTTCACCACCGTTTTTTGCAGAATATGCTTCAGAAAAGCCTGCTGGGTGGGACTTATCTGGTCGAATTCATCCATATTAATAAGCAAAAAGCGATTCAGATACAACTCCGCATCCCGCTTCCGACTGAAATCAATGCTGTCCGTATAGTACGCCTGTAAAGCAGGAGGAAGAAGCATTCTGCAAAAAGTGGACTTCCGGTATGCCTGCGGGCCAATCAGCAAAGGCGAAGTGCTGTTCGCATGTCTTTTATCCATCCCCATCCAATGGGCAGTCATGCTCAGGAACCATCGCCGGAACAACGGTGCCCAGTGCGGATTATCACAGGGAACTCGGTTAGCCAGTTCCAGAATCCGGTCTTTACCATCCCAGCGAGGCAAGTGGTACAAGAAATCCTCCACAGGATGATAGATAGGCACATGGTCGGAATCCAGATAACGGATGACATCCCTGTCCCACATTTTCACTCCTTCACACATGGCGTTCATCGTAATACTCGCCAATACCCGCTTGTCTACCGGGCGAAAATAGAAGTTGAAACTATGCCGTTCGCGATATTCCACCTCCGTGGTCAACGCATTGTATCGGAATTCATAACGACGCTTCATAAATTCATCCATCTGCATGGCGAAAAGCTGTTCGGCCGTCAAACTGCTCTTCTTTCCGAATCCTTTGGCGGTCCGGTATACACTTTTCACCGTTTCGCGAATCAGCAACTCGTCCGAAGGGAGCCTGTAATGCGCCTTCGTCCACCGCACGGTATCTTCTTCGGGAATACCCGCCCGGAAGCAATGCTCCGCCAGACACACCAGCAACGGTTGTATATCGTCTCCCTCCCGATATCCGTCCAGTTCCTCAAGCGCCCTGTTGAATGCAGCGGAGAAAAGCACCGACAACGCTTCATAGTTCTCATATCCGGGCGCCATTCGTTGCAAAGGAGAATCGGTTTCCCGCGTTCGCCTGATGAAAGCCGTTTCGGAGGGAAGGCTGACAGGCTGTTTCATATAAATGGGCATCGCTTCCGGATTGAAATAAAGTTCGGGATCGTACGTCAACCGACAATATTGTTCGAGCAACGGTTCTTTCAATTCAATATCAAAAGGCAGTTGCGGCTGATAATATTTCACGGCCGTCTGATAAGCATGCGCATGAAAAAGCTCTACCTGCTCGCGTGAGACCGGCAAGCGATCGTCCGGATAAGTGAACCGTACCCATATTTTGACTGATTTACCGGAGGAGCCTGTGAAAGCGAGGAACGTTTGCGGAAACTCTTTGACTAATTCCTTTATCTCGTCGGCTTCCATCCTTCCCGAAAGATGATTGACTTCCATCATCACTATGCCGTTATATTCGTTCAAAGTCATCACTCC
>ENA-OQJF01000525-OQJF01000525.1-human-gut-metagenome-genome-assembly--contig:-NODE-525-length-9950-cov-2.222946_pt1 | contig 9950 bp, 8 predicted proteins | sample MGYA00242595_ERZ504761 | MGnify/ENA primary metagenome ERZ504761 (study PRJEB26092, sample SAMD00036367) | human gut metagenome | host: Homo sapiens | study: EMG produced TPA metagenomics assembly of the...
TTATTACAGAATCAATTACATCTTGACAACAGTGGCTTTTCAGTTATATACTTAAACACAGTTAGTAAAAGGCAGTGACGAAGACAGTAGAGATGGCGGGAAAGTCAAAGAGAGCTGGGACAGGTGAGAGCCGGTATGAGTAGAGCCATTTTGAAAATCACTTCTGAGCCGCAGGCTAAAATCGCCATACAGCGTTGCGAGAGTAGGTTCTGACGTATTCCCTACGTTACAGGGGCGGGTATGCAAGGGTATTTCCCTTAAGTACATTGTAATAGGTGGTATAGACGTATCAGGCACGCGTTCCTAATTACAGGAATGTGTGCCTTTTTTGTGAATATTCCATAAACCGGAAATTCTAGTGGAGTAAGCCACAAGGAAGCCTCGTAAGAGTCAAATTTGAGGTGCATGTTGGGATGTTCACGAACAATATAGAATAAGGAGAGATAGTCATGTACAACAAAGTTGACACCAATATGAACTTCGTTGAACGCGAGAAGAAGACAGAGCAGTTCTGGAGAGAGAACAATATCTTCAGAAAATCTATGGAAAACAGAAAAGAAGGAGAGACATACACATTCTATGATGGACCTCCTACAGCAAACGGAAAGCCTCACATCGGACATGTTGAGACACGTACCATAAAGGATATGATTCCAAGATTCCAGACCATGAAGGGCAAATATGTGCCACGTAAAGCAGGCTGGGATACACACGGACTTCCTGTTGAGATTGAGGTGGAGAAGCTTCTCGGCCTTGACGGCAAGGATCAGATTGAGAACTATGGACTTGAGCCATTCATCAAGAAGTGTAAAGAGTCTGTATGGAAATACAAGGGTATGTGGGAGGATTTCTCCAACACAGTAGGTTTCTGGGCTGATATGGACAATCCATATGTCACATATGACGACAATTTCATTGAGTCAGAGTGGTGGGCTCTCAAGGAAATCTGGAACAAGGGACTTCTTTACAAGGGCTTCAAGATTGTTCCTTACTGTCCTCGTTGTGGAACACCGCTTTCTGCACAGGAGGTGGCACAGGGCTACAAGACAAGTTAAAGAAAAATCAGCAGTAGTACGTTTTAAGGTAGTAGGAGAGGATGCATATTTCCTCGCATGGACCACAACTCCATGGACACTTCCAAGCAACGTGGCACTCTGTGTGAACCCTAATGACACATATGTAAAGGTAAAGGCTGTTGATGGCTACACATATTATATGGCAGAGGCACTTGCAGACAAGGTGCTCTCACAGCTTCTTTCAAAAGAGGACGCAGAGGCAGGCAAGAAGGCATATGAGGTGCTTGAGACATACAAAGGAAAGGATCTTGAGTACAAGGAGTATGAGCCGCTTTATGACTGCGCTAAGCAGGTTGCCGATAAGCAGGGCAAGAAGGGCTTTTTCGTGACATGTGACACATATGTTACTATGTCAGACGGTACAGGAATTGTTCATATCGCTCCTGCATTTGGTGAGGATGATGCCAATGTCGGAAGAAATTATGACCTTCCATTTGTACAGTTTGTAAACGACAAGGGAGAGCTTACAGCCGAGACTCCGTTTGCCGGTATGTGGGTAAAGGATGCAGATCCTGAGGTATTAAAGGACTTAAGCGGCAGAAAGCAGCTCTTCGATGCTCCGAAATTTGAGCATGAGTATCCACACTGCTGGAGATGTGACAAGCCTCTTATTTACTATGCAAGAGAGTCATGGTACATCAAGGAGACAGCAGTAAAGGATGACCTTATCAGAAACAACAATACAGTAAACTGGATTCCTGAGTCTATCGGTTCAGGACGTTTCGGAAACTGGCTTGAGAATATACAGGATTGGGCTATCTCACGTAACCGTTACTGGGGCACACCACTCAATATCTGGGAGTGTGAATGCGGACACAGAGAGTGTATCGGAAGCCGTGCAGAGCTCGCCGAAAAAGCAGGAGATCCAAAGGCAGCAGAGGTAGAGCTTCACAGACCATACATCGACGCTGTGACAATCAAGTGTCCTGAATGTGGCAAGGATATGCACCGTGTACCAGAGGTACTTGACTGCTGGTTTGATTCAGGAGCCATGCCATTTGCACAGCACCACTATCCATTCGAGAACAAGGAAGTATTTGAGAAGCAGTTCCCGGCAAAGTTTATCTCAGAGGCAGTTGACCAGACACGTGGATGGTTCCATTCACTCATGGCTGAGTCTACACTCCTTTTCAACAAGGCCCCTTATGAGAATGTAATCGTGCTTGGACACGTACAGGATGAGAACGGACAGAAGATGTCCAAGTCAAAGGGCAACGCTGTAGATCCGTTTGATGCACTTGAGACATACGGTGCAGATGCCATCAGATGGTATTTCTACACAGCATCAGCTCCATGGATTCCAAAGAAGTTTTCAGGAAAGCTCGTGCTTGAGGGACAGCGTAAGTTTATGGGAACACTCTGGAACACATACGCATTCTTCGTGCTTTATGCAAATATCGACAATTTTGATGCTACAAAATACAGCCTTGAGTATGATAAGCTTGCAGTAATGGACAAGTGGATTCTTTCAAAGCTCAACTCAGCAGTGGCAGGCGTGGATGAGTGCCTGTCAAACTACAAGATTCCGGAGGCGGCAAAGTACCTTCAGGAGTTCGTAGACGACTTAAATAACTGGTATGTACGCCGCAGCCGTGAGCGTTTCTGGGCAAAGGGCATGGAGCAGGACAAGATAAACGCATACATGACACTTTATACAGCACTTGTCACCATATCAAAGGCGGCAGCACCTATGATTCCTTTCATGACAGAGGATATCTACAGAAATCTTGTCTGCTCTATCGACAAGAGCGCACCGGAGTCAATTCATCTGTGCGACTATCCTGTAGTTGATGAGAAGCTGATTGACAAAAAGCTCGAAGCTGATATGGATGAGGTACTAAAGGTTGTAGTACTCGGACGTGCATGCCGTAACGAGGCAAATATCAAAAACCGTCAGCCAATCGGAAAAATGTTTGTAAAGGCTCCGGAAAAACTGGATGAATTTTATGTGGATATCATCGCAGACGAGCTCAACGTAAAAGAGGTTGAGTTCACTGATGATGTATCACACTACACCACATACAAATTCAAGCCACAGCTTAGAACAGTGGGTCCTAAGTATGGTAAATTCCTTGGCCAGATTAAGGCAGTTTTAGCTGAGCTTGATGGTCATAAGGCCATGGAGGAGCTTAACAGCACCGGCTCTCTCAAGCTTGACAGCATTAGCGATGAAGTTGTATTATCTAAAGAGGATTTACTTATCGAGATGACTCAGATGGAGGGCTATGTGACACAGTCTGACAACAATATAACCGTTGTTCTTGACACCAACCTCACTCCTGAGCTTATCGAGGAAGGTTTCGTAAGAGAAATCATCAGTAAGATCCAGACAATGCGTAAGGACGCAGGCTTTGAGGTTATGGACCACATCGCTGTGACATACGAGGCAGATGAGAAGCTTTCAAATGTATTTGAAAAGTTTGGTGATGAAATCAAGACCGAGGTTCTTGCCGTATCAATTAAATCAGGCGAACTTAAGGGCTATGAAAAGGATTGGAAGATTAATGGTGAGGCTGTTAAGCTTGCAGTTGAAAAACAATAATCTCTGCACGAGAGGGAGCATTAATTTGCTCCCTTTTAGTGCCATAAGGAGGAATATGATGAGAGATAATACGTTTAGCAAAAAGGTGTTTATTAAGACTGTATCAGACAATTTAAAAAATAAATATCGTAAGACTATAGATGATGCCACACAGCAGGAACTTTATCAGGCTGTATCAGAGGCCGTAAAGGATGTCATCATGGATGAGTGGATTGCCACACAGAGAGTGATGGACAAGGACGATCCAAAGGTTGTTTACTATATGTCCATGGAGTTTTTGATGGGAAGAGCTCTCGGCAACAACCTTATAAACCTCTCAGCATACAAGGAGGTCAAGGAGGCTCTCAATGAGATTGGTGTGGATATCAATGCTATTGAGGACCAGGAGCCTGATCCGGCACTTGGAAACGGTGGACTCGGAAGACTGGCAGCGTGCTTCATGGATTCACTTGCCACACTCGGATATCCTGCATACGGCTGTGGAATCAGATACAGATATGGTATGTTCAAGCAGCAGATTTCAGACGGCTTCCAGATTGAGGTGCCTGACAACTGGCTCAAGGACGGATATCCATTCGAGCTTCGTCGTCCGGAGTACTGCTATGAGGTCAAGTTTGGAGGATATGTGCAGGAGAGCACAGATGAAAACGGAGAGCTTCATTTCGAGCAGAAGGACTATCAGTCGGTGCTTGCAGTGCCTTATGATATGCCTATAGTCGGTTATGACAACAATGTGGTCAATTCTCTCATGATATGGGATGCAGAGCCAAAAAACGGCTTCTCGCTCGAGTCCTTTGACCAGGGTGACTACGACAAGGCAGTGGAGCAGGAAAATCTTGCAAGAAACCTTGTTGAGGTGCTCTATCCAAACGATAACCATGTAAAGGGCAAGGAGCTTCGCTTAAAGCAGCAGTATTTCTTTGTATCAGCAAGCATCCAGCGTGCACTTGCAAGGTTTAAAAAGCATCACAGCGATTTAAAAGATCTCCCGAATAAGGTCGTTTTCCAGATGAACGATACTCACCCTACAGTTGCAGTCGCAGAGCTTATGAGAATCCTTGTGGACGAGGAACATCTGTCATGGGATGATGCATGGGATATCACTACAAGATGTGTAGCCTACACTAACCATACAATCATGGCTGAGGCGCTTGAGAAGTGGCCAATTGAGATATTCCAGAGACTGCTTCCTCGTGTATACCAGATTGTTGACGAGATAAACAGAAGATTTGTGATGCAGATTAATGAGAGATATCCTGGCAATGAGGACAAGGTAAGAAAGATGGCTATCCTCTATGACGGACAGGTCAAGATGGCAAATATGGCTATCGTTGCAGGCTATTCTGTAAACGGTGTTGCAAAGCTTCACACAGAGATACTTAAGAATCAGGAGCTTCATGATTTCTATGAGATGTTCCCTGAGAAGTTCAATAACAAGACAAACGGAATCACACAGCGTAGATTCTTAGCCCATGCAAATCCACTCCTTGCAGACTGGGCAACAAAAAAGGTAGGAGCCGGCTGGATTACAGATCTTACAATGCTTTCAAAGCTCAAGGCTTATGCGGACAGCCCTGTTGCACAGCAGGAGTTTGCTGAGATTAAGAGAGCAAACAAGGTGCGTTTAGCAAAGTATATCAAGGAGCACAATGGTATTGATGTAAATCCGGATTCTATCTTTGATGTGCAGGTTAAGAGACTTCACGAGTACAAGAGACAGCTCATGAACATCCTTCATGTGATGTATCTGTACAACAAGATTAAGGAAAATCCGTCTATGGATTTTTATCCTAGAACATTCATTTTTGGAGCAAAGGCAGCAGCAGGCTACAGAAATGCAAAGAAAACAATAAAGCTCATCAACAGTGTGGCTGATGTGATAAATAACGATGCTTCTATTGGCGGCAAGCTCAAGGTAGTATTTATCGAGGATTACAAGGTATCCAATGCCGAGATTATTTTTGCGGCAGCAGATGTCAGCGAGCAGATTTCCACAGCGAGCAAGGAGGCATCCGGAACAGGAAACATGAAGTTTATGCTCAATGGAGCGCTCACTATCGGAACTATGGATGGTGCCAATGTCGAGATGTTCGATGAGGTAGGGGCTGACAATATGTTTATCTTTGGAATGAGCTCTGATGAGGTCATCTCACACGAGAACAGACATGACTACAATCCTGTTGATGTATATAATAACGATGCCGAGCTAAGAAAGGTAGTAAACCAGCTCGTAGACGGCACATACTCACCAAATGACCATGAGCTTTTCAGGGAGCTTTACAACTCACTGCTCAATCCACAGCAGGGACAGGTGGCTGACCGCTACTTTATCCTCGCAGACTTCCGCTCATATGCAAATGCACAGCAGAAGATTAATGATTATTATAAGAACAAACAGTACTTTATAGTTATCCGGAATATTCATCAGATCTCTGAGATCCTGCTCAGCTTCTGTGATAATTTCCTCGAAAGCTTTGGAACGATGACTCATCTCCATAACAGACATTCCTGTTCCCTTGTAGTCCAGCATCTCTGCTGCCGCTTCCTTCAGTACTTCTTCTGGCAGAACCGCCGGTCCCGCTGAAAAATTATACACTCTACTCATTTTTAATTACCTCCTGTTATTGTGTATCTATAGAAACTCCGTTTTCACAGATTTTCTCACATAAAAATAAAATATTCCTTTATTTACCAGCCATGCAACTATGTGACTGAAACTTATTATTTTTAGTTTTCTTTTGCTTTCAGATCCTGCTCATCAAATGCTTCGCTGATCGGTGCTCCCGGCGCAACCATAGGCCATACCTTATCATCACAGTCGATCATACAATCGATCAGAACCGGTTTTCCACATGTCAATGCTTTCGCAAAGCACTCTTTAAACTCCTCCTGTGTTGTAGCTCGAAGTCCTACTGCTCCCATCGCTTCTGCAAGCTTCACATAATCAACTGCATCACGGAGAACTGTCGCAGAATATCTTTCATCATAGAAAAGATCCTGCCATTGACGAACCATACCGAGTACATGGTTATTAACTACAACCTGGATAATCGGAACATCATGTCTTACAGCTGTTGCGATCTCATTCATATTCATACGGAAACATCCGTCTCCGGCAATATTTACAACAATTTTATCCGGACATCCTGTCTTCGCACCGATTGCTGCTCCAAGACCATATCCCATTGTTCCAAGACCACCTGATGTTAAAAGTGTTCTTGGTTTCGTATATTTATAATACTGTGCAGCCCACATCTGATGCTGTCCGACTTCTGTTGTGATAATTGCTTCTCCATTTGTCTGACGATAAATTTCTTCTACTGCAAATGGACCTGTAAGTACATCCTTATGATATGTTAATGGATATTTCGCCTTGTAATCTTTAATCTTATTCATCCATTCCAGATGAGACTGCTGTGGGAGATGCTCATTTATTTTCTTCAGGACTGCTTTAATATCACCTACTACCCCAAGATCGATCATGACATTCTTATCCATCTCTGCCGGATCAATGTCAATCTGAAGAATCTTCGCATCTTTTGCAAATGTTGCAGTATTTCCGGTTACACGGTCACTGAATCTTGCTCCTGTTACGATCAGAAGATCACATTCACTTACTCCAAAGTTCGATGCCTTTGTTCCATGCATTCCGAGCATTCCGGTATATAACGGATCTGTTCCCGGGAATGCTCCTTTTCCCATCAGGGAATCGGTAACCGGAGCATCTACCTTCTTTACGAATTCATATAATTCTTTGCTGGCTCCTGATAATACCGCTCCGCCACCGACAAATATGTATGGTTTCTCTGACTCCCGGATCATACGTACTGCACTTTCCAGATTCTTTTCACAGATATTTTCGGATGGTTTTACAACCTTTGGTTCCTGTGCTGTAAATTCTGCTTTGTTCGCAGTTACATCTTTCGGGATATCGATCAGGACCGGTCCCGGTCTTCCTTCTTTGGCTATCACGAATGCCTTACGTATCGTATCCGCCAGATTATTGACATCTTTTACAATATAATTATGCTTGGTGATTGGCATTGTAACACCTGCAATATCGATCTCCTGGAAACTGTCTTTTCCCAGAAGTGATACTCCTACATTACAGGTAATTGCAACGACCGGAATCGAATCCATGTATGCGGTTGCAATTCCGGTTACAAGGTTTGTTGCACCCGGTCCGCTGGTTGCAAGACATACACCGACTTTTCCTGTCGCTCTTGCATATCCGTCTGCCGCATGAGCAGCACCCTGCTCATGTGACGTAAGGATATGTGTAATCTCATCTTTATGTTTATATAATTCATCGTATACGTTCAAATCGCTCCGCCAGGATAACCGAATACGGTATCCACTCCCTGCTCTTTCAAACATTCGATTACAATTTGTGATCCTGTTAACTGCATACCATTCATTCCCCTGTCATAATTTTTATTTGCTTTTGGAACTTCAAGGATTGCGCCTCTGTTTCCGGAAGTACCATTGCCGCATATCTTGCAAGATATCCGGTTGTAACCTTTGGCTCTCTTGGAGTCCAGTTTTCCTTTCTCTTAGCCAGTTCTTCATCCGATACATCCAGATGAATAGAAAGATTCGGGATATCAATCTGGATCAGGTCTCCCTCCTCTACCAGTGCGATTGGTCCGCCGACAGCAGCTTCCGGAGATACATGCCCGATAGATGCTCCTCTTGATGCTCCACTGAAACGTCCGTCTGTGATCAACGCCACACTCGATCCAAGCCCCATACCTGCGATTGCAGATGTAGGATTTAACATCTCACGCAGTTCCAGGGCCTCCCTTTGGTCCTTCGTAACGGATAACGACAACGTCGCCGGCAACGATCTTACCACCTTTGATCGCTGCAATTGCATCTTCTTCACAGTCAAATACTCTTGCAGGTCCTTCGTGTACCAGCATCTCGTCTACAACAGCGGAACGTTTTACAACGCTTCCGTCCGGCGCAAGATTCCTTTTAATACTGCAAGCCCGCCTGTTGGTGTGTATGGATTATCAATTGGACGAATTACTTCCGGATCTTTGTTGACCACGCCTTCGATATTCTCTCCAACGGTCTTTCCTGTAACTGTCATACATTCTGTATGCAGAAGGCCTTTCTTATTCAGCTCTGCCATTAACTGCATATACACCGCCGGCCTCGTTCAGATCTTCCATGTATGTCGGGCCTGCCGGTGCAAGGTGGCAGAGGTTCGGTGTCTTTTCGCTGATTCCATTTGCAAAATCAATCTCGAAATCCATTCCTACTTCGTGTGCGATTGCAGGGAGGTGAAGCATACTGTTGGTAGAGCATCCAAGTGCCATGTCAACCGTAAGTGCATTCAGGATTGCTTCTTTTGTCATGATATCTCTTGGACGGATATTCTTCTCAAGAAGTTCCATAACCTTCATACCTGCATGCTTTGCAAGACGGATTCTTTCTGAATAAACTGCCGGAATTGTTCCATTTCCACGAAGTCCCATACCAAGTACTTCTGTCAGACAGTTCATACTGTTCGCTGTGTACATTCCGGAACATGATCCGCATGTCGGACATACTTTGTTCTCGAATTCGCACAGATCTGCATCTGACATCGTTCCTGCAACGTTTGCTCCTACTGCCTCGAACATGCTGGAAAGACTTCTCTTCTGTCCTTTTACATGTCCTGCAAGCATCGGTCCCCGCTGACGAATACAGTTGGAACATTAATTCTTGCTGCAGCCATCAGAAGTCCCGGTACGTTCTTATCACAATTCGGGATCATAACAAGCGCATCAAACTGATGTGCCATTGCCATTGCCTCTGTAGAATCTGCGATCAGGTCTCTGGTTACCAGAGAATACTTCATTCCGATATGTCCCATTGCTATTCCGTCACAAACTGCAATTGCAGGAAACATGATCGGTGTACCACCTGCCATGGCAACTCCCTGTTTTACTGCATTCGCAATTTTATCCAGGTTCATATGCCCCGGCACGATTTCATTATAAGAACATACGATGCCGACCAATGGTCTGTTCATCTCTTCTTCCGTCAGTCCAAGTGCATTGAACAATGAACGGTGAGGTGCCTGCTGTTTTCCTTTTGTTACTGTATCACTTCTCATTTTTATCCTCCTGTTTTCTTTCTGTCAAATACTTCTTATCTATATATAATTCTACAATTAACGAATGTTTTCTGAAATCAGATCGCCCATCTCTTCTGTTCCAATCTGTGTCTTTCCTTCTGACATAATATCAATCGTACGGTATCCGTCTTTTAACACCTTTGCAACAGCTGCTTCGATTGCATCTGCTTCTTTATCAAGATCAAAGCTGAAACGCAGCATCATT
>ENA-OQJF01000528-OQJF01000528.1-human-gut-metagenome-genome-assembly--contig:-NODE-528-length-9925-cov-2.786181_pt1 | contig 9925 bp, 7 predicted proteins | sample MGYA00242595_ERZ504761 | MGnify/ENA primary metagenome ERZ504761 (study PRJEB26092, sample SAMD00036367) | human gut metagenome | host: Homo sapiens | study: EMG produced TPA metagenomics assembly of the...
ATTAATTTTTAGTTATTTCTTTGTATATTCAGGGACAGAACATACATAAGCTGGCTTCGCCGGATGGGAATATTCAGATTTCAGTGAATCTTTCAGATAAAATCTACTACGATGTCATTTGCCGGAATGAGACATTGTTAAAGCAGTGTCACCTTGCAATGGAAATCGGTGACCAGGAATTGGGAACGAATCCTAAAATGACTAAAGTAAGCCATAAGAATATAGACGAGTCTTTAAAGCCTGTTATTCCATTGAAATTTTCGTCTGTAAGTAATCGGTACAACCAACTTCTTCTAGACTTCAAAGGAGGTTATTCCGTAGAGTTTCGTGCCTTCAATGACGGAATTGCCTACCGTTTTATAACCAATAAAAAAGGAATGATCAATGTGAAGAATGAGACCCTCCAAGTGAACTTCCCTGATAATTATTTGCTACACATGCAACAGTCCGGAAGTTTTAAAACGGCTTATGAAGAAGAATATACCCATTTGTATAGCAAAGAATGGAAATCATCTGCCTCAATGGCTTTATTGCCAATTCTGATTGATACTCAAAAAGGAAGTAAGATATTAATCAGTGAAACATCACTAACCGATTATCCGGCTGTTTTTCTGAAAAGTAATGGCAGCAATGGTATGGTTTCTGTATTTCCCAAAGTACCTCTTGAATTTGGAGAAGACGGTGATCGGAGTGTCAAAATACTGAAAGAAGCCGACTATATAGCACAAACCAGTGGAAAGCGTAATTTCCCTTGGCGCTATTTTGTCATTAGTACAGAAGATAGCCAACTCATTGAGAATACGATGTCTTATAGATTGGCCGAAAAGAACATATTGGAAGATACTTCCTGGATTAAGCCCGGATTGGCAAGCTGGGAATGGTGGAACGGTGCTACTCCCTACGGACCGGATGTTAATTTTGTAGCAGGATGCAATCTCGATACTTACAAATATTTTATTGATTTTGCTGCTAATTATGGTATACCATATATTATTATGGACGAGGGCTGGGCTATGAGTACCCGTGATCCCTATACACCAAATCCTGCGGTAGATGTGCATGAACTCATTCGTTATGGCAAAGAAAAAAATGTAGGCATTGTGCTTTGGTTGACATGGCTCACTGTAGAAAACAATTTCGGGCTGTTTGAGACTTTCGAGAAATGGGGTGTGAAGGGAGTCAAAATCGACTTCATGGACAGAAGTGACCAGTGGATGGTGAATTATTATGAAAGAGTAGCCCGAGAGGCTGCCAAGCACCATCTGTTTGTCGATTTTCATGGGGCATTTAAGCCTGCCGGATTGGAATATAAGTATCCGAATGTATTGTCTTATGAGGGCGTAAGAGGAATGGAACAAATGGGTGGATGTCGACCGGACAACAGCATATATTTGCCTTTTATGAGAAATGCGGTTGGTGCAATGGACTATACGCCGGGTGCCATGCTTAGTATGCAACCGGAAATTTATTGTTCCGAACGCCCTAATTCAGCCAGTATAGGTACACGAGCTTACCAAATGGCTTTATTTGTTATTTTCGAAAGTGGGTTGCAGATGATGGCGGACAATCCTACACTTTACTATCGCAATGACGAATGTACCCGATATATTACTCAAGTCCCGCAGACATGGGATGAAACCATTGCTTTGAAAGCTAAGGCTGGGGAATATGTGATTGTGGCAAAACGTAAAGGAGATAAGTGGTATATCGGTGGCATGACTAACAACCGACAGCAAGAGAGAACCTTTGAATTGGATTTTGACTTCCTGAAAGAAGGACAATCTTATCGGATGACTTCTTTTGAGGATGGGGTTAATGCTAACCGACAAGCTATGGATTACAGAAAAAAAGAATATACTCTTAAAAAAGGAGATAAAATAATAGTGCGTCTGGCACGTAACGGAGGATTTGCCTCTGTCATTGAGTGATAATCCTATCTCGATCTTTATCCAATCCGGACTGGTTGCATCATTTCTCTCCTTTCATATTGCTTTGCAGGGAGAAGTTTTGGAGCAAGTCCGGATTCGGATACTATTTTGATAGAAATGGCAATCTCTTCGGGAGAAAACATTTATCATGCACTTGAGAATTATTTGTCCGGCATGTATTATCTTTGTGAACCCACTAATGCATTATATCTAACATGAAATACATTTATCGAACATACTTGTCACTACTGTATTTTCTTTGCTTACTATTTTGCCTGCCTTTGGAGGTTCATGCATACAGTTTGAGACAATTTTCCAATAGAGATGGTCTTTCAAATAGTGCTATTCTCTCTCTTTATCAGGATGATCGGGGCATCATTTGGATCGGCTCTTGCGATGGCATGAATATCTTTGATGGAACCGACATACATTTGTATACCCCAATAAACTCTTCCAAAACCTTACTTTCCGGAAACTTGATAAATCAAATCATCGAATCGGAGAAGGATATATTATGGGTGCAGACTAATTATGGATTGAATCGCTTAGATACCAAGCAACAGACCAGCCAGAGTTTCACTGAATTCAAAGGGCAATACTTTATGGCTAACAATAAGGATGACATGCTTTTTATTCTGAAAGATGATGGCTATCTTTATTATTATCAGCGAGAAGCACAATCTTTCAATAGATTGGAAATTCCCAATCTTGAATTTAGCCATGTACTCTCTATGACTGTGGATTCAAACGATATTTTATGGATATTTACCTCCAATGAAGAGACTCAAAGTTATCGTATTGAGAATACAAAACAGGGGCTGATATTAACCCGTAAGAATCTTTTTACGCATTCGTGTAAATTATACCATGCCTTTGCCGAGAAAGATATGGCTTACTTTATTGACGAAACCTACGCTCTTTACGAATATGATTTTAATAACCGGCAAGCATACTATATAGCTGACCTAAGAGGTCAGATTGAAGTGCATGGGGAAGTATCTTCCATCATCAAGCAAAAAAACGATTACTACATCGGTTTCAAAAACAGTGGTCTCATTGTTCTAAAATATATGTCCTCTCAAAAGATGAAATATCAGATACAGAAAACAGAAATACATTCCGGTATTTTCTGTCTGATGAAAGATAAATTTCAAGATATTGTATGGATAGGAACAGACGGACAAGGTGTATACATGTATTATAATGACACCTTTTCTATTACCAATACTCTTTTAGACACTCCTGTATATCAAATAAGTAATCCGGTTAGGGCTCTTTACTACGATCAGGAGCAAACGCTTTGGATAGGAACCAAAGGAAGTGGGATACTCCGCATTAAAAAGTATACTCCGGATAACAGTATGCCTATGTCGTCTGATCGGATTACACCATATAATAGTGCGCTGGCAGATAATTCCGTCTATTGTTTTGCTCCCGGATGCAAAGATAAATTGTGGATCGGAACCGAAAATGGAATTAATTATTATTCGTACTTAAGCAGGCAATTAAAAGAACTGCCTATCATTGCCAATGGAGAAAAAGTGAAGTATGTGCATTCTATAAAACAACCGAATGATACGACCTTATGGGTATCTACGGTAGGTGAAGGCATTGTAAAAGTTATCTTTGATGCTTCTACTGCTACTCCTACTGTAAAATCTGCTTCCCGTACTGTTATTGATAACGGGCGTATGGCTTCGAACTATTTCTTTACTTCTTACCAGGAAAACGACTCCATACTTTGGTTTGGCAATCGTGGTTGCGGTGCATACCGCATGAATGTAGAGACAGGGGAAATGATTCCGCATCGTTTTGACAGTATTGTAAGCAGTCAGACAGCTAACGACATTTTTGCTATTTACAAAAACGCAAAAGGTTATTGGTTAGGAACTAGCTCGGGGTTGTTGTATCTTGAACAAGATGATTCCTTATATACGAAAGCGGACTTGTTTTTAAATAACACTGTACACGGAGTTTTAGAGGACCACCAAGGCGATCTTTGGTTGAGTACCAACCAGGGATTGATACGTTTCAACCCCGAGACTCGTACAGGGCAAACCTATAACAGTGGAAATGGATTGGAAATCACCGAGTTCAGTGATGGTGCTTTCTATAAAGATGTCGTTTCGGAAACACTGTTTTTTGGAGGTACAAATGGTTTTATTTCCATTCAGACAAATGACTGTATCACCGAAGAGTATATGCCGCAAATCACCCTGAAAGGACTGTCTATCTTTGGCAAAGAACACAATATTCATAAGTTTCTTTATGAAAAGGAGGGTAAAACAATCCTTCAACTGGATTACAGTCAGAACTTCTTTCAGCTAAATTTTATGGCTATTGATTACATCAATGGCAACAACTATTCTTTTTATTATAAGCTTGAAGAAATGAGCAACCAATGGATAGAAAACGGAACATCCACCAGCGCTATTTTCTCTAATCTTGCTCCGGGTGAATATTCTTTATTAGTAAAATACAAAAACAATATAAACGGGCAAGAAAGCCAAACACAGTCCGTCATTATCCGTATCACTCCGCCGTGGTATCTCAGTCCGCTGGCCTATATGGTATATTTCATTCTATTTGCACTGTTGTGCACTGCAGGGATATATAGGCTCATTTATATATACCGTCGCAAACAACACCGTATGTTGGACAAGATGAACCGGGAGAAGAAAGAAGAAATCTACGAATCAAAATTGCGTTTTTTCACTAATATCACTCATGAATTCTGTACGCCACTGACCTTGATTTATGGTCCTTGTGAGAAGATACTTGCCAATCCGGAGATTGACGCATACACTCAGAAGTATGCAAAGATGATACAACAAAATACTGAAAAACTGAATAATCTGATTTTAGAGTTACTTGAATTTCGCAGATTGGAAACCGGCAATAAAGTACTTTCTATTCAACAGTTATCCGTGTCGGAAAAGGTTAGAAGCATAGCGGAATCTTTCGAAGAACTGGCTGAAAATAAAGAAATGAATTATCAGTTGCATATTTCTCCGGGCATTGAATGGAATACGGATATCAGTTGCTTTAATAAGATTGTCAGCAATTTAATATCCAACGCTTTTAAGTACACGCCCGACAAAGGAATTATCACAATAGAGTTGAAAGTGGAAAACCAGTCGTTAATTTTTTGTATATCCAATTCTGGAAAAGGGATAGCCAAAGAAAATTTATCCAAAATATTCGATCGTTATAAAATATTGGATTCTGTTGAGATGAACGGTAAGAATTCTCGTACAGGACTTGGATTAGCTATTTGTAAGAGCATGATTACGCAGTTGAATGGGGAAATCAGCGTAAATAGTGTTCTCTATGAAATGACAACATTCACCGTTACCTTGCCCAATCTTCCCATAACTGAACGGGAAACTACACAAACTACTTATGAAACCGGACTATTACATACGGCTACGGAGGAACCTATTGTTTTAGAAAAGACTGCCATAGAGTTTGATACGGGTAAACGGACCATCATGGTTATTGATGATGATAATTCCATGTTATGGTTCGTTTCAGAACTTTTTGCAGACAAATACAATGTGCGCTCTTTTGATAATGCAAAAGATGCATTGAGCAGTCTGGAGCAGAAGCAACCCGACTTAATTATTTCAGACGTCATGATGCCCGGTATCGATGGACTATCGTTTGCTCAGAAGATAAAGCAACACAAATTATGGAGTCACATTCCACTGATCCTCCTTTCCGCCCTACATCACGAAGACGATCAGGTAAAGGGCATCGAGTCAGGAGCAGAAGCCTATGTTACCAAACCTTTTAACGTGAAGTATCTGGAGAAAATCGTTTATCGTCTCATCAAACGGGAGGCAGACTTGAAAGAATATTATAGCTCTATTTTCAGTTCCTTCACTATGGAACATGGCAATTGTATACATAAAGAAGATCAGGAGTTCCTGGATAAAATGCTCGAGATTATAGAGAAGAATATTGCAAATCCCGATTTACAAGTGGAATTGCTAAGTAGTGAGATGGGGTATAGTACCCGCCAGTTCTACCGGAAACTAAAACCGATAACCGAACAGTCTCCTGCTGATATCATTAAGGAATACCGTCTAACAATGGCAGAACGACTGTTAATAGCCAAGAATCTTACTATTGAAGAGATTATGGACCAGACCGGATTCAACAACCGCGGAACATTCTATAAACTGTTCTCGAAAAGGTATGGCATGCCTCCGCGACAGTATAGAGAGCAACAAAAGGAAAATGTAAAGAAGGAGAAGATATCAGACGAATAGGGCGTCTGAAACTTGTATAACTTATTATTGGGGCTATACTGCATTATTCTTTCTGAAATTTGTGGGGCTGCAACCTCTGTATTTTTTAAATAGTTTATTTAAATGGCTTTCATCGGTGAAGCCTAATTCTGCTACAATCTCACTGATTCTCATTTCACTATGCAATAATCTGTTTTCTACCAGTTTCAGTTTATAATTCAGTATGTACTGTTGCATTGTTTCGTTTGTGTGTTTTTTAAAGTAACGTCCCAAATAATTCTCTGAAATGCCGAAATGTTGACTGATAGCTTTCGTTTTGATTTTCTCGGATTGATAAATGTAGGTCTGGATATATTGCAGTATACCGAGTGATTTCTCTTCGGAGCATTCATTGACTTGTTCAGGCAGAAACATGGCGATATTGCGTGCAACGACTATTATTATGGTGTTTATCAGTTGCGTTATGATTTCTTTGCTATATAAGTTTCTATTGACGTATTCCCTGATGATGGCTTCAATCATAGGTTTTACGAGTAGTTTGTCTGTTCGATTTCGTAAAATACAGCCAGGTTGGTGGTTGGCATGCTGTAAGATAAATTCTAATCGTTTTATGTTTTCTGTACCGAAAACAGCGGAATGAATGTAGATATCATTGAACTTAATATCGATAAACTTAGTAGTGGAATGTATTTCAAATGAATGTGAGTCTCCGGGAGTTATCATAAATAGGTGTCCGCCGTGATAAGAAAATTTATTATTGTTAATCCATTGGATACCTGTACCCGATAAGATGTAGACCAACTCAAAAAAAGTATGGTCGTGTTCTTTTAGCATTGACTCGTCAAACTCACTGAAACTAATCTCAAACGGTTGATGTAAGTTTTCTCTTTTCATAAGACAAATATAGTCTAAAAAACGTAATTTTACCGATATAACGAAAAGTAATACATAATAATAGACCTAAAAATGGTATAACTTTGCTTTAAATATTAAAAATTAGATAGGATATGAACTTTTTAGTAACTTACAAAAAACGTTTACTCGGTGAGAAATTATAAGTCAGACAGGGTCGAACAGGATAAAATCGACTATATCATTGAATGTGCCCGTTTAGCTCCTTCTGCAGTTAATTATCAGCCTTGGCATTTCATGGTGGTGGTCAGTGAAGAACAAAAACAGAATTTACGGCAATGTTATAATAGAGAATGGTTCGCACGGGCACCGGTATACATTGTTGTTTGTGCCGATAAATCGATAGCATGGGTACGTAAATCCGATAACAAAAATCATGCGGATATCGATGCTGCTATTGCTACAGAGCATATCTGTTTAGCCGCAGCCGAAATAGGGCTGGGAAGTTGTTGGGTGTGCAACTTTGATCCGGAATTGTTTAAAGCTAATTTCAGGCTGTCGTCCGAAAGATATCCGGTAGCTATTGTATCATTGGGATATATCCAAGAGCAACCTGATCATTTTACTACCCGAAAGGACAAGGATGAAATTGTTACTTTCTTATAAATCCGCATGGGAGGGAACGAATGAAAACAGAGATGGAGAAATGCTTGGCCGGTGAATGGTATGATTGCCATGCTCCGGTTTTCTAGAACTAAAAGGAAAAACTCACCGTTTGTTGATGAGATACAATTCACTGTCTTATGAACAAAAAGAAGAAAAATATGCGATTCTGAAAGAAATGTTCGGTAGTATCGGAACAGAGGTTTCCGTAGGACATTCTTTTCTCTGCGATTATGGATGTAATATTCATATTGGTGATAATGTTACGGTAAATATGGGCTGTGTGTTTGTCGATTGCAATAAGATTACAGTTGGTAATAATGTACTGATTGCTCCTAATGTCCAGATTTATACGGCAACGCATCCCATTGATTTGAATGAACGGTTAACACCTGTTGAGGCACCGGAGGGAGTTCGATATGTCCGTCATACATTTGCCCTTCCGGTCACTGTTGAAGATGGTTGCTGGATCGGTGGTGGAGTTATTATATTGCCCGGGGTTACTATTGGTAAGGGAAGTGTTATTGGTGCCGGAAGTGTTGTTACCACAAATGTTCCTGCAAACAGTCTGGCTGTTGGAAACCCATGTAGGGTGATTCGTCAAATCAATAAATCTGAAAATTATGATCCGGCTGGTAGCTTTTGATCTGGATGGTACGATAGGAGATACTATTCCGCTATGTTTAGCAGCATTCAGAGAGGCGACTACTCCTTATGTAGATCATGAACTATCAGATGACGAGATAGCGCGGACCTTCGGATTAAATGAAGAAGGTATGATCAATCAAGTGGTTTACGGTGATAGTCGGGAGAAGGCATTAAATGATTTCTATGTAATTTATGAAGAAATGCATGCCATTTTATGTCCCAAGCCATTTGAAGGGATGAAAACATTGATCGGGCAATTACATGAAAGAAATGTAATAGTAGTTCTTATTACGGGGAAAGGTATAAGAAGTTGTGATATTACATTGAAACAATTTGGTATGGATGGGTGTTTTGACCGAATAGAAACCGGCTCTTCTGAAAAGAACAGAAAATCAGAAGCAATGAAGGACATATTATTATATTATGGCTTTAAGTCGAATGAAATGATATATGTAGGAGATGCGGTTTCTGATATCGAGGCATGCTATTTCGTAAAGATACAGTGTTTGTCAGCGGCATGGGCTGCATCGACAGACTGTGAGCAGTTAGAAAAATATAATTCCGGTTATGTCTTTAGTTCAGTTCGGTTATTACGGGATTTTCTACTTTGTTGAAGTACTAGTTTGAACCATAAAAAGGTTACTAATATAGTTTGTGGAGATAAATAAAAAACGTTGCGAAAGATGATTCACAACGTTTTTTATTTTGAAGTGGTGCCACCAGCAACCGAAAATAAGTTTGTATAGCACTATTTCTCAATAAGTTATATCTTTATCACGATGTTAGTCCCTTGAATAAGGTTTTTCACAGCTTTGCACCGTTCAACACAAGTTTGTGTCTTAGGTTCGATTTCTGAATGCAAAGATAGTAAAATTATTCTATATAGGCTCATCTTTTATTCTTTTTAAAACATTGTCTTTATTAAAGTCAGGAGGTGTTGGCTTTAAATGTGTTTTTTCTTTATCTATTAATTCTTTTTGCAAATTGTATTCTTTGTTTTGGAAATCTCTTAGTTTATCGATCTGTAATTCATCTATCAAGACAACGGGGTGCTTACCTCCTTTTACAGATATCATATTTTTAAAGTCACTTTTTGCTGGTTGAACGATTCTTGAATCTCCATATTGTGAGGAGTTTGCTTGTACGAAGAAGCAATGTAAATCTCTAACCCATGAACCTGCAATATCTGAGAAATAGTTAATATCTTTATTGTACTCTGTTGCAACAATGAAATCTAATTTAGATTTAAATAATGCACGATCTGAGATATTGGCGAGTTCAAAGCAATTATATACAGAAAAGTACGATTTTCTCCAGTGAAATAAATCGTATAGTTTTAATTCTGGTTTAATTTCTGAGGGGTTTATAAGTCTATATCCCTTTAGGAGTTCTTTTTCAGAGTGTGAATAATAGTTTTTAAGACGAATTCTAACTAAACATGTTGTAAATTCTTTTTGTTTTATTGGAAGAATTGTTGCTGTAAAATTATATGCAAAGTTATATGAGCTAACAACATGTTCTAAGCCAATAATAAATGCAATATTGTTATTCTTGCTTTGTTCTGCAAAAAAGTCAATCCAT
>ENA-OQJF01000529-OQJF01000529.1-human-gut-metagenome-genome-assembly--contig:-NODE-529-length-9925-cov-2.592774_pt1 | contig 9925 bp, 12 predicted proteins | sample MGYA00242595_ERZ504761 | MGnify/ENA primary metagenome ERZ504761 (study PRJEB26092, sample SAMD00036367) | human gut metagenome | host: Homo sapiens | study: EMG produced TPA metagenomics assembly of the...
TACCATCTATCCGGTATGTCACAAAACATACCGATCCTGATTAAGAATACCTTCTAACCCGGATGCCCAGGGAACGGTGATCAAACAACACGTAGACCACACGAAGAGCAAAGCCATCAAAGGGATTTCGTCCATCAACGACACGAGCCTGATTACCGTACAGGGTTTAGGTATGGTGGGCGTGATCGGTGTCAACTACCGCATCTTTAAGGCGCTGGCAAAGAATGGAATCAGTGTGTTCCTCGTTTCGCAGGCTTCATCGGAGAACAGTACCTCTATCGGTGTGCGTAATGCCGATGCCGATCTGGCTTGCGAAGTGCTGAACGAAGAGTTTGCCAAAGAGATCGAAATGGGTGAGATTTCGCCTATCCAGGCAGAGAAGAACCTGGCTACGGTAGCTATCGTGGGTGAGAACATGAAACATACGCCGGGCATTGCCGGAAAGCTGTTCGGTACGCTGGGACGAAATGGCATCAATGTGATAGCCTGTGCACAGGGAGCTTCCGAGACCAACATCTCGTTTGTTGTCGATTCAAAGTCGTTGCGTAAATCGCTGAATGTGATTCACGACTCGTTCTTCCTCTCCGAATATCAGGTGCTCAACCTCTTTATCTGCGGTGTGGGCACGGTGGGAGGAAGTCTTGTCGAGCAGATCCGCCAGCAGCAGAAGAAGCTGATGGTGGAAAATGGCCTGAAACTCCATGTGGTAGGTATTATCGATGCGACGAAGGCGATGTTCAGCCGTGCCGGATTCGATCTGGCCAACTATCGCGAAGAGCTGAAGGAGAAGGGAGTGGACAGTTCGCTGGATACTATACGTGACGAGATTATCGGCATGAATATATTCAATTCGGTATTTGTGGATTGTACGGCCAGTCCGGACATAGCCTCTCTATATAAGGACTTCCTGCAACATAACATTTCTGTGGTGGCGGCCAATAAGATTGCTGCTTCATCGGCTTACGAGAATTACCGTGAACTGAAGCTGATAGCCCGTCAGCGTGGTGTGAAATATCTGTTTGAAACCAACGTGGGGGCCGGACTTCCGATTATCAATACCATCAATGACCTGATACATAGCGGTGATAAGATTCTGAAGATCGAGGCAGTGCTTTCGGGTACGCTGAACTATATTTTCAATAAGATCAGTGCCGATGTTCCCTTCAGCCGTACCATCAAGATGGCGCAGGAAGAGCGTTATTCGGAACCCGATCCGCGCATCGACCTGAGCGGTAAGGACGTGATCCGTAAGCTCGTGATCCTGGCGCGTGAGGCCGGATACAAGCTGGAACAGGAAGACGTGGAGAAGAATCTTTTCGTACCGAATGACTTCTTTGAAGGTTCGCTGGAAGACTTCTGGAAAAAAGTGCCTAGTCTGGATGCTGATTTCGAAGCTCGCCGCAAGGTGCTCGAGAGTGAGAATAAACATTGGCGTTTCGTTGCCAAGCTGGAGAACGGCAAAGCATCCGTCGGTTTGCAGGAAGTGGACCGCAACCATCCTTTCTACGGACTGGAAGGCAGCAATAACATCATTTTGCTCACCACCGAACGCTATAAAGAATATCCGATGATGATTCAGGGATACGGTGCGGGTGCCGGAGTGACGGCGGCCGGTGTATTTGCTGACATTATGAGCATTGCAAACGTATAAAAAAGAAGCTTATGAAACACATCATCATACTGGGTGACGGAATGGCCGACTGGGCTGTAAAGTCGTTGGGAGACAAGACGCTCCTGCAATATGCAAAAACGACCTTATATGGATAAACTAGGCCCGTACTGGGACGGAACGGACGGTTGATAACCGTAGCCGACGGGTTCCATCCGGGAAGTGAAGTAGCCAATATGTCGGTCCTGGGATACAATCTTCCGAAAGTATACGAAAGGGCGCGGACCACTCGAGGCTGCCAGCATTGGTGTCGATTTGCAGCCGGGCGAGATGGCAATGCGTTGCAATCTGATTTGTACGGAAGGAGATATCCTGAAGAATCATTCGGCAGGGCATATCACAACAGAAGAGGCGGATGTGTTGATTCAATACCTTCAGGAGAAACTGGGGGACGACCGGGTGAGGTTTCATACCGGGGTGCAATACCGCCATCTGCTGGTGGTGAAAGGCGGAAACAAGCAACTCGACTGCACCCCTCCGCACGATGTGCCTTTGAAGCCTTTCCGTCCGCTGATGGTGAAACCTCTGGTACCGGAGGCCGAAGAGACTGCTAGCCTGCTCAATGAACTGATCCTGAAGTCTCAGGAACTGCTGAAAGATCATCCGCTGAACCTGAAGCGGATGGCTGAGGGGAAAGACCCTGCCAACAGCATCTGGCCGTGGAGCCCGGGTTACCGTCCGCAAATGGAACGTCTGTCCGACACCTTCCCGCAAGTGAAGAGGGGAGCTGTCATCTCGGCCGTCGATCTGATCAACGGTATCGGATATTATGCCGGGCTGCGCCGTATTGCGGTAGAAGGGGCAACGGGGCTGTACGATACCAATTACGAGAATAAAGTGGCCGCCGCACTGGAGGCCCTGAAAACGGACGACTTTGTCTATCTGCACATTGAAGCCAGTGACGAAGCCGGTCATGAGGGTGATGTGGCGCTGAAACTGAAAACGATTGAAAACCTGGATAGCCGTGCCGTAGGTCCTATCTACGAGGCTGTGAAGGAGTGGGAAGAGCCGGTAGCGATTGCCGTATTACCCGATCATCCTACTCCCTGCGAACTGCGTACGCATACCAACGAGCCGGTCCCGTTTTTTATCTGGTATCCGGGTATCGAGCCGGACAGCGTGCAGACCTTCGATGAAGTTGCAGCAGTGGAGGGCAGTTACGGATTGCTAGAAAGAGGATGAATTTATTAAAGAGTTTATGAACCGTTAAGGAATAGGAACAGAGTTTGTTCACCACAGATTACACAGAGTTTCACAGAGAATTTTTTATCTCTTAAGCACATATAATAAGAACTTAAAACTCTGTGGGACTCTGTGGTGCACCGACTCCGAAACCATTTATAAAAATACCCATGAAATATTATAGTACTAACAAACAAGCTCCGCTTTGCTTCGCTTGAAGAAGCGGTAGTCAAAGGACTTGCTTCTGATAAGGGGCTATTCATGCCCATGACCATCAAACCCTTGCCTCAAGAGTTTTATGACGAGATAGAGAATCTTTCTTTCCGGGAAATCGCTTACCGGGTGGCAGATGCTTTCTTTGGAGAAGATGTTCCGGCGGAAACGCTGAAAGAGATCGTTTATGATACGTTGAATTTTGATGTCCCGTTGGTGCCGGTGAAGGAGAACATCTATTCCCTGGAGCTTTTCCACGGTCCTACATTGGCTTTTAAAGATGTAGGTGGACGGTTTATGGCCCGTTTGTTGGGATACTTCATCCGGAAAGAGGGGCGGAAACAGGTGAATGTGCTCGTTGCCACTTCCGGAGATACCGGTAGTGCGGTAGCCAATGGCTTTTTGGGGGTAGAGGGTATTCATGTGTATGTGCTCTATCCGAAGGGAAAAGTCAGCGAGATACAGGAAAAACAGTTCACTACGCTGGGGCGGAATATTACAGCCCTGGAGGTGGACGGAACGTTTGACGACTGCCAGGCGCTGGTGAAAGCAGCCTTTATGGATCACGAACTGAACGAACGGTTGTTGCTGACCTCGGCTAACTCTATCAACGTGGCACGTTTCCTGCCGCAGGCATTCTATTACTTTTATGCCTATGCGCAATTGAAGAAGGCCGGTCGGGCAGAGAATGCCGTCATCTGTGTGCCGAGCGGAAACTTTGGTAACATTACTGCAGGCTTGTTCGGCAAAAAGATGGGCTTGCCCGTCCGCCGTTTTATCGCCGCCAACAATAAGAATGATATTTTCTATCAATATTTGCAGACAGGACAGTACAATCCCCGTCCGTCCGTTGCCACCATTGCCAATGCGATGGATGTGGGTGATCCGAGCAACTTTGCCCGTGTGCTCGACCTGTATGGCGGTTCGCATGCAGCCATCGCTGCCGAGATATCCGGAACGACGTACACCGACGAGCAGATTCGTGAAAGCGTGAAAGCGTGCTGGCAGCAGACGGGTTATCTGCTCGATCCTCATGGAGCATGCGGTTACCGTGCATTGGAGGAAGGCTTGCAGCCGGGTGAGACAGGCGTATTCCTCGAAACGGCCCATCCGGCCAAATTCCTGCAAACGGTGGAGAGCATCATTGGTACCGAGGTCGAAATACCTGCTAAGCTCCGGGCTTTTATGAAAGGCGAAAAGAAAAGTTTGCCGATGACGAAGGAGTTTGCTGATTTCAAGAGCTATCTGTTGGGCAAGTAGAGACTCTCCCTTGAGGGCACAGGGTGATGTAGATGACTTTTGTTATGGATTATTAATGTGAATGCTTTGCGCTCTCTATGGTGAAATATGCTTTTCCCACAGCCGGCGGCTCTTTTCCGGATGGAGATGCTGACGGGAAATTGTTTGTGAAAACGGTCTCAGAGATACTTCTGGGGGGGAGTGGCGGGACTTTTTTTAAAAAACTCCCGCCACTTTTTTTGCCTGCAGGCATCTCCGGTTTCGCTTCCGCCCGCCCGCGGATTTTCTTCGTTCCGCATGCGGGTGAAAGTCTGTTTTTAGTGTAAAACTAAATAATCGTAATCTGCTTTCCGCTCCGGACTTTATCGTCCTTCTTTCTCCGAACTTTCCGTCTCCCTCTTTTGTTGTACGGGAATAAAAAAATAACCCTCGTATGATGAAGAATAAGAAAGTGGAGGCCAATCTGAGTATGGTGGTTTCCAAAACCTTTAGCGGATTGAACATGAATGCGTTGAAATATCTGCTTCCCGTATGGGTCAGTCCCCTTTCGGGAGTTACCCTCCGGTGCGTGTTTGCCGCCATTGCTTTCTGGATCATCGGGATGTTTGTCAAGCCCGAAATTTCCACCCGGAAAGAAAAAATATTCCTTTTTCTCCTGGGAGCCTTGGGCATCTATGGTTTCATGTTTCTTTATCTGATGGGGTTGAGTAAAACGACTCCGGTCTCGAGTTCCATTTTCACCAGTTTGCAGCCTATCTGGGTGTTTGTGATCGCCGTGGTCTTCTTCAAGGAGAAGATCAGTGCGATGAAGATAGCCGGTATCTCCCTCGGACTCGGCGGAGCCATTCTTTGCATTCTGGCTCAGAAGAGTGACGATCTGGCTTCGGACGCCCTGACAGGCAATATGCTCTGCCTGTTGAGTTCGATCGCCTATGCTGTCTATCTGGTGGCAAGTAACCGAATACTGAAGTCGGTCGGAATGTTTACAGTATTGAAGTATACCTTTGCCGGAGCGGCTTTTTCAAGCATCGTCGTTTCGGCTGTCACCGGTTTCCATGCTCCGGTATTTTCCGGGCCGTTACACTGGTTTCCGCTGTCGGTGCTCCTCTTTGTCCTGATATTCCCTACGGTTGTCAGCTACCTGTTGGTACCGATCGGACTGAAATATCTGAAGACTACCGTGGTGGCCATCTATGGGTATTTGATACTGATCGTGGCAACCATCGTCTCTCTACTCGTAGGACAGGACCGCTTCAGCTGGTCGCAGACCATTGCCATCGGTATGATCTGCGTCAGTGTCTATCTGGTCGAAGTGGCCGAGACGAAGGAGAAACCAGTCAGTAATTCAGATAAACCAAGTAGTCTCCCTCCGCATGGATCGTAAATTCGGTGCCTGTCGCTTCGTTCAGCGTACCCTGCCACCAGTTACTGAAGTCACTGAGCGGATATACCAGCCCATCGGCCCTCAGTCCGGTGGCGTTGAAGTTGAAGATGGAGATTTGCTGTCCGGGATATGACTTGAAACAGTTCCGCCCCGATGCCGGAATAAACATTCCGTGGTCCGTCAGCATCGTTACCTGCGCTCCTGCTTTCATATAGTCTATCAGCAGACTGATGTTTCCCAGGGTATGGTCTTCCCGTTTACCGGTTGCACCCACGAGGATGATTGTTTTTTTGCCTTGGTCGAGCAGGAAGTGTACCGCTTTGGTCTGATCGTTCGTCTCCTGGTCGTCTATCTGGTGGAAGATGGTCCTGAACCGTTCCTTGTTCTCCGGTGAGAGCGAGTCTCCGTCGCCGATGATGGCATCGGGTGTAAATCCCCTTCGGATGTGTTCGTCGGCGGACCCGTCGCAGCACACCACGTAAGGCGCCATAATCAGCATGGTTTCCGGCATTGAGTGGGTCGGATATTCGCCGTTGCCCAGTATGACGGCGTCCATATCGATATCATTTACTTTCATAATGCATCATTTGTTTCCATTTAAAGTAGCCAAAGATAGCGATTATTGAGTAAAGTCCGTAAAGAGCGGATGTGAAATAAAGCTCTTTATAGATGTAGAGTCCGCAACATACCACGTCGACTACGATCCATGCCCACCACTGTTCGACGTACTTGCGTGCCAGCATCCACATGCCGATGATGCTCAGCGCCGTGGTGAACGAGTCGAGCCAGGGGACGTTGCTGTCCGTAAACCGGATCAGTATCCAGGCGATGCCGAAGAAGGCTGCCAGGAATACCAGCAATAGGGGAGGTATCTTTTCAAGGGTGTGTGCGTGATGGGCAGCTCGGCCCGGGTCTCTTTTTCGCTTCCCCGCATCCAGACCATCCAGCCGTAGGCGGCCGCGAGCAGATAGTAGATATTGATGCCGAAGTCGGCATACAATCCTGCTTGGTAGTATACAAATATATAGATGGCCGGCATGATGATGCCCGCTATCCAGAGATAAATGCTTGCCCGGTATTCCAGCCAAAGGTAAATCAGCCCGACAAGGGCACCTGTGATTTCGAGATAGTTCATGGCTTAGAAGCGGATCGAGATGTTACCCATTACATTTGTACCTGCCTGGGCGGCATAGCCGGCATAATTATAGCGTTCGGGCTTGCCGTCCTTCAGCGTATAGCCGCTTCCGGCATACCCGTTGTTTTCATACTTTTCGTTGAAGAGGTTGTAGATGGTGAATCCCACTGTAACCGACTTCACGTGTCGCAATTGGAATGTATATGCCAGATTGAGGTTGCTCACAAAATAAGCATCGAGTGTCTGCTCTGCTTGCTTGGCATTGCTCATATACTGCTTGCTGACGTACTGTGACTGGAGGGCGGCTTCGAATCCTTTGTGGCTGAACGAGAAACGATTATTCAGTATAAAGTCCGGAGAGAAAGCGATCGGGGTGTTACCATGTTCCACTTCGATCGGGTTCTTCCACTCGTCTTCGTACAGTTTTTCGGTGAAGTTTTTCACCCGGTTCTTGCTCAGCGTACCGTTGATGTCCCATTGGAACCATCGGCATGGCTTAACTCCTAGCATCAGTTCTACGCCCGTCCGGTAACTGTCCGGCACGTTGCGTGCCATGGCTTCGCCTATTTCGTTCAATTCTCCGGCCAGCACCAACTGGTCCTTGTAGTCCATATAGTAGAAGTTGACTCCGGCGCTCAACCATGTGTTTCGGTAGGTATACCCCAGTTCGTAGTCGTACAGTTTTTCCGCCTTCGGATATTCGTCTGCGTTACCATCGGTATAGTTGTTTCGTGTAGGTTCTTTCTGGGCAACGGAGAAAGAGGCGTAAACCCGGTTGTTGGAGTCGATATCCCAGTTCAGTCCGGCTTTCGGGTTGAAAAAGTTGAAGTGATCGTTGACTGCGAGCTTTTGTAGTCCGTCAGTGTTGTAATCGTACTTGTCATTGTCACCGTGTATCTTATAGTTGATGTAGCGGTATTGCAGGTCGGCATACGCGTTGAGGCCTGCCACCAGATTGTAGTTGGCTTTCAGATAGAGGTTCCCGTCCGTCTTCTTGGCTTTGTTACGGTAATATTCGTGGTCGGGCAGCAACTCGCCGATATAGTTCTTCACCCAGATCACCCGTCCGAAGTGCCATCCGTCGTAGTAGTTCAGTGCGCCGCCCAGCGAAGCGTCCAGCTTCTCATTCCGGTAGTTCACCGAGAATACGCCGCCGCCAAAGTGATTGTCCATCTTCTTCTGCCGGATCAGGTCGCTTTTTTCCACTTCCTTTCCATCGTACATAAACGGATGCAGGCGATACTCTTTCAGGCTGCGATCCTCTTTATACTCCTGATAGTAGCCGTCCCCTTTGTATAATGGAGTGCCGCATTCAGGTTCCATGCTGCCGAGAAAGTATGATTCAGCAAGAGCTGATAGTTCATTTGCAGGTAGTTGTCCGTCTGGTCTTTGTAAAAGCGGATGTGTCCGTCGTCATCTGTGTACATGCCGCATGAGTTGAAGCGTCGGCCATATTTCTTCATCTCTTCCTTAGTTGCATAATTCCAGGCATGATACGTCTTTTCTTTACCGCCGAAGGTGATGAACTTCACCGAAGTATTGTCGGCAAAATATCCACCCTGTGCGTAGAAAGAGTACAGGTCTACTGATGCCCGGTCTATGTATCCGTCCGTACCGATGTTGGACAGGCGGGCATCGAATGCCCAATGATCCTTCAGCAGTCCCGTCCCGAATTTTACTGTCTCTTTGTGAGCATTGAAGCTGCCGTACGAGGCGTTTATTTCGGCATAAGGTTGCATCGAAATACCTTCCGTCTGCATATTGACACTGGCTCCGAAAGCGCCTGCGCCGTTGGTCGATGTACCCGCACCGCGCTGCACCTGTATATCCTTTACGGACGAAGCAAAGTCGGGCATATTTACCCAGAAGAGTGTATGGCTTTCGGCATCATTCATCGGGATTCCGTTGGCTGTGATGTTGATGCGTGTCCCGTCTGTTCCCCGTACGCGCAGTGTGGTGTAACCGATACCTGCTCCGGCATCACTGGTGGTCAGTGCCGAAGGAGTCATACTGAGCAGAAAAGGGATGTCTTGCCCGAAGTTCTGCTTTTTGAGTTCTTCTTTCGAAACGTTGGTGAATGCCACCGGGGTTTTTGAAGTGGCACGTGTGGATACTATCTGCACCTCTTGCAGATTTACTACTTTCAAGCTGTCTGTCTCGCCCGCTTGCGCGAAGACACTTGCTCCGACCATCAGACAGCCGGCAAAAATCATCTTTTTCATGTTGCTAATTTGTTTTTCTCTACGCCGGCATTACCCGGATCAGGTCAAAGGGTATGTTCTCAGCCCGTCATGTTAAGGCACCCCTACTAAGTGAATCGGCGGCAAATTTACGCTTTTTGCTTGTGTAAAGCAAGAAACACTTCGCTATTTGATAAAAACATTGTAGCTTTGTCCGCTGTTATTAAATGGACAAACTCTAAAATTGTATTATTATGCTACTATTCCAAACTACACAACAAGTCGCCGATTCCCTGCAAGTGGCGGCTGAGAAGCTGGACCAGGCTATAGCCCAGGCAGACGGGCTCGATAAGTTGGGACTGATCACCCAACAACTGATAGACTCGGGCATACAGGCCGGAGGACATATTCTGAAAGCGGTCATTGTATTTTTGGTCGGACGTTTTCTGATCCGGATGCTGAACCGTCTGGTCGGCCGGGTGATGGATAAGAGAAACGTGGATATCAGTATCAAGACTTTTGTAAAGAGTCTCGTTAATATCCTTCTTACCGTACTATTAATTGTTTCCGTGGTAGGCGCATTGGGCGTCGAGACGACTTCGTTTGCTGCTTTGCTGGCTTCTGCCGGTGTGGCTGTCGGTATGGCGCTTTCCGGTAATTTGCAAAATTTTGCCGGCGGACTGGTCATTTTACTGTTCAAACCCTATAAGGTAGGCGACTGGATCGAAGCACAAAGTGTTTCCGGTACGGTCAAGGAAATTCAGATATTCCATACAATCCTGACAACTGCCGACAACAAGCTCATCTATGTGCCCAACGGGGCTTTAAGCAGTGGAGTGGTGACTAAACTATAGTAACCAGAAGACCCGACCGCGTTGAATGGATCTTTGGCGTCGATTATGGTGAAGACTATAATAAGGTGG
>ENA-OQJF01000530-OQJF01000530.1-human-gut-metagenome-genome-assembly--contig:-NODE-530-length-9919-cov-3.473652_pt1 | contig 9919 bp, 8 predicted proteins | sample MGYA00242595_ERZ504761 | MGnify/ENA primary metagenome ERZ504761 (study PRJEB26092, sample SAMD00036367) | human gut metagenome | host: Homo sapiens | study: EMG produced TPA metagenomics assembly of the...
AGAACCTGAGATATTGTTATAACTTTCAAGAGAATAACCTTCTCCTCTTTTATATGATTCATCATACCCAGAATATTTATCATAATCCACATCATAGGCCCCAATGGTCAATCCTAAATATACACGATCATTTATATTAAAAGATACATTAAAATCATACTGATCAATTCCCCCCTTTTCTCTTGAATTAAAAACAGAAGAAGGCTCTACCGGCAGAAAAGGAACATATAAATCTGGTTCATTATCAATCCGATCTCTTTCTGTCAGACCTCCTCGATACCCCAAAGCCCCAAGCCATCCAGCATCAGGATCTGAGAATATCCTATTTGCATTATCAAAATCCAAGTGCTGCCTAGAATTATCCCAAACATATCGTTCTGCATCAGTTGCCTGTAAAGCCATAGAATTAGTTTGAGAAACATAATATGGAGATCCCGGATTACTAGGATTCTCAACTACTCCCATCATCCCCGACATCGACATATTTTTATAAAAAGATTTAGAACGCTTATAATTAAATCCAAAATTTACATAACGTAATGGAGTCTGATTACCTATTTTAGTAGCAAAAACAACTCCTATATTATCAAACGACCATCTATTCTTATCTATAGTTGATTTTTGACCTTCATATTTACTCTCCATTCCATAAGCTGAATAACTAAATGAAGTCATTACATCATTACTCCGATAGATACCAATACCAGCAGGATTTGTCCCCATTGTAGTTTATATCTCCACCTAATGCCCCCATCGCACCACCCATTCCTACAAAACGAGCTGTACCATTCAAATCTTTATCTGCTATTTTGACACCATCATATACAGATTGTGCACTAACGGCTCCTATCACAAAAGATAAAGTATATATTACTGTTATAATCTTCTTCATAATCTAAATTAATCATATTAATACTATCTTCTAATTATCTTCTACTACTCCTACTAGAAGAACCGCCTCCTGAACGGGACGAACTACCGCCACCTGAATAACTACCGCCACTTGAACGAGAACTGCTACTGCTGGCTGGAGAATAACTTCTAGAAGATGAAGAAGAACGGTTACTATTATAGTTACTACGAGTGCTTTCCCTCGAATAAGTACGTGATGGAGAAGCAGAACTACCTCTATTATATGTCGAACTGGATCTTCTTGAAGAAGGAGAATATGTAGATGAACTACGAGCACTACTTCCGCGGGAACTATTATAAGAACTAGCACGAGTAGAGGTGCGAGTACTTGTCCCACTACTACGAGTACTACTTGGACGGGTATATGTACTTCTTCTTGAGGAGGATACATCTGAACGAGTAGATACTCCAGAACGTATGGATTCACTTCTTGAACCAACTACTCGCCCCGTTGAGACACGACCTCCAGAAGGTACGCTAGTAGTCCTACGTACTTGCGAACGACCATAATCTGAACGACGAGAAGTAGAAGAACTATATCTACTAGGAGCATATGAACGGCGACCCGTATAAGTGTTGCGTGCCCAATGGCTTCCACCACCCCAGCCCCAGCTAGGACCGCCGTGCCAATAGTGATGATGTCCCCAATAGCCACCACCATACCAACCACCCCAGTAGCCACCATACCAGCCGCCCCAGGAACCCGGGTAATATCCCCAAGAGTAGTAAGGACGATTCCAGCCCCAGCCATAATTCCAACCCCAACCGTAAGAACCATAACGCCAATCCCACCAAAGCGGGTTACTGAACGTCGGGAACGCATAAGCATACATGCCGTCGGTATATACGTTCCAGTCCCAGGAATTCGGTCCGTAAACTACGTCCCAATATAACGGGCTGCTAATGCTAATAGCAAAACGCGGATTACGGAAACGGATGATACGTTCTGCGTACTCATAATCTTCCTGTGTACCGTCAAATTCGCCGGTCACCCATTCTCCATCCAAATCCGGATTAGATTTTTCTTTTATATATAAGGTATCATTGTCCATTACGAACTCATTATCACGTGCATCGTAACGGCGATTATATTCATCCACATCCCGTGTTTTTCCCTTACGGTCCTGAACAACTACGGTAGTACCCGGTGAAGTATAGATGTTGGTCACCTGTTGTTTCGTTTCCTTCTTAACCGGAGTTTCTTTCTTCTCCTGTTTATCTTTGGAAGGTACGAGTAAAGGTCGTCATCAACGCTTTGTGCCAGCAAGCCTATCGGTAGGCACAAGGCAAATAGCAAGAAGTAAACAATCTTTTTCATATCATCTCGGTTTATGTAATTACTTAAACTTATTCACATTACAAAGATAAGGAAGAGATTTTTCGTCCGAAGGAGATTTTCCCCAAAGGATAATAGGGAAATCCCTATTTCTAACTATCTTAGTAGAAGATACATTGCACCTTGGCATAAAATTCAAGTAAACTTGATTTTCTATACTTGGTTTGTAGTATCTTTGCATATTATTTACCAGAAAATAAAACAACTATGAAGTATTTTGAGTTCACGTTCCATACAAGTCCTTGTACCGAAACAGTTAATGACGTACTAACTGCAGTGCTAGGCGAAGTGGGATTCGAGAGTTTTGTTGAATGCGAAGGCGGACTGACCGCATATATCCAACAATCGGTATGTGATGAAAACGCTATCAAAACTGTAATCGCCGAATTTCCTCTATCCGATACGGAAATCACCTACACATTTACCGAAGCAGAAGACAAGGACTGGAACGAGGAATGGGAAAAAAATTTCTTCCAACCGATTATTATTGGAGACCGCTGTGTAATCCACAGTACTTTTCACCAGAATGTACCCAAAGCGGAATATGACATCGTCATCAACCCACAAATGGCCTTCGGTACGGGACATCACGAAACGACAAGCCTCATCATCGAAGAATTACTGGACAACGAACTGAAAGATAAATCCTTGCTCGATATGGGTTGTGGGACTTCTATTTTAGCTATCCTGGCACGTATGCGGGGGGCACACCCCTGTACAGCTATCGACATCGATGAATGGTGTGTACGCAATTCTATCGAGAACATTGAACTGAATCATGTAGACGAAATCGACGTTTCACAAGGAGATGCTTCATCACTTACCGGAAAAGGGCCTTTTGACATTATCATCGCCAATATCAACCGGAATATATTATTGAATGACATGAAGCAGTACATTACCTGCATGCATCCAGGTTCAGAGCTTTATATGAGTGGATTCTATGTAGATGATATTGCTGTTATCCGTGAAGAAGCGGAAAAAAACGGACTGGCTTTTGTACATTACAAAGAGAAGAACCGTTGGGCAGAGGTAAAGTTTATTTATCAAGGCTAATCCCCTCCAACTGATTTTTCCTAAAAAAACAATATCCCCATGTCCGGACATCACATATAACAAAATGGGAATGTCGGACATAGGGATGTCACATATAAAGAAATTTATGCGAACTCCTTCTTTACTTGCTCACACCATTCCTTGATTTTCTTCTTTGCCTGTTCAGACTGATTATCCAAATCAATCACCAATCCGCACCACTGATTACCTCGTAAGGCTCTGGAACGTTCGAAAGTATAACCTTCAGAAGAAGTGAAGCCGACTAATGTAGCCCCGTCTCCTTCAAAAACTTCCGCCAACAAGCCAATACCATCGGCAAAGTTTTCAGGATAGCGTATCTGATCTCCGAGACCGAAAATAGCAACCTTTTTTCCTTTCAGTTCCATTGTTCGAAGCTCCGGTAACAGTTCATCCCAATAAGTAGGCAGCTCACCGTCAAACCACGTGGAAGCTCCAACAATAAAACAATCGTAAGCTGCAAAATCATTCTGCCATGCCTGTTCAATCGCTACTACTTCTATCTTATCTTCTCCAAACTCTTTCTGAATCTTCTCCGCTACCCAGCTTGTTCTTTCAGCCTTAGTAGCATAAAATAAACCTATCTTTTTCATAATCTGTACAATTTAATATTCCAACAAATTCTTGGCAGCTTCGTATATCTTAGCCTCATCCGGCAATATTTCTTTTTCCAGAATCGGATTAAAGCCGACAGGAGTAAATGTAGAACCGACACGTTCTACCGGACCGTCCAAATAGCGGAACATCTCCCCTCCAATCATAGCCGCCAGTTCCGCACCGAAACCGGAGAATACTTTATCTTCGTGAACAACCAATGCTTTACTGGTTTTCTTTACTGATTCAAATATCGCTTCTTTATCCAACGGAATCAAAGAACGAATATCAATGACTTCTACTTTCCAGCCACCTTCTTTCTCCAGCCGTTCGGCAGCGTGTAAACAGAAATGGGTAGTGTTGCCATAGGTGATAATACTCAAATCTGTTCCTTCACGACGGATACGTGCCTTTCCGAAAGGAACTTCAAAATCTTCCGGTACAACGGCTGCTGCCTCCACCGAGTTATACAAAGCTTTCGGTTCGAGAAACAATGTAAAGCCCTTGGAACGCATACTGGTCCGCAATAATCCGGCGGCATCATCAGCAAAGGAAGGACAGACAATTCGTGCTCCGGGCAAAGTTGTCAAAGCTCCCTCTATATTTTGGGAATGGTATAATCCCCCACCAATATAACCACCGGAAGCTAGCCGTAAAGTTATGTTCGGAGCAAACTTTCCATTGCTACGCCAATACTCATGTGTACATTCTACATATTGTTCTACGGCAGGCCAGAAATAGTCAGCAAATTCCGCCCCTTCTATCACGACATGGATTTTAGGGTCAAAGCGGCTCATTCCGTTAGCTGTACCCACAATATAATCTTCCGCAATCGGTGCGCTGAATACACGTGCATCACCAAACTCCTGCTGCATACCTTTAGTCACATTAAACACACCGCCTTTTTCCTTGTTTGCTACATCCTGTCCCCAGATAAACGTATCGGGGTTATGACGGAATTCAGCTTTCAACGTTTCGTTAATGGCGTTCACCATAAAAGTTTTCTCTCCTTCTGCCTGATGGATACCTTCTTTATACTTTTGAGGCTGATAAGGTTCGGGTATCACAAAGTCATAGATACTCTTGGGATCAGGATCGGGAGCAGACAAGGCCTTTCGATTAGCGGCTGATAATTCTTTCTTTGCATCAGTCTCTATTTGCAGCAATTCTTCTTCCGTCAAACGTTTATAGCGAAGCAACATCCGGCGGAATTTCATCAACGGGTCAGCTTCTTTTACATATTCCAGTTCGTTTTCATCCCTGTACAAGGTATGTTTATCCGAATTAGAGTGGGAACCGATACGGACGCAATTGGCTTGTACAATTACCGGGTTACGAGTGGTTATGGCATATTCCCGAGCTTCGGTCATAGCGTTCATCGAGTCAAATACATCTTTTCCATTACAATAGATAATTTTCAGGTTCTTGAAACCTGAGAAGTTCTCTGCCACTTTCCGATTGGCCGTCTGTTCGGATTTCGGGACGGAGATACCGTAACCATTATCCTGTATTACGAAAATCACAGGAAGACGCTCGAGACTAGCGCCATTGATGGCTTCATATACAAAGCCTTCGGAAGTAGCCGATTCTCCATGAGAAGTTATGGCAACTCCTTTATGACCATAATACACCATAGCTCTGGCTACACCTGCCGCATGGAGGTCATGTGTCCCCGTAGCAGACGAGATATTTTCGATGTGCCATTCCGGTTTTGCGAAGTGATTAGACATGTGCCGCCCGCCACTACCGGGATCAGTCGCTTTCGAAATACCATTCAGGATAATTTCTTCTGCAGTCATTCCGGCAGAAAGCACAGTCAGCATATCCCGGTAATAAGGGAACAGAAAGTCTTCGCCGAGAGTAAAAACCTGCCCAATAGCCAGTTGGATTCCGTCATGTCCTGCATAAGGAGCATGGTAAGACCAACCTAACGATTGCAGCAAATAGGAAGGGGCTTTCTCATCCAGAGCACGTCCCAATGTCATCAGATGATACCACTTCTTCAAGGTTTCAATATCTGTATTTTTTATATCATACTTTTTCATAGTTAATGAACTCTTTATTAATGAAACAATCAGTTGAATCAACCTTTCCAGTTCTCCAGATAATCGGCTATGAAATGCAGGAAGTTACCACCCAGCATACCGTCTACCACCCGATGATCGTAAGACAAGGAAAGATACATCTTATGACGAATAGCAATCGTATCACCTTCCGGTGTCTCCACAACAGCAGGTTTCTTTTCAATGTATCCCACTCCCAGAATAGCTACTTGAGGCTGATTTATAATCGGCGTACCGAATAAGCTCTTGAATGTACCGAAATTAGTAATAGTAAATGTTCCGCCATCAATGTCTTCCGGCATCAATTTGTTATCTCTTGCTTTTAATGCCAATGAATCAATGGCGACTGCCAATCCGTTTAGATTCAAATGGTCGGCATCATGCACCACCGGAACAATCAGATTTCCGTCATTCAAGGAAACAGCGATACCGACATTAATGTGTTTCTTGAAAAGAATATTATATCCGTCTACCGATACATTCAGCTGCGGATAAGTTACCAGCGCTTTCGCTACCGCTTCCGTAATCATAGGCATATAGGTCAGCTTCACTCCTTCGTGACGGAAGAAGACATCCTTATTCTTTTCACGCCAACGGACTAGCTTGGTTACATCCACTTCCAGCACATTCGTAACATGTGGAGATACTTTCTTTGACATAACCATGTGGTCGGCAATAATCCGACGGACACGGTCCATTTCTTTCATCTCTACTCCGGACGTATTGATAGGGGCAGATGATTGGGGTGTAGCAGTGGAAGCCACAGATTGTACAGCAGGTACCGGAGATGACTTTGGACTCGCTGAAGCAGCAGGCATAATAGCCGACGGTGCATTTGCAGTCGAAGTTATTCCTATTGTTGCCGGTTTCGGCTCGCTAACAAGTCCTCTCTTTTTCCTGTCAATATAATCTTTTATATCTTTCTTACTCAATCGTCCTTCATAGCCAGTCCCTTGCAGGGTATCCAGTTCTTCCTTCGGAATCTTAGCGTCCCGTGCCAATTGAATCACCACTGGAGAGTACCAACGTTCTTCGACAGCAACACCCGGTTTCGGCACTTCATTATGGGATTTCTCTTTAGTAGTTTCCTGAGAGGAGTTCGATTCATTGGAAGTTTCCTGTTCACTAGCACTGTCACCGTCCAAATTAATAACAGCAACGACAGTGCCCACCGCTACCGTATCTCCCTCTTTACACAAAATCTCCATTACTTTCCCCGCTACCGGAGAAGGTATTTCCGCACTCACTTTGGCAGTGTTTACTTCAAAAAGCACATCGTCTTCCTGAACCGACTCACCTACCTTTACAGACCAAGAAACAATTGTTCCTTCGGTTATACTCTCGCCCAACTTAGGCATTTTTATTTCGAATCTTGACATAGACAGTAAATTTATTATTCAACCTTGACACATTACAACAATACGTTGAAATAGAAAGTTTTAAGTTAAAGTATTTTTAACCGGACATCAACGGTTACATATCCATTCTTCACGAATGTACTTCTCCGAACGAAGCCGGTTGACAGCTTCCTTCTCCTCTACACTGAAAGAACTGACGGATTGCGATTCACTGAAATATTGAAAAGCATTTTCCTTGAAATCATCCACACTCCCCGCCGGCAAATATCTACCGATATTAGTAACCTCACTCCGAATGGAAGGAACGGCATATACGGAAGACAAAGTGCCGTCATGAGCTATCACATCCGGATTCAATACCTTATTTAATATCGTGAGGTCTGTATCATAAAGCAGTGTGCAATGATATAATACTCTGTCTTTATGTACACACTGTGCACTCCCCGATATTTTCAATCCATTCAGATAGATACCCAGCCGTTCATCTCCTTTAGCTTCTATACCGATGAATGACAGAAAGTCTAACGTTCGCTGAAGATAATGAACAAATTCAGGCAAACGCGAAACTGTTTCTATAAAAGTAAAATTGACATTACCCAAATCGTGATATACTGCCCCTCCTCCCGAGAAGCGACGGGCAATAGCTATCCGGTGCTGTTTCGCCCATTCCTTGTCAACTTCCGACCGAAGACGCTGATGTTTCCCTATCACAACAGAAGGAACGCTCTGCCAAAGCATAAAAACATCCTCCGTTCCCTGCTTCAGCAAATACTCTTCTGCCGCTAAATGGAAATAAATATCAGTATAAGGACTGTATATACATCGAATCATAGGTCTCGAAGATAAGGGATTAAAACATTACTTCGTGATAAATCTCTCCAACCGTCGGATGCGGAAATACGGTCTTCTGAAATTCTTCCAGCGTATATCCTCTCTGAATAGCAATGCCTGCTATGACAATCAACTCCGACGCCGGATTTCCCAGCATGTGGCAGCCGATGATTTTGCCTTCTTCATCCTGAATCAATTTACAGAGACCGTTTCCTTGCTCATTCTCCGCAACGAATCGTCCGGAATAAGCCATTGGTAGTTTCGTAACACGATAAGGGAGTCCGAGTTTTATCAGTTCTTCCTCAGTCTTACCTACTCCTGCCATTTCGGGATTCGTATAAACAATTCCCGGCACACAGTCGTAGTTCATCCGATCTTCTACTCCCAATATATGATTGATAGCAACTTCTGCTTCACGAATGGCGGTATGTGCTAATAAAGAATATCCTGTAATATCTCCGCAAGCATATACCCTAGGATGAGTAGTCAGTAAATGTTCATCTACTTTCACTCCATTCCGATGTAGCTCTATATTCAATTGTTCTAATCCTACGTTGGATAAATTTGCCTTACGTCCTACACTAAGCAGTATTTTATCCGTTTCAATCGCAGAAGCCTTGCCTCCCTTTTCAATCACGACCCTATCAGGTTTCACTTCCACTACTTTAGTATCCAGATAGAAAGAAACTCCCCGCTTTGTATATTCCGTACGAAGCATACCACTGGTTTCCTTATCCATGACTCCCAATATTTCAGGCATCATTTCCACGATATGTACCTTCACTCCCATACTGTTAAAGAAAGAAGCAAATTCCATTCCAATTACTCCCCCACCGATAATTACTAACGTTTTAGGTAGTTCTTTTATCTCCAATGCCTCTTTGGAGGTCCAGTAATCAACTTCCGCCAATCCCGGTATCGGAGGAATCACTGTATCGGAGCCGGTACATACCAGCAGATACTTTACAAAATACGCCTCTCCGTCACAAACAATGCGAATCAACCCATTTTCTTCCCCTTCTACAAAAGCTTCTTTCTCCACAATCGTAACCCCGTAAGAGTTGACAGTCATTTTCACACCACCCGTCAGCATTTTCACCGTTTTATCTTTGCGGCTCATAATTTTAGATAAATCAAAGGAAGGGGATTCGGCAAACACGCCATACTTGGAAGCATTCTTAATGCTATCCAGAATTTTAGCAGAATATAACAGAGTTTTAGTAGGAATACACCCTTCATTCAAGCACACCCCACCTATTGCTTTTTTCTCGAAAAGAACGGCTTTCAGTCCGTTCGCCCCTGCCCGTTCGGCGGCCGTATATCCGGCAGGGCCACCCCCAATAATAGCTATATCAAAATTCATAATCGTATATCTTTTTAATAATAATACGATTATAACAAATGAAAGAAGAAATTAGTTGTTCAGAAAAATAATGCCCGCTATTTAATTGTCAGTTTTTTGAGGTCCTCCAATGTACCGTTAAATACATTCAGGTCTACATCTTCCTTAATGCCGGGTACATTCCCGATATCAGTGTGTTGCCAGAAATTCCATTTACCCTGATATTTCACCGAATCCACATAATAATGTGCAATCCAATAAGGGTAAGCATTGAAAATGGAATCATCCAGATAACGGGTTTTAAATTTATAAGAAGTATAAAGAATGGGCTTCACCCACTAATGTGATTCTACGCGGTCCAACCAGCGCTTCAAACCTTGTTGCAGTTCTTGTTTTTCCTTTCTTCCGG